>ERZ795058.210-NODE-210-length-96357-cov-10.086301_pt1 | contig 96357 bp, 78 predicted proteins | sample MGYA00375142_ERZ795058 | MGnify/ENA primary metagenome ERZ795058 (study PRJEB30187, sample SAMN05720210) | activated sludge metagenome | isolation source: anaerobic digester from wastewater treatment plant | place: Japan | collected 2015-04-20 ... | reverse complement strand
TCGAGCGCCTGCGCTTTGAGAACTTCATAGCGATGTTCCCGCTGTGCGCCAGTAGCCAATTCGAGCCCTTTGCCCAGGAGGTCAAAGCTGCGCGTCAGTCCTGGATTTTCAGGGTGGCGCATGTGATAGAAGGGGCGGGCTTCAATGGGCCAATCGGTGATGTAGACATAATCATGTCCCCGGGACTCTTTGTAATATGCGCCAATCGCCCGTTCTGCACCGGGGTCGAGATCAAACTTCTTTTCAGGTGGCAACCTGTAGCCGATTTCTTTAAGCACCTGGTATGCCTCTGCCATGGAGATGCGCGGGAAAGGCACCACAGGCGCTTCCAGGTGGAGGCCCAGTTTTGATTCAACCTCAGAGGCGTGCTTTTCAACCACGCGTTGAATAGTATGAGCCAGCCAGCGTTCTGTTAGCGTCATGACATCTTCATGGGAATCAATCCAGGACATCTCCATATCGACGCCGGTGAACTCGGTCATGTGGCGCGAGGTGAAGGAAGGATCCGCCCGAAATACGGGGCCAAATTCAAACACACGCTCAAACCCGGCTGCCATCGCCATTTGTTTGTAAAACTGGGGAGATTGGGCTAAATAGGCCGTGGTCTCGAAATAGGGGAGGCTGAACAATTCAGCGCCGCTTTCGCTGGGGGTACCCATGATCTTCGGCGAGTTGATTTCGATGAAATTTTCCTGCAGCCAGAATTCGCGCATAGCCTGTACCGCTGTGGTTTGCACCTCAAATAGAAGCTGGTTGACCTCTCGCCGCAGGTCGAGATAGCGCCAGTCGAGACGGAAATCTTGTTCAGGTAAGTATTCGCCAAAGGGCTCAAAGGGCAGCGGGACTTCAGCCGCGTTTTCAACCAGCAGGTCCTCAAGTTGGATTTCAAGCCCGCCTAATTTGACAATCTCGTTTTTGACGACTTTTCCGGTGATGCGCAGGGCAGATTCTGTACCCAGCTCAGAGATCGTTTCTGCCAGGTCGAGATTTCCCTTTTTGTAATGGGCGACCTGGACCAGCCCCGTGCGATCGCGGATGATTAAAAATTGCATGCTCTTCTGGTCGCGCAGGGTGTGCAGCCATCCCTGGATGGTCACCTGTTCGTCGATGTGCTGGTCTAAATCTTTTATCAGGGTGCGTTTCATCAAGTTCTTCTCCCGTTTATCACCAATAATTTTATTTTATTATAGCTGATCGGAAAACGCCGATCATGAATTTACAGTAATTTCTCCACAGCTTCGATGGGACTGTATTTCCTTTGGATGACATCATCCAAAATCTGTGCAAACTGGTTCTCATCCAGCTTTTTCCACCACCGGGTTAGCAGGGCATCCCGGATGAGGGCATGCACATCACGGCGCAGGCGGGATGCCTCCTTTTGCTGCCACTCGCCCGATTGCGTGAGGTATTGGCGGTGGCGCTGAACATCGTCAATCAGCGGGGCGATGCCCTTTCCATCGATGGCGGTGGTGGAATGAATGGTTGGGAGCCAGCCGGATTGAGGTTGCTGTCTTTCTGAAGTGGGTGTCGGCGTTGCACCCAGGAGGTGTTTTCCTGCAACAGCATGGGTGTCATGTTTTCTTTGAGCCATTTCCAGCATAACCCGCAGTGCTCGGATGGTATTTTCAGCGCCAGGGCGATCGGCTTTGTTAACCACGATGATGTCGGCGATTTCGAGAATGCCAGCCTTAATGGCCTGGATATCATCGCCCATCCCCGGGGCTTCCACAACGATCACGGTGTGCGCCAGGCTGGCGATATCCACTTCTGCCTGACCAGCGCCGACGGTTTCGATGATGATCAGGTCAAAACCTGCGCTGTCGAGAACGGTGACAAAGGCCGCGGTTTGATTTGCCAGTCCGCCCAGGGCACCCCGTGATGCCATCGAGCGGATAAAAATGCCCTTATCGCCGGCTAAATCGCCCATTCGGATGCGGTCTCCCAGCAGAGCGCCGCCCGTAAATGGGCTGGAGGGGTCGACGGCAATGATGGCAACTTTTGGGGCAAGCTGGTTATCCTGGCCCTGGCGGAAGTGCTTGGTGAGCTGGTTGACCAGTGTGCTTTTTCCTGAGCCGGCAGAGCCAGTGACGCCAATCAGGTGGGCCTGGCCTGTAAAGGGGAACAGCGCTGATTGTAAATCACGGCTCTCTGGGGCATTGTTTTCGATCACGGTCAGCGCCCGGGAGAGTGCCAGGCGATCTCCCTGGCGAATTGCGATTGGGTCAATTTGAATCATGATCAAATATTCTAAATCTGGATGGCCTGTTTGATATCTGCAATCACCTGCTGTGTATCGGTGCCGGGGCCGTATACGGCGTACACGCCCAGCTTGAGCAGCCTGGCAGCATCAGGTTCCGGGATGATTCCGCCCACAAACACCTTGATATCGGTCAGCCCGTTGGCATGCAATTTTTCAATCACAGCGGGGACTAAGGCATTGTGCGCACCGGAGAGAATTGATAGGCCGACCACATCCACATCTTCTTGCAGGGCTGCTTCAGCGATCATTTCAGGCGTCTGGCGCAAGCCAGTGTAGATCACTTCCATGCCGGCATCCCGCAAGGCACGGGCAACCACTTTTGCTCCGCGGTCATGCCCATCCAGGCCGGGTTTTGCGATTAGAACTCGAATTCTCTTATCTGTCATAATATTCTCCGCAGGTTTTTGAGTAATTTTGATTATACCGCGTTCATTTAGAGATTTTCTTGCGGTTCTTAATGCAAGCTTGCAAAAGAGGTGTTTTTTCAATAGAATTAATCCAATTCCTGTTAAGAAGCTGGAGCCGCCTGGTTACAGTCGAAGAGAAACCCTATGCCAAATGAGAAACAAACCCGACCCCGTTTAATCCCGATACTGATGGTTCTGTTGATCTTGCAATCAGCAATATTAATTTTTCTAGGCTTAAATTCACTCACACATCGCTGGTCTTTTCTTACTTCCTGGCCTCGTTTCTGGATGGAATTACAGGAGGCGGTTGCCCTGGTTTTAAAAACGCCAGGAGAGACCGTTCGCGATGAGATTTTGTTTTATGATGTGTTGCTGTTTGCTACGATTGAAGTTTCTGCGGCTGTGTCCTTGATGGCAGGGCTGGCTTTTCCACGGGGGAAACGAATTGCTTGGATTTTGGCATTGCTTGCTCAGATTGGCACACTAGCCAGCGGTTTAAGTCTGTATTTTATGCATCGAGCGCCGCAGGCATACTGGTTAATGGCGCTGGGCATCATCATGGTGCTGTACTTGAATTATCGCGACGTACGCCAATGGTTCCTGCTACCCAGGGAAGATCTGGCGGAGGGTTTGTATGTCTGAGCACGAAGATGTTTCACTGCTGCAGCGCTTTGAACCGATTTTAAAATTCACCCAGGGTGAACAATTTTTTCCTTACAACGTGGATGATTATGTAAACAAGTCCAGCCTGTGGGTGAAAGAGCCCAAGCTTCCGCCGAGAGAAATACTTGCAGCGGGCGAACTGAAATTGGAGCGTTTGGGTCATTTGAAGCTGGAAGGGGCCAGGACCGTGCATTACCTGCAGTTCAGCTCGCTGATGAATCTGGCTGAAATGGCTGAATATCGTCTGAATGAGTTGCGGGAGACCATCAAGACCGGGAAATTTAACCCCGGCCGTAGCCGACTGGCAAGGGTAGGTTATCTAGCCCGGCTGGTTGATACGGCTTTTTCGCTGGTACTTTTGCTACGCGGTCGCGTTCCTGGCGACTCTGCAGTAGCGGCGATGCTGACTTACAAGGAAATGCTGGCAAAAAACCGCTCTTTTCAGTATTATGGGCGGGTTATCCGTGAAAATGGATGGATTGTCCTGCAGTACTGGTTTTTTTATCCCTATAACAACTGGCGCACGGGTTTTTTTGGGGCAAATGATCATGAAGCCGATTGGGAAATGATCAACGTTTATGTTTATGAAGACCAGCAGGGAGAGGTGCAACCTGCCTGTGTGGCTTATGCCAGCCACAATTTTTCTGGTGATGACCTGCGTCGACACTGGCTTGACCCTGAACTGCAGAAGGTTGGCGAGCATCCGATTGTGTTTGTGGGCGGGGGTTCACATGCCAGTTACTTCACGGAAGGTGAATACCTGATGGAGTTCAGCCTGCCGTTTTTAAGTTTCTTCTCTAAATATAAAGATCGGCTGAATAATTTATTCAGCCGGGTTACACAAAACAATCAAATGCGGGCAAATGATGAAGAAGCGGGTCCACGGATTTTTACGATTCCCTTTGTTGATTATGCCACGGGCGACGGCTTTTCAATTGGATATGGTTGTGAGGAACACTGGGCGCCGCCAATATTGATCGATCCTCCCCCGGGATGGGTGACGAATTATCGCGGCTTATGGGGGTTTTATGCGCAGGACCCGTTTTCTGGTGAAGATGCCCCTGCTGGACCTCGCTACAACCGCGATGGGACCGTACGTTTGGCCTGGTTTGATCCCCTGGGATGGGCCGGGTTGGAAAAAGTGATCCCGCCGGATGAGCAGGGTGCGATGTTAGCCAGTAGAAAAGCAGATTTGCAGAATGGCATAAACGAATTAGCCATGGAGATTAATAAGCTTCAGCGCACGTGCTATGCGCGCGGCTTTGATTTGATGGCCATACAGAAAAGCTCGCATCTTCAACCGGAGGTTGTTGAGCTAACCCGGATGCTGGCAAGTGAGCGCGAGAAGTTGGCTGAGAAACGCCGTCGGCTGACGGTTGAACAGGCAAAACTGGAGGCCATTTCTGAATTCGATGTGGAAGACGCCTCGCCAAACATGGCTTTGTTGCGGGCGCACATCAAGCACTCTCACAAACCGCAGGAAAAGAAATCCTTGCGCTTCAACTGGGTGGCTGAAATATGGGCTGCGGTGAGCATTGGCTTGATGATTATCGCAGTAGTTTTGCTGGTTATTTTTGCCCGGCCGTTTTTGGGTTATGGGTTGGTTGGTTTGCTGCTGTTAATGATCACGATTGAAGCAGCGTTTAAGCGGCGATTGGCCAACCTTGTGCGTTGGATTTCTATCATCCTGGCGATATTTAGCCTGATGGTGCTGGTGGTTCAGTTTTTCTCGTATATTATCCTGGCTGTCGTGGTGATTACCGGGGTGTATATGATTATTTCAAACCTGCGCGAGTTGTTTTCCCGGCGATGAGATGATTGATCATCATCCCCTGTTGAAAGAAATTTCAACAGGGGATTTTTTAATTAAGCCCGATATTTTTCGATTCCGGTTACTGCAATGATTTCACCGTAGTAGATGCAGTGATAATCGCGGGAGGGATAGTGGTTTTCGATGGTTTCATCCAAAAAATGTGCCGGGTTCAGATCGTCTGCATAGATCTTGCGGCATTCCAGCACCAGCTCGGCTTCTTTGAAGGACGGAGCAGAGATGGCAACCGATGCTTCGGGATTCAAGCCGGAAGCAGCGATTTTGTCACCGTCTCGTCCGGAGCGAGACCCCAAAAACTTGAGGGTTTCGTGGTATTGTTCTGGAAAGGCTGAGACGGTAAACGAGTCATATTTTTCCATGAACTGGTAAGTGTAGCGAGAGTGGCGCACCGCTACGAAGGCAAAGGGTCTGCTCCACATGGTGCCCAGCGCGCCCCAGCCAATGGTCATGGCGTTAAAGTGCTCTGCCAGGTAATCCCCGGAGGTCAGTAAAACACTGCGATGATGGAATAGAAAGTGGGGTTGAAGGTTTAAATCTTCAATGTTGATCGGCTGTCTTGTCATGGATTCTCCTCGGTTTTGGTGTTTCCACTATAATATCACCTTTTTTGATTTCATTGTCGGCTTGATCGGGATCAGGTGGAAGACCGATGGAGGTCAGCCAAGCCCGGGTGATTGATCCACTTACCAACCATGCTGGTGGATGGAAAAACGATTTGTTCGGGTATAATCGATCCTATGACCTCAACAGCATCCGATCGCATCACCGATGGCGAAGTACAGCCTGAGGATCGATTTGACCGGGCATTGCGCCCGACCTGCCTGACTGAGTTAATCGGGCAGGTGCAGATCAAAGAAAATTTACTGATTCTGATTGAAGCAGCAAAATTGCGCGCAGAAGCGCTCGACCATGTGCTTTTTTACGGTCCGCCCGGCCTGGGAAAAACGACCCTGGCGCATATCCTGGCGAACGAAATGGGAGTTAACATCAAGGTGACCTCAGGCCCTGCGATTGAACGTGCAGGCGACCTGGCAGCCATCCTGACGAACATGCACCAGGGCGATATATTATTCATTGATGAGATCCATCGCCTGGGACGAGTTGTGGAAGAGGTGCTCTACCCGGCAATGGAGGATTTTTCGCTGGATATTGTGATTGGAAAAGGTCCTGCTGCACGCTCGATCCGCTTGAAATTACCCCATTTCACCGTGGTGGGTGCGACCACCCGGCTGGCATTGATCACTTCGCCCCTGCGCGCCCGGTTTGGTGCAACTTACCGGGTGGATTATTATGATGTCGATGCATTGATCGAGATCATCCAGCGCGGGGCGAGATTGCTCCAGGTTGAATCTGATGCCCTCGGGGTGGAGGAGATCGCCAGTCGAGCGCGCGGTACACCCCGCGTGGCACTGCGCATGCTGCGCCGAGTAAGGGATTATGCCCAGGTTCGGGCTGATGGAAGGATCTCCGGGGAGGTTTCGAAGGCTGCCCTGGACTTGCTGAATATCGATAAGCTCGGGTTGGATGAATTGGATCGCCGGGTGCTGATGTGTGTGATTGAGAAATACAATGGCGGCCCGGTGGGTTTGAATACCATCGCGGCTTCAGTGAGTGAAGAACCGGATACAATCATGGATGTGGTGGAACCTTATTTGATGCAATTGGGTTTCCTGGAACGCACGTCGCAGGGTCGACTGGCAACGCACAGCGCTTATGAGCACCTGGGGGTCGAGATTGATCGGCAGGATCCACAGCAGAAATTGTTCTAAAGCTGTTGGAGATCGAAAGTGCGCACTGCAGAATTTGATTACGATTTGCCCCTGGATCGGATTGCACAAACTCCCATCACGCCCCGTCACGATTCACGCTTGATGGTTGTGGACCGCAGCACGGGGGAAATTGAGCACAGTTATTTTTGGGAAATTGACCGCTTTTTAAAACCGGGCGATGTTGTGGTGATTAATGAGACCCGGGTGATCCCTGCCCGCATCTTCGCTGCTAAACAACCTGGCGGAGGAAAGGTGGAGTTACTGCTGCTGGAAAAAAACGATGCTCGTACTTGGACCGTGTGGGTGGGAGGGAAGGGTTTGATACCGGGCAGACGGTTGACCGTTGCGGGCGGTCCTGAGGCAGAAATCATCGAGGTGCTAGAGGGTCCCAAACGCTGGCTGCGCTTTGACGAACCCATCGAACCTTTTCTTGAGCGTGTTGGGCATGTGCCCTTACCGCCTTACATTCATACCCGACTGGAAGACCCGGATCGTTACCAGACTGTGTATGCCACCACGGCGGGTTCTGCTGCAGCGCCGACTGCAGGTCTGCATTTTACGGACCCGCTGATAAAAAAACTGATGGATCAGGGGATCCTGTTTGCCAGGGTCACGCTGCATGTGGGTCTGGATACCTTTGCACCCGTGACCGAAGCTGACCCCAGGGAACACAAGATTCACACGGAATGGTGTCTGCTCAACCAGCAAACTGCTGACCAAATCAACGCAGCCAAGGCGGCTGGTGGGCGGGTTCTGGCGGTGGGAACGACCAGCGTGCGGACTTTGGAATCCGCGGCTCGAGGACGCGTGGATGGCCAGGTAGTTGCAGCAAGTTGCGGGCATACTGACCTGTTTATCCTGCCCGGGTTTACTTTCAACGCTGTGGACATCATGATCACGAATTTTCATTTGCCAAAATCGACTTTGCTGATGCTGGTGAGTGCCTTTGCAGGGCGTGAGCTTATTTTCAAGGCTTACCAGGTTGCCATTGATGAGGGCTACCGGTTCTTTTCGTTTGGCGATGCCATGCTGATCCTGTGAATTGCGCCTGGCGGAGATCTTGCAGCCTGTTTTGAAACACTGTTAATAATTTATATACTTCTTATAATAATTCTTTCGGTGCAGCAGTATAAATGTTATAATTCAAATGTTCTACCAGAACACAGTAACACACATGACCAAGGATAAGTACGATTATGATGCGATTTGATCGTTTTACAGAACGTGCCCAGGAAGCTGCTCAGCGCGCGGCTGAGATTATTCAACGTTATGGGCACACCCAGATTGATACCGAACATATCCTGCTGGCGTTGATCGAGCAGCCCCAGGGTGTGATTTCACAATTAATTGCGACTCTTGATATTGATGGAGAAAACTTCAAAGAGCGGTTGGATTATATCCTGAGGACCAGTCCGAAAGCCAATATTTTTGGTGGCGGTGCCGGGCAGGTATTAATCACACCGCGGGTCAAACGGATCGTTGACCAGGCCAACCAGGAAGCCAATAATTTAAAGGATGAATACATCTCCACAGAGCACCTCTTCCTGGCTATCCTCAGCGAACGTAATACGCCATCATCGCGCCTGTTGGAGGATGTGGGCATCACCCGACAGCGTGTGATGGACGCTATCGACGAGTTGCGCGGCGGCCAGAAGGTGACTGATCCTAAGGCTGAAACGCGTTACCGCACGCTGGAAAAATATTCGCGTGACCTGACCCAACTGGCCCGTGAGGGAAAGCTGGACCCGGTGATAGGACGCGACACTGAAATTCTGCGCTTGATCCAGATTTTGTGCCGGAGGACGAAGAATAACCCGGTGCTGATCGGTGAAGCCGGCGTTGGCAAAACAGCAATTGTTGAAGGTCTTTCCCAAAAGGTTGCCACCGATGATGTGCCAGAGATCTTAATGGGCAAGCGGGTTGTTTCCCTCGATCTCGGTGCGATGATCGCCGGGTCGCGCTTCAGAGGGGAGTTTGAGGAGCGGTTAAAAGCGTCCATTGAAGAAATTCAACGTTCGGAAGGTGAAATCATCCTGTTCATTGATGAACTCCATACCGTGGTGGGTGCAGGTGCAGCCCAGGGTGCGATGGATGCTTCCAGTATGCTTAAGCCCGCGTTGGCGCGCGGTGAACTGCAGTGTGTCGGTGCGACCACATTGAATGAATATCATAAATATATCGAGAAGGATACAGCCCTGGAACGGCGGTTTGCGCCCATCTACGTGGAGGAACCTTCTGTCGATGATACGATTGAGATGCTGTACGGTCTGCGTGACCGCTACGAAGCCCATCACAAAGTGACTTTTTCAAACGAGGCTCTGGTCCAGGCGGCGAAATTATCTGCCCGTTATGTCACCGATCGGCGTTTACCGGATAAAGCCATTGACCTGATCGATGAAGCTGCGGCTAAGCTGCGGGTGACCCTGTATTCGCTACCCGATGATCTTAAGAAGGCGAAGGGTGAGATCGACCGCATGATGAAAGAGGAAGAAAATGCGGGCGTTGAGCGCGATTATCAACGCGCAGCCCGCTTGAAATCTGATCGCTTGCGCCTCGAGGAACAATTTAATCACCTGCGCGATCGTTGGGAACAGGAGCACAAACTTGATGAAGTGGTAGATGTGAATGACATCACCGAGGTGATCAACCAGTGGACGGGTATCCCTGTTTCGCAATTGTTAGAAGATGAGAAAGACAAACTTCTGCAAATGGAAAACCGATTGCATGAACACCTGGTTGGGCAATCAGAGGCGGTGGAGGCTCTGGCCGATGCCATTCGTCGGGCCAGAAGCGGGTTAAAGGACCCGCGGAGACCGATTGGCTCATTTATTTTTATCGGGCCATCTGGCGTGGGAAAAACTGAACTGGCGAAAGCCCTGGCAGACTTCTTGTTTGACGATGAAGATGCGCTGGTGCGGATTGATATGAGCGAATACCGTGAACAGCATTCTGTTTCACGCCTGTTTGGCGCCCCGCCAGGATATGTGGGCTACGAGGAAGGCGGTCAACTGACCGAAGCTGTCCGTCGGCGCCCTTATCGGGTGGTATTATTTGACGAAATTGAGAAAGCGCATCCAGAGGTGTGGAATGCGCTGCTGCAAATCCTCGATGATGGGCGCCTTACCGATGGACAGGGTCGGGTGGTTGATTTCAGAAATACGGTGTTGATCATGACCAGCAACCTGGGAACTGAATACGTGACCAAAGGTGGAACCCTGGGCTTTTTGAGCTCAACGGATGAAGCCGATAAAGCCGATAAGGAGAAAATTGAAAAAGCTCTCAAAGGAGCTTTCAGGCCTGAATTCCTCAACCGCATCGATGAAATCATCCTGTTTTCCCAGCTTTCAAAGGATGATATGCAGAAAATTGTGGTTCTGCAGATGAAAGAGATCCAGGCGCGGTTGGCAGATCATGGTTTACAGGTTGAATTGTCAGAGGAAGCCAGGCTCTGGCTGGCTAACGAGGGTTATGACCCGGCTTTCGGAGCACGTCCGCTTAAGCGAGCCCTGCAGAAGCATGTTGAAAGCCCTCTCTCCATCAGCTTGCTTTCGGGTGAGTTTGTCTATGGTGATACTGTTTTAATCGATATTGAAGATGAACAGGTGGTTTTCAAGAAAAAGAAGGCGGTAAGTATACCCGATCTGGATCAGGCTGAAATATCGCAATAAATTTGCCTAAACAACAATGAGCCTGGCTGGAAGAGCCAGGTTTTTTTCTTATATTGCATTTCATGCATGATTGGGAAGTTTCGCGACAACCACCAGGGTGATATCATCTAAGCGGGGCGACGAGCCGGTAAATGCCTGCACATCTTCTAAAATGCAGTTACGTAAATCTTCTGCAGATGGGGAGAAATTGTCCTTCAAGGTCTCAACAAACCGCTCGATCCCGAAGAATTCATCGTCTTCGTTTTGTGCCTCGGTAATGCCATCTGTATAGAGAATAAGCACATCGCCGCTTTGGATTGAGATTGTTTTTTCTTCCCATGTATTTTCTGGGAAGATGCCAACCAGTGAGCCGGTTTTCTTGATCTCGGTTAATTCGATCTGATCGTTTTTCTGGCTGAGCAGGATGGGTGGGTTGTGACCGGCGTTAACATAAGTAAAGGTTCCCTGATCGGGGTCGAGGATGCCGAAAACGACGGTTAGAAAGATACCAAATTCCGTATCTATCAGGATGCGCCGGTTGAGTTCGTGCAGGACATGCTTAGGGCTCATCCGGCTTTCTCTTGCGTAAGTGCGGATCAAGGTTCGGCTCATGGCCATATACAGCGCAGCCCCGGCGCCCTTATCCCCGACATCAGCAATAACGATGCCAAGTTTGCCATCGTCCAGTTTAATGAAATCATAAAAATCACCGGAGGTCTCACGCGCTGGCAGCAGGATTCCATTAATATCATATCCATCGATCACCGGCGATTGTGTGGGAATTAGGGTGTGTTGTACCCGCCCGGCCTGCACCATTTCTTCAGAAATTTTGCGATGTGCGATCGCGTGAGCTCGGGAAATGCGTTTGACCTGGCGCAATTTTTCGGTAATGATGTCAGGGTAATAATTAACGGCCATTGCATGAAATTCTGCCAGTGAATCACGGAAATAATTCTGAGCCTGGTCGACATCTTCGGGGTCGTTTCTTTGTAGATGGGTCTCACCAAGCTCCAGCCAAACACGCGCGCGCCACCAGCGCCCTTCCATCTTCTCAAGCATGTGATCCAGTTCTGTGAGCAGGTCAATCGCTTTCTGATAGTTTTTTTCTCCTGCTTCTATTCTGGCATTTGCGTGGAGAATCCTGACCTGATCGCCCATATTGGGGTGGGAGCGATAAGCCTCTTCGGCTTCCATTAATGCCAGCCTGGCGTTTGCGAAATCTTTTTTGGATGTAAAAATATCACTCTTCAGGCATAAAGAGCCAATCTGGGAATAATGTGTATCGTTTGCCGATTTTGTTTGGGCAGTTTCAAGCATTTTAAGGGCGATGTCTAAATCGAGGGCACTGTGATTGGGGTCGCCAAGCAGATAAGGTTCAAGAATAGCCTCAGTTAACGCACGGTGGGCATCGATTAATTGCTGCTCGACTCCCAGTTGACGACTGTGGCTAATTAATTCGGTGAAGATCTCGATTGCATGGTTGAAGTCTCCCTTTAAGCGGAGAAGGTTTCCTTCCTGGTAGGATTGGGTCAGCCCGGATTCTGAGAGGTGCGTTTCGGTCTGTTGGATTATCTGCTCGCTTTTAGAGAGCCGAATTTCAGCATCTTGAAAATCGGCTAACCAGATTGATGCCCCGGCGATTGCTTGATATAGTAACAGCTCTTCAGAGAGGCCGCCGATCTTCCTGCCGAGCTGGATCGCACGCATGCGATAATCCCGTGCGAGACGGACCTTGCCAAGATTGTCGATCACCAAAGCCAGGTTGATATAGGCACGTGAAGCCGGACCAAATAAATCATTTTCCTCACTGATTTTTACAGCCATTTCAAGGGCTTCAACAGCCTGTTCAGGTCTGGTTGTGGGCAGGACGCCAATGGTTGCCAGGGCTTCTGCCTGAACTTCTACAGCGCCTAAACGCTGAGCCATTTCAAGAGATTGCTCACTAAAGGCACGGGCTTTGTCGGGTTGATCGTTAAAGAAATAGGCGCGACCGGTCTCATGGATGAGGTAGGCAATGTCGGGGCTTTCTTTTGCCCCCTCTATGGCTTTCATCCCCTTGAGACAGATTTCAAGGCTGTATTCAGGGTTATAACCCCACCAGGCAGAGCGCGCAGACCGAGCATATACCCTGGCCAGGCGATCGGGGTCATTGAAACGGTGAAGGTAATCAATGGCTTCGTTCCAGGCTTGAACGGCCTGGCGATGGTTTCCCTGTTGGGCACGGGATTCCCCTAAATCGATGTAGAGATGCGCCAATTGTTCCGGGTCGGTAGTCTGGGTGATAGCCCTGGTAAAATAGACTTCTGCCTCAGCAGTGGCAAAGGCATCCATGGAGGCATGACCGGCCAGATCCAAATATTCATAGGCCTTTTTTGTATCGCTGGTGATTAGAAAATGGTACGCCAACTGAGGAGCCAACCGCTCTTTTTGCTCGGGGTATAAATCTTCTAATGCCAGACCAACACTGCGATGCAGATCAATCCGATCTGTTTCAACGATGGAATGATAGGCAGCCTCGTGCATTAAGATATGGTGGAATTTGTAAGTTAGCGCGGGCTTTACTTCGGCTACGGAAAGGATCTGCAATGATTCGAGAATATTGAGCTGTGTCAGCAGGTTGACGCCTGGCGCATGTTCCTTCATGACAAATGCGATAACCTTTTCGGGAAAATAGCGCCCAATCACGCTGGCAATCCGCAGCGTCAAACGCGCATCCTCTGGTAAACGGTCAATGCGTGCGGTCAGCAAGCCCTGCAGGCTGTCGGGGATACGATCTTGATCAATTTTCGTTGAGACGCTGACCCCTTTGCCACTTTTATGCAGGACGCCTTCGTTAATCATCATGTTGATCAGTTCTTCGATAAAGTAGGGGTTTCCCTCGGATTTGTTGAGCACTGCAGTTCTGATGATTTCTGGGATTTCTTTGGTGTTGATCAATTGTTCAACAAAAGATTGGCTCTCATCTTCTGACAGGTTTTCTAATTTAAGCTCGGTCAATCTAAGCCCAATTCTTTCTCTTGCAGCTTTGATTAGATTCCAACCGATGGAATCCTGTTCCTGGCGTGAGACCAGGCAGAACAGGATCGGGGACGATGTTGTCAGGGAAAGGAGGTCAATCAGAAGGTCCACTGAAGATGCATCTGCCCAGTGGAGATCTTCCAAAACGATAATCAGCGGTTGTTGATTTGAAAGACAGCGAAAGAGGGTTTGAACCGATTGCAGGTACTTGTACCGCAGTTCCTGGGCTTGCAAAAGGTGGACCTGCGCTTCTTCTTGCTCAGTAAGATCAAATTCTAAAAGATGAGCAAGATAAAGTTGTAAATTCTCATCATCCAGGCAGACATCCTCCATAAACACGGCTCCTGACACTTTTTTAGCACGAGAATCAGGTGTCGTTGCAGTGATTTCAAGTGCTGCACGCAGGAGGTCTTTAAGCAGGTGGTAGGCAAATTCCTGTCCGAAGGCCAGACTATGCGATTCAACCCAGCGGATAGGTGCCGCTTTATTCTGGGTTTTCATGAGTCGTTTCCATTCCAGAATCAACCTGGATTTACCGATTCCTGGTTCTCCTAAGATCAGGCCAACACGACCCAAGCCGGCTAAAACGGTTTCACTGAGTTCGAGCAATGAATCCAGCTCTTTTTTTCTGCCAATCATGCTGGTCGTCTGAGAGATGGGTGAGCGATGTAATGACAACCTTCGATCGATTATTTGATCGACCTGCCATAAATTGAGCGGCTCACTGCTATCCTCACAAAAAACAGGTTCCAGTTTTTTGGCCTTGATGAAAGAACGGATAAACTGATAGGTGTCGTCAAACAGAACAACCCTTGTTTTGGGAATCTCTGCGGCGATGGCAAGATCAATACATTCAATCGACCCATTGAGAGATTGAAAGTCGAATTTCAAATTGGGTTTGATATTTCCAATCAGGATTGGCCCGGTATTGAGGACAATTTTCATTTGTATGACCAGGCCATAGGCTTTCATAATCGTTTGATTGAGGCTGTCGATATCCTTGAGAATTAAAGAAGCTGTATGAACCGCGCGCAACGGATCATCTTCATGGGAAATGGGAGCGCCGAAAAAGGCGAGGGCAGTGTTCTTCCACAGCTTGGCAATCGCGCCCTCATATTCGTAGATGCGTTTTGCGATCAAATCGAGGAGGTCGTTGATGATTTCAGAGCGTTCTTTTTTGGGGATCTTATTGTTGATCTCAGTGTCGTTTGCAATCGTCGTCATGATAGCAGTGACGTTGCGTCGCTCTTTGGCAAGATAGCGCGCGGCGCTGACTTTACGGATCAATGTGTCGGGCGCGAAGGAAGCCATGCGTGAGAAATACAGATCTTCTCGCTGTATATTGACGGAAACAGGGTAGCCACAGGATGGACATACATGTGCACCCAAAGGCAGTTCAGACTGGCAATTTGTGCATTTCATTTTCTTTCCATTCGCTGGTCGCCAATAACCTGATAAATTATATCATATAAGTAGTAAATTTGTTAAAAAACCTTGAAAACCTGGCAGGGCAGGTTTTTTATAAGAACAGCAGGGGCGACGCACCCTCTTTGATCCACGATGCTTCCTGCGTCATTTTATCACCTGGGCGAGTTGTTTCACAAAGCAAGAACTTGTTTTATACTTGTACTTATGAACATCAAGAAAGAAACCATCGTTGAAGTCATCGCGCAAGTTCCGCTTTTTGCGCAACTCGACCCCAGGGAAGTGGGCTTTTTGGCGAACGCTTTCATCCCGATGGTTTTTCAAGATGGCGATGTGATCTTTAATATCGGCGACCCTTCGGAGGCGATGTTTGTCGTTTATGAGGGTCAGGTGGTTCTGGCCTTCGACCAGGCCGATGATGAATTTCTTATGGCAAAGCTTTCCAGGGGAGATATTTTTGGTGAAGAAGCATTACTATATGACGATTTGCGCGATTATCGAGCCGTTGCCTCAGGGGTTACAGTTGTCCTCGCCATCGATTACAAGCGATATTTTGAAATCCATGACGAATTGCCAGATATCGAAGCGTCACTGGATGTTTCCATCCAAAGCCGACGGCTTGCAACCGCGGTCACATTGCCCTGGCTGCATGAAGATGAATTTGTCCACGTCATGACCCGCCGACACCCGGCTATCCTGTGGTCAAAACTGGCGAAACCGGTTGCTGTTGGTGTGTTTGTGTTGTTGGCGGCTGTTTTAATGCAAATGTTATGGTTACCAGGGCAAGTTTTAGGGTGGATTGTCCTGGCGATTGGCATTCCCGCGTGCATAATTTGGCTGGTTTGGGCCTATGTGGATTGGCGGAATGATTATTTCATTGTAACCAACAAGCGCGTGGTGTGGATGGAAAAGATCGCCTTCATTCATGAGAGCCGACAGGAAGCGCCATTACGCACAATCATGTCGGTGGGCATTCATCGTTCTCGGTTGGGAACCTTATTGGGCTTTGGTGACGTGGTGGTGACGACCTATGTGGGCACAATCCGCTTGCGTGAAATCGCGCATACTGAAGTCACAGCCAGTATGATCGAATCGTACTGGCAGCGCTCTCAATCGGTGGACAGGCGTGATGAGGCGCGCATCATGAGCCGAAAATTACAGGAAAAATTAAATTTTTCCAGGGACGCTGAAGACTTTGTTGAAGAAGAACCCGCCAAGCACGCTGCAGTTCGTCCTCAAGCGGACGAGAAGGAACCAGGGTTTTTATCCTGGTTGTTTTCGGGCTTTATCCGCTTGCGTCATGAGCAGGACGGGGCGATCACCTACCGTAAGCACTGGTTTGTCCTCGTCCGGGGAATTTGGCTGCCGGGTTTGTTGATGGTCGGTGCGGTTGCGGTTGCTGTATTACGAATGGGCGGGAGACTGGCGTTTGTTCCGATTACCGAGACTCTGGCGTTCATCATGCTGTTTTTGTTCGCGATCTTCCTGTGGATGGTTTATGTCTATGTTGATTGGCGCAATGACATATTTATGTTAACCCTTGACCAAATTATCGATTTGGATCGCAAACCCCTGGGAAAAACCCGCCGCCGGTCTGCCCCGTTGGAAAATGTGCTCAGCATTGAGTATGAGCGGCTGGGCTTTTGGGGCTATTTATTTAATTTTGGAACGGTTTACATTGTCGTTGGAAACTCGCGTTTATCGTTTGACCATGTTTACAATCCCGCCAGGGTGCAGGAAGATATTTTTTATCGGATGGGTGAACGGCTGGAGACAGTCAGGCAATTCGAGATTGACGCAGAAAGAGAGCGCTTCTCGGAGTGGATCGCAACTTACCACCGGAAGGCTGCTGAATCGCAGGAAACACGTCGCCAGGAGCGGGGTAGAATTAACCCTTCTGAATAAGAGAAAGCCGTTATAAACGGTTAATGGAACTTACTGGTAAAATGTATCGGGAGTATGCATTATGGCTATTCGAAAAATATACCCTTATCAAGAAGCCGTTGTACGTCAAAAAGCACAACCGGTTGAAGTTTTTGATGAAGATCTGCAAACATTAATTGATGACATGATCGAAACCATGCGAGAAGCCCCCGGCGTGGGACTTGCTGCTCCTCAGATTGGCGTTTCAAAGCAATTAATCGTGGTTGAGTTTGGTAATGAGGATGACGAGGCTATTCCAGAGCAATTATTTGTGCTGGCCAACCCAGAAATTGTTCAACAGTCTGAAGAGCAGGTGTCAGGGATTGAAGGCTGCCTATCCGTGCCAGGATTTGTCGGAGAGGTGGCGCGGTCGCAGGTGGTGACGGTACGCGGCCAGGATCGGCAGGGTAAAAACCTGAAGATCCGGGCGCAAGGCTGGCTGGCGAGAATTTTCCAGCATGAAATTGATCATCTTAATGGTGTTCTGTATACGGACCGTGCGGAACAAATCTGGCAGCCAGACCAGGATGAGATGGAAACGATTTAATTTTCAATGTATGTTAAGCATTTGTCGCTGACCAACTTTCGAAGTTTTTCCCGGCTGGACCTTGAATTTCCCCGGGAAATCTTTCTGTTGGTGGGAGACAATGCCCAGGGCAAGACGACGCTGCTTGAAGCGATCTATTTATTATCGACATTTACCTCCTTTCATGCCAGCACTGACCGGCAATTAATCAGCTTCAACGCGCCTGCAGATCGAATTGCCGTCAGCCGAGTTGTTGGAGAAATTCAAAAACGGGGACAAACGCACCGTATTGAAGTGCGCTTAATTCGCGAGCCCAACAGTATCAACGGCAATCAGCGGTTTCGAAGAGAAGTCCTGCTGGATGGCGTTAAACGCAAGCTGAACGAGGTGATCGGATTTTTGAATGCCGTGCTGTTTCTCCCGCAAATGGCCCGGATCATTGAAGAGGGGCCTGCTGAACGCAGGCGATACCTGGATATGCTGATTTCCCAGGTTTCTCCTGCATACGTCAGGCACCTAGGCGACTATTCTCAAACGCTGTCACAACGTAACGCGCTCCTCAAACAACTGGCTGAGCGGGGTGGAGACCGCGGTCAACTGGCGGTTTGGGATGGCATGCTGGTTCGCCATAGCGCATTCATCATGCAAGAACGCATCAGGGCTATCCATGAAATGGAACTTGAAGCCAAACGCCTGCATTATGATCTGACCCGGGGCCAGGAAGTCCTGCGATTGGATTACCAGCCTGCTTACGACCCGCTAAGCGTTCCGAATGGACAGATGACGCTACCGGTGAAGACTATTGCTGACCGCACCGGCATTACCAGCGAGGAAATTGAATCCGGAATGCTCGAAGCGTTGAAAAAAAAACAGGGTGAGGAGATTGCCCGCGGTATCACCACCATCGGACCGCACAGGGACGAGGTGCGCTTTCTCAGTAACCAGGTCGACCTGGGCGATTATGGCTCACGCGGGCAGGGACGCACCGCTCTGCTGGCGATGAAGCTGGCAGAGATCAACTGGTTGCATCAGCGCAGCGGGGAATGGCCGGTCTTACTGCTGGATGAGATTATGTCTGAGCTGGATACCGAACGGAGAAAGGACCTGTTACAAGCCCTGACGGACTGTGAACAGGCTGTTCTGACGACAACGGACCTTTCAATGGTTGAGCCTGAATTTGTAACCACACACCCCGTCTGGCGCGTGGAAAGCGGCCTTGTCAGGCCAGATTCTTATACCTAATCAGTCAACCTGCCCAACCTAATCGTCAAAGTTTCATTTACTGCACCCATTAAAACGGAACTTGATACCCAAATGGAAGGTGTATGGTTTCATTGGCGTTGAGCGTAAATGAGTACGCAGAGGGCGTTGTCATTGACCCTGAGGGCACAATTGATACGCAGTATGCCCCGGGTGAGAGTGGGCCAAAACTAAATTCTTTCGCTGTTGTCGTTTCTGCGATGGCTCCAGAACAACCCCCTGTACGGAGAGTAATCGTCACAGAATAACTCGTCAAAGGATCTTCCGGATCTCGCTTTTTGTTGGAGTTATAATCATCAAAGGCAACCCCGGTGATGTAGCCAAATTGGGGAGCTGTGGTGGGCACTGGCGTTGGCTCGGGTGAATAACACAACCCCCGAATCGGTGAGCTGGCGGAAAAATTGTAGGTTTCACGGCAGGTGTTATCGATCAGATTCAGCGCTTTAAGCGGGTAGGTACTGTGAGACTTATTGGGAGAGCCGGCTTCTTCCCGAGTGAAATGATCATGATGGTCAAACAGTGTAGGGTCGAGCAGGGTGTCTGCAGCCCAGACGCCCCAGACGAAGGTCGTGCGTGTCACCAGCGATTTTTTGAAAGCGATCGTGACAGAAGCAGGGGAGCCCGCTGAAACCCTGGCCCAGGCCGCATCGGGATCGGTGAGCACGTTGATCGAAAAAAGCTCCTGCTCAAAGCCGTCACCTGAATATCCGGTATCAGGGCGCAAGATCGTTTGCCCGCCGACATCGTTATTGCCATCTCGCCACACGCTCACGCCAGCAATATCCCATTCGCTCGAGGAGGGTCGATCGGCGATGACCAGCAGGTCGCCGCGCCCATCCAAATCCTCGTCGATCTCAATCGCGTAGGCAGCCTGAAAACCGCCTTCAGGATGCGTGCCGTTGGTGTAGATGGTCACATAATAGAAGGTGTTGTCTTCGGAAATCTCGGTTTTGTTGATGTCCACATCGGGGCGATACGCCATCTCAGTTTCAGTGAATGGACGTTCGTATAAATTGGCGGTGAAATCATCACCACTGGTGACAGATTTGGAATCGGCGTTTTTACTGGAATCGGTATCGTAGAACCACTTGTGGATCCATCCTGGATTGCCCGGTGTGACATGATGGACGATTTCGGTAGGCACGATGGTGTCCTCTTCAGTTGCAGCTTGTTCTTCAACAATCACTTCCTCAATTGGTATTTCTGTTGGCACGAGGGTTGGGGGCAATGGTTCCTGGGTCGCGACTTCAGGTGCTTGAATTTGGGCTATAGCTGTTTGTGTGATGGCAACGGCAAGCATGGTTTCAGCGAGATGGACGGCAGACTCATCGGTTGATGCACCTGTTAAATTACAGGCAGCCAGGATGAGAGAAAACAGAATTAGCAATGCGATGGTGACCAAAAACGCTTTTTTCATAATCTTTCTCCTTATTAAGTAATAGATTTAATAACGGAACAATCCTAACTGTGTGAATGTTGTCTGGTCGAGAACGATTCAGGTTAAAAATGTTTTATCAACTAAGAAGAAATACTTATAGCTTCATTATAGCATAAAATGTAATTTAACATCAAATGAAAATAAAATAAGCAAGGTTTTGACAGTTTTTCGGAATCTCCGGGTTTTGCTTCTGAAGAAGCAGAGCCCAATCCGATTATTTCGAGGGCTCCTGAACCGGTTTTCTCGTTATAATTATTCAGTGACAGGGCTTGCCCGCTTCAATTGTTGAGACGATGAATATGACGATCTGAAAAACAATCGATGAGCCCGCGTAGATTTTGAAGCAGAGATAGAACACAACGAGGAGAGATCATTATGAAATTAATAACCCTGATTCAAAACAGCCGCAGTTATCGACGGTTTGACGAGGATTACCGGGTTGACAGCGAGACACTGCGTGAATTAATTCGTATGGCGCAATATTCGCCATCAGGCAGGAACAGGCAGCCGTTAAAGTTCTGGTTAAGCAACACACCAGAGATGAATGAAACCATCTTCTCCACCTTAAGCTGGGCGGGCGATTTAAAAGATTGGCCAGGGCCAGCCACGGGTGAACGCCCGGGCGCGTATATCCTGATCCTGGGGGATACCGCCATCAGTGAGAGTTTTGGCGTCGATCACGGTATTGCAGCGCAAAGCATCCTGCTGGGCGCTGTTGAGGCAGGCTTGGGCGGCTGCATCATCGGTTCGGTGCAGCGCGATGTACTGGTCAAGGCGCTGGCGATTCCACCGAGGTACCAGATTTTGTTAGCCATCGCCCTGGGCAAGCCTGCAGAAAAAGTTCTGGTCGATATTGTCGATGAGGAAGCAAACCTTACTTACTATCGGGATGAGCAGGATGTTCACCATGTGCCCAAACGGGGTCTGGATGAGCTGATCTTACATGATGTTTAGGGAATGAAAACTTCAAGAATCGCCACCGAAATGCATGCTTCGGTGGCGATTTTTTATTACCAGGTTTCAGTGATTTTGTTCAGCCCGCGGGGATTGTCGACATCAAGACCGCGTGTATTGGCTAAATACATGGCGAAAAGCTGCCCGGGGATGATGGATGTGATCGGTGAGAGCCACTCGGGTACGGCATCGGGAACGGTCAACGTGTATTCGGTTAACTTGAGGAGGTCAGGATGGTCACTGACCATGATCACCTCTGCTCCCCGCTGATTGAATTTTTCAACCAGGGACTGGAATTCTGAGACCATCAATCCGCCGGGTGCAAATATGAACACCGGAAAACCGCTGTCGATGAGAGCAAGGGGACCATGTTGAAAATCGGCGCTGGAATAAGGCTCTGCGATCGTATAAGTGAGCTCCTTCAATTTGAGCGAAAACTCAAAGGCGGTTGCATAGTTGAATCCCCGGCTGAGGACCACACAGTGGGTCATATACCGGTAACGTTCGACCAGGCTGTTGATATGGGTTGTATGTTGAAAGACTTTGTCTATGCTGTTGGAGAGCCCTTCCAGGTTGCGGCGGAGTTCTTCATTTGGATGGATTTCAAAGGACAGGCGTGCAAGGCAGGCGAGCTGCGCTGTATAGGTTTTGGTGGCTGCCAGGGAGCGCTCAACACCGGCTTGCAGGTCGAGGGCTATGTCGGCGGTGTGACCCAGGGGGGAATCAGCGGTGTTCGTGATGGCTGCTGTTAATGCACCCTGGCGTTTGCCTTCTGCCAGCACAGAGACGATATCCGGGCTTTTACCGCTCTGGCTGATCCCCAATACCAGGGTGTTGGAGAGATTGGGGCTCTGGCGGTAAACCGTGAATAAACTGGGTGTTGCCAGCGAGACCAGCATGTTGTTGTGCGCACCTAAAAGGTATTGCGCATACCGGGCGGCATTATCGCTGGTGCCGCGAGCAGCGATGTAAACCTGGGTGATTCCCCGCGCCTGGATTTGCTGTACCAGTTCGGTGATGGCGTCTTGCGGCTGAAAGAGTAGCCGGTTGATCACTGCGGGTTGTTGATGTATTTCTTGAAATAAAGCGGTGTTATGAATGGGTTTCATGTTTTCCTCAAGTTGTTCAGGAACCAAGCAACTTTTCTCTGGCGAGTTCAACAGCAGCGTCTGTGTTGAGATTTTCTGTTTCAGAGAATAAGTCGCTCTCTCCGATGACGGGGTTGCTAAGAAGCGATAGGGCAAGGTCTGGGCAGATACCGCTATCGATGACACGTTGTATACCCAGGGGCGGGTTGGCGCGAGGGATGTAGGATAGAATTTCTCCGAAGAAATTAACCACTTCAAAGGCTGATTCGAAGGGCCCAGCAGAAAGGTGCACGCCATTGGCATTGATACCAGCTTCATCCAGTCCAAAAAGTTCAGGATGGGCATGGAGTTGCCCGCGAATCGAATCAGGCTTAGCCCGGGCCGGGAAGGTGTCACCAACCAGGTTGAATTTGAGATCGTACCAATCTGTATTGCTATGAACCAGCATGAGAATAATACGATGATCCTCGCGGGTGAAATGCAATAATTGCGAGGGATTAAACCCGTTGACAAGCAGGATTGGGTCGCCTTTATAGTTTATGGCTACAAAATAAAACCCGCTGCGGAGTTTTTGGGCGCCCTGCCCAAACCAAATCTCATTCAATGTGTTGACATCAGATGAATAGGTTTGTAGGAATTCATGCCCACCAAGGATTTTGTGACTGCCGTGGTCCTCGATGTTAAGAACCTGGAACATTTCTTGCCGGGTTTGATCATTGACGATCTGGGAGGCTTCACGGGAGAGCTGGTTGATAAAACCGTAATGTCGGTTCATAATCTGGTAATCCGCCAGAACCTTTCCCGGCATAATCACCAAACCATTGACCTGAACCTGGTATGTTGAGAACAAATCCGCAATCATTTTCAGACTATTGAGAACCTTTGCGTCATCTTCCACACTAAGCAGTTCGGGTTTGATAAAAAAGACCAATTCATTTTGGAAAACGGGGTTTCCAATTTGTACAGGTTGGATAATTTCTGCGGCGCCCGCAGCTCTGGTTTTGGCGATCAAAGCCTGGTTGAGTAAATTTTGCATAAAATCAGTCACCTCGTGTTTAATTATGGACCTGATTATTATACTCAATCCCTGGTTTTCCACAAAAAAAGCAGGCATCGGGAAATGATGCCTGCTTCGAATGGGTGGTGGGTTCGGCAGGAACCTGTTCAGGGCTGATAACAAATTGTATAGGTGTCCAGACGTTTCTCTTCGCCGGTTGGGTTGGAAACAAAATTAATCCAGCCGTTGCCCTCTTGTGCTGTGTGGAACAGGGTCAATCCCGGGTCGATGATGAAACCGCCGCCGGTAACGTAACTGCCAGCCGGGCAATCCATTTGAGCGCTGGCTGTGCTGTTAGCCGGGACTTTGTTTTCCTTCTTATCATATTGAGAGGTACTGCCAGAAGCGCCGGTCAGGCAGATGGCAAAAGCTGTGATTTTGGGCGAACTGTCCGTCGGGTTGTAGACACTGATCTGCCAACCGCTCCCTGATTTGGCTGAAATGAAGACTTTAACCGGGATATTGTTTTCTACCGACCAACCGCCACCTGTCACCTGGGTCCCTGAAGGACAACTGGCCGTAATTATTGTATTGTCGTTAGGCAACGCTGGTTTTTCCTCAGAGACAGCGCTGCTGGTTCCTTTCGAATTAAACAAACAGGTAGCTGTTATGGTTAACTCTTTTGCTGGAGAGTCGGAATTGGTGGCGGTGATGTGCCAACCGTTGCCATCTTTCTTCGATTGCCATACCTGAATACCGGATTGATGTGAGAAACCGCCTGAAACGACAATCGATCCAGCAGGGCAGGTAATGGTTTTGGTTTCCGTTGAATTGGCTGGGATGGAGATCTGCGCACTGATTTGCTGCACGCTGATCTGCAGGGGTGTTGGTGTGTGCGTTTGGGTTGGGATCGTGGTTGGGGTTGGTGAGGGCGTTGGTGTTGGTGTATTTGTCGGCACCAGCGTATGAGTGGGGAGGTCGATCACGTTAATAGTAGCGATGAGCTCCGGACCGAACAGGGTTCCGTCACCAGCCTGGATCCGCCAAATGGACGTGTGTGTGCCTGGCTGAGAGGGTGCCGTCATTTCGATAATAATGTCCGCATTCGACCCAGCCTTAACGACGGGCAGGGCTTTTGGAGAGACAGCCCCCATGCGGTCACTGCCTGAGTGAACAAGCTGATAACCGATCCAATCACAGGAGCCATTATTATTCACACGCCAAATTTTGGTGAAGTTCACATTCGTAGATATCTGTGTATTTTCCGGGATGGTCACATGGGTAACGAACGAAGCACTGTTCGTGCAGTTTGCCTGTGCTGTTTGAGTTTGGGCAAGCTCTTCCGGGGAGAACGTTGGCATGGGCGTGGATGAAATTTCGATATCTTCGATTGATCTCACCACATTCAGGGTTATGCTGAATGGGTCTGAAACCGTTCCCTTGCGATCAACCGCTAATAATGAAACGACCACACTGCCTTCCGTAAGCGGTGTAAAGGGGAGTTCAACGATGAGGTCGCGCGGATTGCCTCTTGGTGGTAATTGAGTAGCCGTTAGCTCCCCGTTGATATACAATTCAACCCTGGCAATGCCCTGAGAAGACCTCGCTTTTGCGCTAATGAGCACCTCTTCGTTGAGAAGCACATGTTGCCCTTCTTCGAGGTTTGTGATCTCGACCAGGACCCAGGGTTGATCGGGAAAATGGCACCCGGCAAGGATGACGAGGATGATGATGGCAAGCAGCCAAAATTTTCGAGCAAACATATTTAAATCCCTTTGCTTAATTCAATAACGAATCGCATTGTTCAGGTCTTCTAATTATATGATGAAATCCATGAAAGGTTAAAACAATTGAGGTTGATCAGGCGCTTTTTCTTCAATCCAGGCTTCTTTGATTGTTCCATCGTTCAGGATGTGAAGGACCTTTGTCCCTGATGCAAGCAGCGTTTGGGCAATGGTGTGCTGACGATGGCATCTTCCAGGATCTCCTTCAGCGCACATGATCGCCAGGTGGCTTCGCATGGAAAGTTCCATCAACACTTTTATCGCCTCGTTATACACGGCTTGAGGGGGTAATTTTCTTTGCTCAGAAGGCCTCGTTTTTTGAGTCGGTTTTCCCCCAAGTTTATGACCTAAATAGGTGTATTTAATTTTAAAAGGCAAAAGCATGTTAGGCAGGCGCGACTTATCGCTCCAGGGAGCATTCTTGCTATAAGGTATGCTGCGAATGTCTACGATATGGTTGATGTTGTTCGCCTGGATCAATGTAATGAATTGCATAAAATTCAGGCTGCTATGCCCGACTGTAAAAATCGTCTGAGCCATATTTAATTATAGCGGGGTTTGAAAAATAAATCAAATTTAAATCCAAACTTTGAATTTAATGATCGAAAAATTTCAATAATAAGGTAAAATCAAACCAGCCTATTGTTTTCACCAGTATTGGGCGCAAGCATGCAAAAGAAAGGATGGATCATTTGAAAAAGTCTTTACATACAAGGCTCTGGGCCATATTTTATGTGATCCTGGTCTTTTTACCTCTGGTTTTATTGATCATTTTTCCACGCCCACGGTCACGCGAATTCCTGCGAGATTTCTCGGTTGCATTGGGCTTTATTACCATGTCCTTGCTGGGATTACAAACAATTCCAACATCGCGCTTGAAATTCATAACCCGGCATTTTCCAATGGAGAAACTGTATACGATCCATCACAAAATGTCGATTGCCACATTTATTTTGGCGGTGATTCACCCTGCATTATTGATTATTAATAACCCCGAAACTTTCCTGCTGCTAAACTTTACTACCGCCCCGTGGCGGGCACGGGCAGCGTTGATCTCAGTGCTGGCGATGCTGGTTTTGATTGTCACTTCAGTGTGGCGGGAAGCGATCAAAATGAGATATGATGTCTGGCGCTGGTTGCATGACGCCATGACCCTGCTGGCTGTGGGGTTTGCCTTATTCCATATGTTCAGGGTTAATTACTATCTGTCGCTCACCTATCAGCGTGTCATCTGGCTGGTTTTAGCAGCGATTTGGTTGGCAGTGATCGTGTACATTCGCGTGGTGCGCCCGATTATCATGGTAAAACACCCTTATGTGGTAGACCATGTCGAAAAGGAACTGGGGGATTCCTGGTCCTTATTTGTGCGCCCAGATGGGCATCCCGGATTTAAATTTCAAGCGGGTCAATTTGCCTGGATAACGGTAGAATCCCCCTTTATTTTTCGGGAAAACCCATTTTCATTGTCATCCAGCTCGGATCGAGATGATGACCTGATGAGCTTTACGATTAAGGAACTGGGCGATTTCACCAGCTCCATCAAGGATATGAAACCAGGCGATCGGATCTATGTGGATGGCCCTTACGGCACCTTCAGCCTTGATGAGCATGAAAGCAACCGGTTGGTATTGATTGCAGGCGGGATTGGGTCAGCGCCGGTATTAAGCATTTTGCGCACCATGCGCGATCGCGATCATTGTACACCGGTGATGTTTTTCTATGGAAGCCCAAGCTGGGATAAGGTCATTTTCAGAGACGAACTGGCTGAACTTGAAAAAGAAATGGATTGCCTGAAAGTGGTACACGTTCTTGAACACACGACTGAAGATTGGCCTGGCGAAAGTGGATATATTACCGCAGATATTTTAGCTCGTCATTTACCTGCTGATTATAAACAATGGGAGTATCTCTTCTTCCTGTGTGGACCAACGCCAATGATTGAGGCTGTGGAAGGCGCCTTGCATAGCCTGGATGTGGGGAGGAAGAAAATCTTCTCTGAAAAATATGAGATGGCCTGATTGAGATAACCAAAAAAGGCTGCTTGGGATTCCCAAGCAGCCTTTTTTATTTTAAGTCTTCTGAAGTTTAATCTGGTCGGGCCATGTTTATCATGTCGACATCAACCATGGTTGCCAGGTCTTCAATGGTGTCGTAGAGCAATTGGATGGCGTATTGAGGATTGTGTACAAAGGCGCCCGCAGAATGAACAATCAGATCAAAATTGTAAGCGGCTTTCACCAGGCGCGGTGTCCAGCTTTTGTAGAGATTGCCACGGTTGATCTCATCAGGGTCTGCAACCCCATTGCCGTTTGTATCGACGACCCAGTAAGGGTAACGGAAGGCGTACACAAGCTGTTGGCCGGCAACTTCACGGGAGTAAGCCTGGATGGTTTCGTGTAGCAATTCATGCAGGGTGGCAATTTCGTAATGGATGCCCTCAGTGGTGTTTCCATCCCCGTCATAATCGGGATGACCAGCCTCGCGAATATCGCGCAGATTAGAGTAATCTGTGACGACAGGATGACAGGTGGCGCAATTACTGGGCGTAACCTGGAGTGAATGCGGATCGTGACAGTCTGTGCAGTTTTGAAAGCTTGAAACATGGCGGAAGAAACCAGCATAAGTTTTTCCAGGATATTGATATCCAATCATTGCATCTGCGCCAAAACGGAGGGCGCCGTCAACCTTATAATGGGCACTGATAAACTCGAGATTTTCATTAACCTCGTCTTCCGGCAATGTGGCAACGGCTGCGGTGACATCATCGCCTGATTTATACCCCTGATGACACTCAGCACAATTGGAACTCATGCCATGGCCGTCAATTTTGACGCCAGAAGGGAACAAAGTCTCATCTTTTTCGTGGGCGCTGGGGTTGTGGCACACCTGGCAAGTCACCACAGAACCGATTGGCACGGATGAATCAACAACAAAGGCTTCACTACCATCTTCACCCAGGTAGTCGAGATAGCCATACGTGCTATGGCATTTTGCACAGAAGGCAGGTATCACAGGTGGTTCGTTTTCATTCCAATAGTTAAAAGCAGAGGATTCACGATCAGCATGTCCAGACTCAGTCCAATTCTCACTGATTGCCTGTACGGTCTCGGGACGTGGTTGCGGTGGTAAGATCACCTTCCCAACCAGCAGGATAACCAGTCCACCCAGGACAAAGAAGATCAGAAGTAAAGGCCAAATCGATTTTTTCATCAGCGTTTCTCCATGAAAAAAATGATGGTGTATTTGGTTAATATTTTACCAGAAAAACTGGAAAACTGAAAACGAATTGCCAGGTACAAATTCGGTATAATCAGAGACATATGAGACAAAAATTGAGAGCGCTGATAAAATATGGCGCCTTTGCTATTATTTTTTTTGGGAGCACCTGGCTGCAGGGCTGCACAAAAGAAATTGATCACCTGGTAACCGCCGGGAGACTCGATAATTTCGAAGCGCACACCGAGACCAGCCCTGAGTTTGCGATTGTTGATACTGCCACAGCGACTTACCCGACGTCCGCACCGACAACTACAGCCACGCCAGTACCAATCCCTTCGAATGGACCGACACGGGTCAGCAATATTGAACACGACGCTGGGCCGGAATTTCCTGAAAGATTTGTCCCTGAAACAATGAAACCAGGCGTTTCACCCGTGGCTTACCTGCCCAGCGCCTGCCAGTATCTTGAAAATCGCTGGGGTGAGGATAAGAGCACGCCTGGCACGGTTGTTGTACCCATTATGTTTCATTCAATTGTGAGTCCCGGTCGGCAGATCAGCGACACAACATCAATATCGATGGCTTATTTTGAGTATTTTATGGAAACAGCGGTAGAGTTAGGTTTTTCAACGATCACATCGCAGCAACTGGTTGATTTTCTTAAATACAACCAGGCAATCCCAGAGCGGTCGATGCTGTTAATCCTGGATGACCGCCGGCCTGGCGTAACCGAGCTATTTATGCCTTACCTGGAAGAGCAGAATTGGACGCTGACCCTGGGCTGGATTGCCACTGACAGTACCCGCGATTCGGTTTGGGAGACGATGACAGCATTAGCCAGCACAGGTCGGCTGGATGTGCAATCTCATGGTTATAACCACATTTATATCCAGGATTACACCACGACAGAGCAGATTAAGGAAGAATTGTATCAACCGATTGAGGTTATAGAAGCGCGTTTCGGAAAAAGACCGATTGCACACGTGTGGCCAGGCGGAAATTTTGATGCGCGGGCAGTTGCCATTGCTGTTGAAGCAGGATATCAAATTGGATTCACCGTTTATTCGCGCGGACCAATCATGTACAACTGGATTCCGCTGGGAGAGCCTGAAATGTCCATGGAGACGCCATTGTTGGTACTCCCCCGGTTCTGGTCAACTGCCGCTGTTCAGGCGCTGAATGAAGCTGTAATGGTGAGCGACGCCGCCAGGGAGTACGCAAAAAGCGTTGATGAAGCTGAACGGGAATATTATTACTATTACTGCTATGCTAAAGGAAGTGAGTGATTTAATGGAGTTCAGACGCACGCTATTCACAATTGCGCTGGTCAGCCTGATTTTTCTGGGTGGGTGTTATCAGCCTGGTCCGGGTTCGAAGCCCTGGCAAGCGTCTTTCAGCGACAAGGATGCACAGGACATTCTCCAATCCACCAAGGGTGAGAGCGGATTGGAGACGCATACTGCCCCGATCATCACTGCAAACACGCCCACACCCAATCCGCCCATTACCTTGCCTACACCCAGGAGTGAAACGTTGACCTACGTCGTTCAGCAAGGAGACTTTCTGCGGAAGATTGCCCAGAAATACCAGGTTTCGATTGACCAAATTGTTGAAGCGAATAATATCGCCGATCAAAACCTGATTGATGTAGGGCAAGTGCTGTTGATTCCCCCGTCATCATTTACAGATGTTGCCCCTGGTTTTAAGATCCTGCCTGATTCTGAATTGATAAACAGCCCCAGCAATGCCGGTTTTGATGTGGCTAAATTTGTGGCAGCCCAGGGAGGATACCTGTCGGTTTACAGCGAAGAAGTGGACGACGTTCGCATGAGCGGCGCTGAAATCGTGGAGCAAGTGGCATTGTTATTCTCTGTTAATCCCCGGTTATTGCTAACCGTATTGGAATTTCAAAGCCAATGGGTGACGGAAATGGACCCGCCTGATGAGACACTTGAATACCCCATGCGCTATTATGACGCCTGGAGTAGTGGTTTGTTTGATCAACTGGCATGGGCGGCGAATTTGCTGAATGAAGGTTACTACCTGTGGAAGATTGAAGCCATCAGTGTTTGGGCGCTTTCTGATTCCAGCATGATCGGGGTTGATCCGACCATAAACGCAGGGACAGCCGGCGTGTTGAACTTGATGAGTTACCTGACCACAGGGGAAGATTGGAGATGGGCGATTTCTGAAAGCGGGATTTTTGCTACCTATTACCGTTTTTTTGGCTATCCTTTTAACCTTGGTATTGAACCGCTAATTCCGGATGACTTGGTACAGGTTGAATTACAACTTCCATTTCAATCAGGTGCAGTTTGGTCCTTTACGGGTGGCCCGCATGGTGGTTGGGGTACAGGGTCTGCCTGGGCAGCGCTTGATTTTGCTCCGCCAGGAGAAGCCCTGGGCTGTGTTCCCAGTGATGCCTGGGTGGTCGCGACAGCGCCGGGAGAGGTGGTCTATTCAGGGCAGGGTGCTGTGATTCAAGATTTGGATGGAGATGGTATCTGGCAGACGGGATGGTCGATCTTGTATATGCATATGGATACTCAAGATCGGGTCAGCGTGGGCACCTATTTGGAGGTCGGGGATCGGGTTGGTCACCCTTCCTGTGAAGGTGGTTTCTCTACCGGGACGCACCTGCATATTGCCCGACGGTATAATGGTGAGTGGATCGCAGCCGATGGCAACTTGCCGTTTGTTATGGATGGTTGGGTCTCTTCAGGGTATGGCGTGGAATATGACGGTTATCTGACTCAGGGAGATATCGTTTTGGAGGCATGGAATGGGCGCACAGCGACCAATGCAATCCAGCGCTAGGCACCGCTATTTTAAGCGTCGACTTAAGCGGTCATTTGGGCTATTAACAGCGGGGTTGATCTTAGCCGGGATTGTCGGCGGTGGATTGGCTTATCCCGTAATGGCTCCGGATTCTTCCCGGTGGAGCGGCCCGGTGATAACGCCCACGGTGAGCCCGAATGCTGTAAGCGTGACGTCCTCAGTACCAGAAACAAGCCTGCCAACGCCAGAAACCCCGACAGAAGAAGCCGTTCTATTAACCATAGATGCAACGCCAACCCGGGAAGAACCTGGATTGCCGTTGCCCACCCAGGCGCAGATCGTTCCCCCTAGTGATGATCCAAGTATCCTGTATTATACAGTCGCCGGAGACAGCCTTGCAGTAGTCAGCTTGCGTTTTGGCGTTAATGTTGGCGAGGTGAAATCTCCCGCGGAGATTGAACGTCATGAGCTGCTTCCGCCCGGGCAGCTGTTAATCATCCCCAACCGACTGGGAGAGACCAGTTCTCGCAGTAAGCTGCTGCCCGATAGCGAGGTGACATTCTCGCCATCAACGATCGATTTTGATATCCAAAGCTTCGTTGAGGAAGCAGGTGGTTATCTGGCGAGCCATTCTCAATACCTGGCCACGACCGGGATCACTTCTGGTGCTGACGTGATTGGTCGCATTGCGCTCGAGTATTCGGTTAACCCCAGGTTGTTGCTGGCATTTTTGGAATATCGATCAGGCTGGGTTTATGGTTTCCCTGAGGATCAACAGTCGATTGACTACCCCCTGGGCTATTACCTGGAAGCAAAGAAAGACCTGTATCTACAAGCAGCCTGGTTTGCCAGCCGGGTGATGGACGGTTATTATGGCTGGAAGGAAGGCCGGCAACTGGCGGTTGATTTTGATGATGGGCAGTTTTTGCGCCTGGCACCGGAGCTGAACTCGGGAACGGTCGGGTTAATGAACGCTTTTTCAGATTTATACAGCTATGATGATTGGGCGCAAGCCCTGTATGCTGAAGAGAGCTTTTTTACCCTTTTTGAACAAATGTTTGGCAGCCCGTGGATCCGCGCCCAGCAGGTTGAGCCGTTAATACCGGCGGATATCGCACAACCCGAGATGATCCTCCCCTTTGAACCAAACTATAAATGGGCTTTCACCGGCGGACCGCATGCTGCCTGGAGCTCAGCCGACGTGTGGGCGGCGCTTGATTTTGCCCCACCCAGCTCTGAAACGGGATGCCACGAGTCGCCGGTCTGGGTGGTTGCTTCAGTACCAGGACGGGTGGTTCGTTCCGAGAATGGTGTGGTTGTGATTGATATGGATGGTGACGGCTATGAGCAAACGGGCTGGACCCTGTTGTACTTGCATATTGCCACCAAGGACAGGATCCCGCTGGACACCTGGGTGGAGGTTGGAGATCGGATCGGACACCCATCGTGTGAAGGCGGTCGTTCCACCGGTACGCATGTCCATATCGCCCGGCGCTACAATGGCGAATGGGTCCCGGCTGGCGGTCCTTTGCCGTTTACGCTCAGTGGATGGACTGCCCGCGCCAGCAGCGAGCCATATAAAGGATGGCTAACTCGAGGGACTGAAATTATTTATGCCAACACCGCCGCGACCTTTGAAACCCACATTAAACGGGAAGAATAGCGACCTTCAGCGGGAAGTTTCGAGAAATTTTGGTGAGATGCTCTTGAAAAAAGCAGCTGTGTGGGTGAAAATCAGCCTGCTGAGTTTTTGAGATTATTTGATGATAGACTGCGCTCATTTTTGTTTGTATCAGACCTGATTAAACACTCCTTTGCGATGAAGAACCTGAAGATTTATTCGATCCTTTTTTTGTTCATATTCATTCTGTCGGCTTGTTCGCCCTCGTCACTGCCAACGATGATTTACCCCACTCCGGTTGACGAAGGTGTCGTCGAGGTTCTTGCCGAGATCACACCATTTCCAACCCGTCGAGCTTATGAACCTGGCGAATTGGTCGAATACGTTGCGCAAACCGGCGACACGCTCCCCGCGCTGGCTGCTCGTTTTAATACGACAGAGAGTGAAATTCGCCAGGCAAACCCGATCATCCCTGATGATGCCACCACCATGCCGCCGGGAATGCCGATGCAAATCCCAATCTATTACCGACCCCTGTGGGGAACCCCTTTTCAGATCATACCGGATGCTGTGTTTGTCAATGGCCCTGACGCGGCGGGTTTTGAAGCTTCTGCTTTTATTGCCCAATCTGAAGGGTGGATTCACTCGTACACTGCCTGGGCGTTCAGTGGCACGCGCACTGCGGATGAAATAGTTGATTATGTGGGCTTGAACTATTCGATCAGCCCCAAGGTGCAACTGGCTTTGCTGGAGTATTTGGCCGGGGCGTTTTCTCAGCCTGAGCTCGACCCCGTTGTTGAAAGAAATATCCTTGGCCTGGATACGAATTACTGGACGGGGGTTTACCTGCAGTTGTCACATGCCTCAAACCTGCTGAATGACAGCTATTACCGCTGGCGAAACGGTGAGCTGCTTGAATTCGAACTGGCGGATGGTTCCCTGGTACGGCCTGACCCCTGGCAAAATGCCGCCAGTGTTGCACTGCAACACTTTTTCTCACAAATCATGGGGGTTGCAGATTATCACCGGGCGATTGGCCCGGACGGTTTCAGCCTGATGTATCAGAACCTGTTTGGCGACCCATGGGACGCTGAACCGCACATTCCTGGCTCCCTGAGTCAACCTGAGCTGTTGCTGCCCTTTACGCCAGACAAGGTCTGGGCATTCACTGGCGGACCGCATACCGGCTGGGGCAGCCTGGCGCCCTGGTCAGCGCTGGATTTTGCTCCACCGTCGACAGCGGCTGGCTGTATCCCCTCTTCAGTGCCTACAACCGCTGTGGCAGACGGCCTGGTGGTGCGAGATGGCGCAGGTTTATTGATCCTCGATCTGGATGGCGATGGCGATGAACGCACTGGATGGGTTGTGCTTTACCTGCACATTGCCAATGATGGCCGGGTTCCGCCGGGGACTTATGTTTCAGTAGGCGATCCGCTGGGCTTTCCATCCTGCGAGGGTGGCAGGTCAACCGGGACGCATATTCATATCGCCCGAAAATATAATGGGGAATGGGTAGAGGCGGATGGGGTCGTGCCGTTTGTGCTTTCAGGCTGGCGACCGCTGCGCGGTGAGGCACCTTATCAGGGGTGGCTGGTAAAGGATCAAATCACAGTCCTGGCGAGTGAAAACCCGGATGGCAGAAGTATGATCCCGATTGATCTGGATGAATGAGTCGCTTGGTTCCACTGCCTGCCCAAAGGGCATGCATTTGGCACGGCGGACACGGCTCAATACCCTTACAGGGCACAGGGAGCATTACGAGAAGATTTGCCCCTACGAGCGCGTCCTGGTATTAAATTAGTTAATATTCAACACGCGCTTAATTGAGGAATTGCCAGGGGTTGACCGGGTATCCGTTTAACCGCATTTCAAAATGAAGGTGGGGACCGGTGGACCTGCCGGTGCTACCCATCAAGCCGATCAACTGACCCTTCTGGACATTGCTACCACAGGGCAGCATCGAACCATCCAGCAGGTGGGCATAAAAGGTCTGCCAGCCGCGATCATGGTCGATAACGATCAAATTGCCGTACCCGCGATCTGACCAGCCCGAATAGACGATGACTCCCGAATCAGAAGCGAAGATGGAGAAGCCGGAACGACCGGCAAAATCAAGCCCATTGTGAACGGGAGGGTTATATTCATAGCCCGAAATCCATCTTTCTGTGGTCGGCCAGGTGAAGGTGCCGGTGCCGACATCGCCATAGAGGATGCCTCCGCAGGCGCCAGGGCCAAGATAGGAATTGCCCGAAGCGGGGTTATCCCGAGGAACAATCCAGGCTACCGTCGGCCGTTCACCGCCCGGGACAACCAGCATCGTGCCCGGAGCGATGTTGGGATTTGAATAGTCACCAACGAGATCTTGATCCAGGTTGTTGCCTGGGTAATTGATAATCACATCGGGGGAGACACCGTAAAAGGAGGACACGCCGTTTAACCCCTCTCCTTCGGACCAGCGGTGGTAAACACCATCCATGGGCAGGATGAAGAGTTCTACGCCGATGCTTAACCCATCCGGTGTGTCACCAATCACATAGCGGTTGGACCACAACACCGTTTCAGGCGTTAACCCGAATTTATCTGCGATTCCAAAGATCGTATCCCCTTCTTCAACGGTGTATTGGGTCACTTCGGTGCGATCCTCAACTGCGGTTGCGGGGGTGATTTGAATTTCATGCCCGCGCAGCAAACCGGTTGATTGCGCACTGGCTGAAAAAGCTGGCGTGCTGACCCCTGCAGGCAGGGTCACAAGGGTTGCCGTGGGTACCGGGGTGGGCTCTGGCGTGGGCATGGTGGCGTGTACAATTAGCGAGCCAACGCCCCATACCAATAGCGTGAACACCAGCCCTGTAGTGATCAGCATCGCTGTTCGGATCACGGCTGGGCGCCTGAAAATTGCGCCTGGTTTAGAGCCTGTGTTTAGAGAATTTTCGGACCCTGGTCTTTCTGGCGAGTCCGCTTCGGATTTTTCAAGGTCACTATCTTCGATTTTGCTTTCAGAATCGGGTTGATCGTTCATTTTGTCCTCTAATAGCATAGTATCACGGAAGATATGATTGTCAAGCACGGTTAATATCGAAGAAAACGGTGTGTTTTCAAGCGTGATACTTATTCTGGTTTTATGGATTGCCTGGCGGGTTGGTGAAATAGAGTTCAAAAACGGGGAACACATTTGCCTCTGTATGCTGTATCAGGGTGTTGTAAAAATCTATCCCTGAAGCGATTTTATAGCGGTGCGACTGGGCATAATCCAGCATAAACCTGAAAAAAGCCTCATCGTCCATAACTTCACGCAAATCTTTATAAAATAATGCCCCGCGCCGATAGGCGCGATTGAAGTATTCTGTTACGCCGCCGGCTACGTAGATCGATGTATCGATGGTGCCGGTGGGTAAGTGCGAATAGACACGGGTGTTCCACCACCATTCAAGGTCATCGGGGAAGTAGCGCTCGAAAAACAGAGATTCTGCATAGGTGGCAATCGACTCGTCCAGCCAGGGTTCCATGGCCTGGTTATTACCCACCAGGCTGAAGAACCATTGATGCAATACCTCGTGAGGGACGATAATATGCAGGTCCGAACGCGGCGGATCGCGGTAGAGCCAGTAAAAACTGCTTTGGATCAGGATCAGGCCATCGAATTCCATGTTGATATCCATATCCGCCTGCACCACGCTGAGCACGTCGCGCTCATAAGGTCCAAACAACTCAGAATACAGGCGCAGTGCTTTTTCAGCCAGATCCACCGCAACCTCAGAGGATTCGATCACTTCGGGAAATGAGAATCCCCTGATCTGCACCCCGTTGACCTCGCGAGTAAGGATTTCATAAGAGTCGCTGATCGCCAGCACGAAGGTGCGCGCTAAGGGCAGCACAAAGCGGTAGCTGCCATCATCAATAGTAGGCAGCGCCCCGGCGGCGATCTCCAAGTTTTCAGCCCGATCGGTAAAGCTGATGGTTACATCAAAATCAGCCGATTCGAAGACCTGGTGTTCGCCAACGAACATGCTGTTGACCAGAGAAAACTCGTAAGCCAGCCATCCCTGTTCTGCATCATATGGCGGGATGGTTGGATACCAGTAAGAAAGCAGCAACTGGCGCCCGGTTTGTCCGAAAACGCCTAAGCGATCGGGCATATACAGTTCATAGCTGTGAATAAAGCTGATCTGTTCGCCGGGCTGCAGGGGCGTTTCGAGGGGAACCACCATGCGGTGGCTTTCCCAACGGTAATTGTCGATGGTCGTCCCGTCGCCCAGTTTGACGGAGCGCATAAAGATCGCATTTTGGAAGATGGTCGGATAAACGATGAACACCATTTCTGTGATGGGGACGCTGGTTTTATTGGTATAGGTGGATTGACTGGAGACCGTGATCAACCGATTGTAATAATTGATGGTGGCATCAATTATGTACTGGGTCTGCTTTCCGTCCATGGGCAGGGGCGTGGGTGTCGGAGTTGGCTCCGGCGTGGGCGTTGGTGAGGGCGTTGGCGTGGCTGTCGCTTGCAGGGTGGCAGTTGGAGAAGGGGTGGGGAGCATCTCTTCGCCCGGCGAGCAAGCCGCCAGCAGGCAGATGGCGCATAAAAGCAGAACAAGCTTTCGTGTAGGTTTAGAATTTGTCATATTGACCTCAATCAACCTAATTTTACCCGTTAATAACGCCTGTTGAACGCATTATTGCGAAGGCAGCCGTCGGTGGGTTGGCGAGGAGAGCAGCGGAGTTTGATCGATTTAAATTGGTGTTGGTTTATTAACCATTCGCCAACTCACCAGAATGGTTAGATGTTGAACTTGCGAAAGTTTTTAATTTATTTGTGGTTTATAATACATGACGATCTGTCTTTGCACAAGACGTTAACTGACATTAAAACCTCTGACGACTTTAATCTCCTGAGGGTGGGGATGAAGGGTTTGTGAGCAAAATTGTCGTTTGATGCGAAAATTTAAATTAAAACAGAAAGTGTGTGCTTATGGCATCAAAACTGGACAGTTTACGCGGTTTTATCCTGGTTTGGGTCGGACAATTGTTTTCTATGGTTGGCTCGCAGATGACCCATTTTGCCATGGGTATCTGGGCATGGGAAAAGACCGGCCAGGCGACCCCGCTGGCGATGATCGGTTTTTTCTCCTTTGCGCCGTTGATCGTTTTTTCCCCGTTTGCCGGCGTGCTGGTGGATCGCTGGAACCGGAAGCTGGTAATGGCGCTGAGCGATATCGGTGCGGGCGTGGTAACGGTAGTCATCCTGGTTTTATTGCTTTCCGACCGCCTGCAAATCTGGCACCTGTACCTGACGGGTCTTGTGGGGGGGCTGTTTGGCGCCTTTCAATGGCCGGCTTATTCAGCCGCAATCAGCCTGATGGTGCCCAAAAAGCATTATGCCCGCACCAGCGGGATGATCTCTATGGCAGAATCGGGTGTTGGGATCTTCGCCCCCATATTGGCAGGCTTTTTACTGCCGCTGATCAGCATCAGCGGTATTATCATCATCGACCTGGTAACCCTGGCGGTCGCTTTGTTATTGTTGATGGTTGTCATCATTCCTGAGCCGAAAAAGAAGCACAGTGACCACACCAAAGGCGCCTTCGTTCGGGAACTTGTCTATGGATTTCGCTATCTGTTTGATCGTCCCAGCTTGCTGTACCTGCAATTGATGTTCTTTATGGGGAACCTGTTTTTCACGGTTGGTTATACATTGCTGACGCCCATGGTGCTGGCAAGCAGCGGGGGCAATGCTACCATCCTTGGTTCTGTGCAATCCGCCGGTGCAATCGGTGGGCTGCTGGGCGGATTGGTTCTGACAGCCTGGGGCGGCGCGAAAAAGAAGATCAACGGGGTGATCGTTGGATGGATGGTGAGCGGATTGTTCGGATTGGGGATGGTTGGGCTGGGCAGGGCAGTGCCTTACTGGCTGGCCGGGAATTTCGTGATGTTGTTTGTGTCGCCGATCATCAACGGGTCCAACCAGGCTATCTGGCAATTGAAGGTCGCGCCTGAAGTACAGGGCCGGGTTTTCTCGGTGCGGCGCTTCATTGCCCAGATCACAGCGCCAATATCGATGGCTGTCGCAGGCCCCCTGGCAGACCAGGTTTTTGAGCCAGCCTTGCAGGCGCCGAAAAACTGGCTGACCCGCCTGTTGAGTTCGATATTCGGCTCAGAACCTGGCGGAGGGATGTCCCTGATCATCCTGTTGAGCGGGATTTTGATTGCGGTTGTATGCCTGGTTGCATACCGGATTACACCCTTACGGGAAGTTGAACAGCTCATTCCCGACCATGATGAATCAGGCTAGGTTGAAAAAGGGGTTCGATTTTTTAAAGCTGCACCGAAGGGTGACGTTCTAATCTTCTACTTCGATGATGGTGATTGTATTACTGATCTCGGCTGTTTTTTCGAGCATAGCCAGTGAAGGACAGTAGCGGGTTTCTGATAGTTCCACCGCGCGCTCAACCGCTTTTGGATCCAGGTTTTTTCCGGTAACCTTGTATTCAAGGTGGATCCTGGTAAATACTTTGGGATGGTCTTCAGCCCTTTCAATCTGGGCGTTGACCTCGAAGTTGGTGACCTCCTGGCGCTTTTTTTGCAGGATCGAGATCACGTCCATGCCGGTGCAGCCACACAACCCGATGGCAAACAATTGCATGGGTTGGAAACTATGCTCGGAGCCGCCCTGCGATTTGCTCGTATCCAGGGGAATCGAGTTGCCGGTCTCAGAAAAACCGGTGAAGGACAGGCTTCCGTTCCAAACGACTTTACTTTCCATACATTATTTTCCTTTCTAATCTCCACCGGAGATTTCCTGGTTTTATCAGGTAAATGCCCCGCTCTCCATAATGCCGCACCGGGGACAGATCAGTTGCAGCATACTGTTGTATTCCAGCTTTTCGATCTGGCAGCGCGGGCAGATCCTGCCCGTGCTGAACCGAAGCACATAGGCGTTGCAATTTGTTTCAGATTTAACAACTTGCTGATCAGAGCGCTTTCCAGCAGGCTGATTAGGCTTATTATTCTTTGTCATCTTCATCGTTCAGTCCTAAACTGACCAGAAGCCGATCCCATGCTTCTGGCGGCAGGGCAATCGTGTCACGATCATCCTGGCAGAGCTGGATAGTCTTCTTCAAGGTGTTGATCACGATCTGGCAGTCGGGGCAGTTTTCAATATGTGCTTCCAGGTGAGAACACAAATCCGGGTCCAGTTCGCCGTCAATATAGGCATTGATTTGCCACAAAACCTCCTGACAGCTGGCTGGGTGAGGGTGTTTCATTGAGCAACCTCCGGCATTTTCCCCGAGAAGTATTCGGTTAGAAATTCTCGCAATTCCAGTCGAGCGCGCATCAACCGTACCTTGAGCGCTGATTCGCTGATCTGGAGCACTTCAGCAGCCTCGCGGGTGGAAAGACCTTCCACATCTCGCAACAGGAAGGCAGCCCGGTTGGCATCCGATAAAGATTTGATACCGAGATTGATCACCTGGCGGGTTTCGGAGCGGACGAACTCTTCCTCTGGCAAACAACACCAATCGACGATTTGCCTGGGGACGAACTCCCCGCTTTCGGTAATGATCTCTGCGTCGAGGTCAACCTGCGCCGGTTTGCGTTTTCTGATAAGCATCAGGGCTTCGTTAACAGCTATGCGATACAACCATGTTGATATTTTCGAGCGGCCTTCAAAGGTTTCGATATTTTTATATGCTTTGATAAATGTCTCCTGCAACACGTCTTCTGCATCCTGTTCGTTGGCGAGCATCTTCAGAGCCAGACGGTAAATTTTACCGGAGTCAGCTTTTACCAGCTGAGTAAAAGCATCTTTGTCTTTGCGCCTTAATGCAGCCAGATCTATGGCATCTGAGATGATCTGATTAGTCATTGGATGATTGAAACTGCAATCGGTTACATTTAATGCGAGAATGAAAGCGGCCAGTTTGGCAGAACGTCGATATCAAAGGGGCTGAAATCCTCTTTGATGAAATGAAAATAACCCGCAGCGGCGATCATAGCGGCGTTGTCAGTGCACAATGCGAGGGGTGGGATGTGCACCGGGTATTTACTTTCTGCCAGAATTTTTTCACGCAGGCGCTTATTGGCGGAAACACCTCCTGCGACAATAATTTCCCGCACTTTATATTTTTGTGCTGCGTGAAGGGTTTTTTCCACCAAAACGTCTACCACGGCTGCCTGGAAACTGGCAGCCAGGTCTTCAATCGGCAACGGGCGCCCCTCAGCCTGCAGGGCTTCAACCGCTCGCAGGACGGCTGTTTTCACCCCGCTGAAGGAAAAATCCCAGCTGCCTTCGAGCATGGCTTTGGGGAAGGAAAAGGCGGTTTCTTTGCCGGAGGCACTGACTTTCTGGATCGACGGTCCGCCAGGATAGGGTAAATCGAGCAAGCGGGCGACCTTGTCTAAAGCCTCCCCGGCTGCATCATCCAGGGTACCTCCCAGGCGTTGATAGGCAAGGTGGTCTGTCATCAAGATCAGTTCGCTGTGCCCGCCGGAGACCAGTAACGCCAGCAATGGAAAACGGGGTGGTTGAGGGGGTGTGACATCGCCAGGATGAAGCCAGGCTGAGTAGATATGGCCTTCCAGATGGTTGATGCCGATCAGGGGCTTTTCGGCGACCAGGGCGAGACCTTTGGCCATGTTCACACCGACCACCAGCGACCCGGCGAGGCCGGGTCCCTGGGTGACGGCAATCGCGTCGATTTCACTAATGTCAACATGAGCCTGTCGCAGCGCCTTGTTGACGATGGGGTGGATTGCTTTAACGTGTTCACGTGAGGCCAGCTCGGGGAACACACCGCCGTATTGTGCATGCAGGTCAACCTGGCTGGCGACCACATTGGATTCGATCACCCGGCCATTGCTGATGACGGCGGCAGCAGTCTCATCACAGGAAGTTTCGATGCCAAGAATGCGTGCTGGTGGAAGCGCCATAGCGGTTTACCTCTACTTTCTTTTCATGGGCAGACAGAGTTCCATGGGAAAGTCAATAAACTTCTCAAATTTTCCGGCGGAAGTAACGTAATAACTATCTTCCAGGCGGACGCCCAGACCCTTTTCAGGGTAGTACAGACCCGGCTCAATCGTAAACACCGAACCCGGAGCAAGAATGTTGGAGGGATCGTCCTTCTGGCTGAACCAGGGTTTTTCGTGGATGTGCAAGCCCAGCCCGTGTCCCACAGAGTGGACATAACCGGATTCAGCCGCTGGGTCCTGGCGGATCGTTTTGTGTCCCATTGCTTCAAACAGGTCGCAGGTGCGTTCTTGGAAGTGGGCTGCGTTCACGTCGGTTTTGAGTTCGGAGGTCACCTGCTGGTAAACCGATTTAACCTGGTCGTATAAGGCCTGGGCTTCGTCCGGGGCATATCCCAGGCACCAGGTGCGGGTGAAATCATAGAAATATCCGCCGCCCTGTTCACAGGGAAAGATGTCAAAGACGATGGTTTGCCCGAGGGTCAGGGGATCGGTGGGGTTGCCGCTGCTGTGGGGCACGCCGGCATCTTGCCCGATAGCGAAGATGGTATCGTTGGGGTTCTCGGCGCCCAATTCAGCCAGCCAGAGGTTGATTTTGGCTTTAACATCGCCAATCAAGAGGGAGTCGCCGTCTTCTTTCATCAGCAGATTGTCAGCGACTCTGTGGCTGGTGAGAAAATCTGCCACACGGGAAACGACCTCTACTACCACCGTACCCATTTTTCGGATGCGCTCAATTTCATCGGAGTCTTTGGTGGACATGGCTTGCAGCAGGATGGCATCTTCATGGTCGCCATGGAAGGACAGGCCGGGCAGCAATTCCTGGAGCTTGTTGACGGTGGAATGCATTTTGCCCACGTCAGATTGACCGCAGAGGATGACCTTGCCCGAAGTTAGTCCAAGCTCTTCGAAGATGGACTTGTAAAGCAAGGCATGGGCTGTCAGCCGGTCACCGTTAGCTGCTGCCATGCGTTCTTTGATCGGGTATTTGCTGTAATTCAGGGTCTTTAGACCGGTTTTGGCGGCTTCATCACGCTCCATGGGGGCATGACACAGCACGGGTTCCTGGCCGGTCTGTAGAATGACATCAGCTATGGTGATATGACCACCGCCGGTCAGGTACATCATAAAGGGATTGTGTTGGGCTGGGCCGGTGATCCAAAGGGCATCGGCTTGGTTTTCTGTCAGGTTCTTTTGTAAGTCAGTTTTCATGGTGTTCCTGTCTTTTCTGTGGTGATCTTTTCAGCGGGTAGAGAGGTTATTCCAGCGCCTGCTCAGCAGCCCAAGATGCTGAGAGACCGTGCAACAAGGCTGCTTCCTGGTCGGGGAGGACGGTACGCGGGTCAAACAGGACCCGGTCGCCTTCAATTCGGGCGATGATTGCCGGCTTAGCTTTGCGCAGACGGCTCAGGAACGCATCCGGGCCAGGCGGGTCGAGGGCCAGGAGGTAGGTGGGCATCTCTTCGGTTGGCAGGCTGCCGCCACCGACGGTTGAACGCCCAGGGATTACAGCGCCAACGCCCAGGTGTTCGCGCCAGCTTTCCGCTGTAGCATGGATGGTGTCAAGGGATTTGGCGATCATGTTCCAGATCGGCAGCTCTTGTTCAGCTTCATCTTTGAGGTAGTGGGTGAGGGTGGCTGTGATACCCGCCAGGGTTAACTTTCCTGAACGCAGCGCACGCGCCAGGGGGTGTTTTTGAATGCGCTGGATCAGGTCTGCTTTTCCGATAATAATCCCTGCCTGTGGACCGCCGAGGAGCTTGTCGCCCGAAAAGCAAACCAGGTCACAACCCGCGGCGACGGATTCCTGTACCATGGGCTCATGAGAGAGACCATATTTGGCGGTATCCAGCAAGGCGCCAGAGCCCAGGTCGTGCACCACTGGCACGCCGTAATGATGGGCGACCTCGACGATATCAGCCAGTTCGGGTTCGCTGTGAAAGCCGATCAGCTTAAAATTTGAGTGGTGAGCCACCATCACCAGGGCAATATCCTCATTCTGGAGAACATTTTCATAGTCATGGAGGTGAACGCGGTTGGTGGTGCCGATTTCGACAAGCTCTGAGCTGGATTGAGCCATCACGTCCGGGATGCGAAACCCGCCACCGATCTCAACCAGTTGCGAGCGCGAAACGATCACCTTACGACTGCTGGCTAGAGCAGACAAGGTCAACAAGACAGCGCCGGCGTTGTTGTTAACCACGAACCCGACCTCCACACCGGTGAGCCGGGCCAGGATCTGGCTGGCGTGGATCGAGCGGGTGCCACGTCTACCGGTTTCCAGGTTGAATTCCAGGTTGGTGTAACCCTCTGCCGCCTGTGCGATCGCGATACGCGTGGACTGGCTGAAAGGCGCCCGTCCGAGATTGGTGTGCAGGACAACGCCGGTGGCGTTGATCACCGGGACCAACGAGGGTTCGAGCCAGGCATCCAACTGCTGATTTACCCTGGCGATGAGCCCTGCGTGATCTGGCACTGGGATGCGATACTGGATGAATTCTGTACGAATGTCATCCAGAACAGCCCGCGCTGCCTCCACACACAGCGGACGGCCGAAGTCTCCCAGGAGATTTTGCATCTCGCGGGATTTGAGAAGCTGGTCGATTGAGGGAAGTTGGCTCAGTTCAGACATGGTGAGGTTAGCTCTGGTTCAGGTTAAGGATTGTCTTTTGGATTCCAGCGGCTGCGTTCAAATAAACGCAGTAGAAATTCGATCAGGATGAAGGCGCCAGCCATGATCCCTGCCAGGGCGGGTGTCAGCACCCGGCCGAGTTGCATCCAGGTGATTGTGCTTCCGTAAAGGCCAAACCACAAAGCCTGGCGGATGATGACCATTCCCTCTACAGGGGGAGTGCTGGGGAAACGCTGGTTAAGGTAATAACTGACGGGAATGGCTGGCCCGGTGAGTGCGACCACAATCAGAAAAAAGAACAGCCAGCGTGGCCCGAGAGTGGGCAGGGTGTGGCGGACGACAATGATCAACCCCACCCATCCGATCAGGGTCAGGACCACTGAAAGGGGTAAATAGCTGTTAATAAAGGGTGGTTTTTCTTCAGACTTCATGGTCATCTCCTTGATGTTAATTATTGTAACGCATAACGCGAGGGTGTGGATGGTTTTTACCTCTGATCGCAATGTCAAGCTTTCATTTGGTTGCGTTGCTCTGCCCCCACCCTGCTTCGCTTTGGGAGTAATAAAGACCAGGGTGCGCGGGAGTTGGTCTCCTTCTATTCGCGCAGCCGGTGGAAAGAGGTAAAATCTAGCCAGGCTAATAATTAACCAGGAGCAGATGATGAAAGCGGATTTTATCGCTGTAGATATGGGGACGACAAATACCGATTTGGTTTGGCTGGATGGCGGCGGGATGCACATGCGTAAACTGGAAAACCTGCACCTGTCGGCTGTGGAACAGGTACGCCAATGTTTGAATTTGGTCGATGATGCCCTGGATGCGGATGTAAAAATTGGCGTAACAGGCGGTCACTACCGTGCTTTACCTGCTGTCCTGGATGGATTTCATTTAAATAAAGTGGAAGAAATGCGCGCGCTGGGGCTGGGTGGGCTGGCTGCAGCAGGCCTTGAGGTGGGTTTGGTGGTCAGCGCTGGGACAGGCACAGCAATGGTGGCAGCAAGAGGCACTGCAGCTCAGCATGTGACCGGGTCTGCTGTCGGCGGGGGCACATTAATCGGGCTTGCAAACCTGATCCTGGGAACAGCAGATTATGGTGAAATTGACGCTTTGGCGCTTGCAGGTGATGCCAATGCCGCTGATATTATGGTCAGCGAGGCAGTTGGCGGTGAGGTCGGCAAGCTTCCGGCGAATGCTAACGCAGTCAACCTGGGAAAATTGATCGACCGGACGGATTTTACTCGCGAAGACCTGGCTGCCGGGCTGGTTCGCCTGGTGGCTCAGGTGATTGCGGTGATTGCCATCAACGCCGCAGAAGCCGCCGGGTTACGCGACATCATCCTGATTGGACACACGATGGATTTAGTTTCAATTCAAAAAGAGATTGCCCTGGTGGGTGAATTTTACCAGCGCAGCTTTACCATGCCGGAACATCCCGGCTTTGCAACAGCCAGAGGTGTGATCGACGTGATGAAACGGGAAACACATCATGGGGGTCTGCACTGGATTGACTCATAATTTCAAATGTGATAAGATTTTCTTCGTTAGTGACTCATCCAGAGAGGTGGAGGGACCGGCCCGATGATACCTCGGCAACCACAGAGATAAATGCAGGTGCCAATTCCGGCAGACCCCGATTTGGGACGTTCTGGAAGATGAGGTGAAATGAAATGCAGTCATCATCGCCTCTCATCCAATGAGAGGCAATGTTTTTATTTGCAAGGATTTTATAATCATTTCAGCGGAAGGACCAGGCATGGCGCAAGCGAAAAAAATCTTTAGCAACCGGGCTTACTTAGATGCCCTTCAGCAACGCGTATTGTTGTTCGATGGCGCCATGGGTACCAACCTTGACCGGCAGAACCTGACAGCAGAGCATTTCGGCGGTGAACCCACCGCAGGCTGTAATGACTACCTGGTGATCACTTACCCGCAGGCTGTTGAAACGGTGCATCGTGCTTTTTTGGAAGCCGGCGCCGATGTGATTGAAACGGACACCTTCCGTTCTAATCGGCTGACACTGGGTGAATTTGGATTGGGGGAGCGCGTGGCTGAGATCAATCGCACTGCAGCACGGCTGGCGCGCAAATTAGCTGATGAATACACCACGCAAGAAAAGCCGCGCTTTGTGGCAGGTTCGATCGGACCCAGCGGAAAGTTGATCTCGAGCGAAGACCCGATCATGTCGGATATCGATTTTGATGTGCTGGTGGACGTCTTTCGCGAGCAGGCTGTGGGTTTGATTGATGGCGGCGTGGATCTGTTGTTGATTGAGACAGCACAAGATATTTTAGAAGTCAAAGCTGTTATCCTGGGCATCCGGGCTGCCTTTGCGGAGACCGGTCAAGAGCTGCCCATCCAGGCACAGATCACGCTGGATATCACCGGGCGGATGCTGCTGGGGACGGATATCGCTTCGGCGTTGGCAATCCTGGAGGGGATGGACATCGATGTGATCGGGCTGAACTGCTCTACCGGTCCGGATTACATGCGTGAGCCGATCCGCTACCTTACTGAGCATTCTAATTTACCCGTTTCCTGTATCCCCAATGCCGGTTTGCCGCTGAATGTGGACGGGGAGGCGGTTTACCCGATGGAACCGGAGCCCTTTGCTGACCTGCTGCTTGAATTTGTGAATGAATTCGGTGTGCGCGTCATCGGCGGATGCTGCGGCACTCGAGAGGATCACATTGCGTTAATCAACGCCAGGCTGAACCGTGATCGGCGGAGGTTGCCCGCATCCGCACCGCTGGCGCAGTTGGCGTCCCCGGTGCAGGCGGTGAACATGGCGCAGGAACCGGCTCCTTTTTTGATCGGCGAGCAGTTGAATACCCAAGGGTCGCGCAAGTTTAAGCAGCTGATTTTGGATGGCGAAATTGATGCGATCATTGAGATGGCACGCGAGCAGGTGGAACGCGGCGCGCATGGGCTGGACCTGTCCGTTGCACTGACCGAACGGTCAGATGAGACCGAACAGATGCGAATGATGGTCAAAAAGCTGTCTAACGCAGTACCGGTGCCATTGGTGATTGATACCACTGAATTGGAAGTGATCGAAGCAGCGTTAAAAACCAACCCTGGACGCTGCCTGATCAATTCGACTCACCTTGAATCAGGTGAGGAGAAAGCCGGTCAGATCTTCAAGCTGGCCAAACAGTTTAACGCAGCCATCATCACCCTGACCATTGATGAGGCAGGGATGGCGAAAAGTGCGGACCGTAAACTGGAAATCGCCCGACGGATTTACGACCTGGCTGTTGATGGACACGGACTGCGCCCTGAGGACCTGGTTTACGATACGTTGACCTTTACATTAGCGACAGGCGACCCTGAACTGAGGGATTCGGCGCTGGAAACCCTGGAGGGTATCCGACGCGTAAAGGCTTCACTGCCGGGCGTGCTGACTGTATTGGGTGTGAGCAACATCTCTTTTGGGCTTTCGCGCCCGGCGCGTGCTGTTTTGAACAGTGTGATGCTCTATCATGCGGTTGCAGCGGGGTTGGATATGGCGATTGTAAACCCGGCGCATATCAAACCCTATGCAGAAATCCCGCTCGAGCAACGGCAACTGGCTGAGGATTTGATCTTCAATCGACACGAGGAGGCGTTATCACAACTGGTTACGTATTTCGAGAGCGTCGAAGATAGCGGTGACGACCAGGAGCGCGGGAAAATCGATCTGGACAGGCTTTCACCGGAAGAGCGATTGCATTGGCGCATTCTGCATCGTCATAAGAGCGATGTAGAAGCCGATATTGATGAAATCCTGGCACGAGATCCGCACAGGCTGAAAGCGGAGACGGCTGTGACGATCCTGAACGAAACCTTGCTGCCCGCTATGAAGGATGTGGGCGAGAAATTTGGCTCTGGCGAGCTGATTTTGCCCTTTGTGCTGCAAAGCGCTGAGGTGATGAAAATTGCAGTCAGCTATTTGGAGAATTTCCTGGAAAGGAAACAGGGCATTTCCAAGGGAAAGCTGGTTTTAGCGACGGTTAACGGCGATGTACACGATATCGGTAAAAATTTGGTCAAAACCATCCTGGTGAATAATGGCTATAACGTGATTGATCTGGGTAAACAGGTGCCCGCCGAGACGATCATTTCCAGGGCGGTGGAGGAAAAGGCTGATGCTATTGGGCTGAGTGCGCTGCTGGTGAGCACCAGCCGGCAGATGCCGCAGATTGTTAATGAATTGGATCGGCGCGGGCTGGAGATACCGGTGTTGATCGGTGGCGCAGCCATTAACACCCGCTTTGGCAAACGTATCCTTTTGACGGAAAGTGGGCGCTATTATCCAGCGGGTGTTTTCTATTGCAAGGATGCCTTTGAGGGCTTGGTGACGATGGATATGTTGATGAACGCAGATAAACGATCTGAATTGCTGGAAAAAACCCGCAAAGCTTCCGATTTTGAGTTGGGCAGGGCATTGGACAGCAAGTCCACCTCATCGCCTGCACACAGGAGCAGGACGGTACCAATTTTGAAAAATCTGCCCTCAGCGCCTCACTGGGGCCCGCGTGTGGTGAAGGATATGCCCCTGGCGATGGTGGCTGAGCACCTCTCGATTAACGAGCTATACCGACTTTCGTGGGGCGCTAAAAACGCCCATGGCGAAGCCTGGGAGGCGCTAAAAGCCGGATTTGACCGGCGCCTGATCGAGATGAAAAAATCGGCTCAACAAGAGGGATGGTTAACGCCCCAGGGTGTCTATGGGTATTGGCCCTGCCAGGCAGAGGGAAATGCACTGCTGATTTACGACCCACACAGCCTGCAAGATGGGGAACCTGAGGAGCTGACACGCTTTAATTTCCCCAGGCAGCAGGGCGCTGATGGGTTGTGCCTGGCGGATTATTTCGCGCCGTGTGATACCGGGTTGATCGACGTGGTGGCACTGCAGGTGGTCACTGTAGGGCATGAAGCCACACAGCGGTACACCGAACTGGAGGCGGAAGGGATGTACACTGAAGCCTATTATCGGCATGGCCTGGCTGTGCAAATGGCTGAGGCTGCTGCGAACTACCTACATGCGCATATCCGTCGCGAATTAAACCTGGGGTCGGCGCGCGGAAAACGCTATTCATGGGGCTACCCAGCTATCCCGGAGTTGAAGGATCACCGTAAAGTGTTTGATCTCTTGCCGGCAGAATCAGGCCTGGGAATGGGGCTGACCTCTGCTTACCAATTGATGCCTGAGCAGTCTACAGCGGCGATCATCGTGCATCACCCGGATGCGAAGTACTTCAATGTGGGCCCCAGCCGGGTGGAACAATTGTTGAAATAAAGCACAGGAGAAATTCAGATGTGTGAAACCGGAAACAAATTCAAAAATCGATTATTCAGCTCAGATCGCCCGATTGTCACAGATGGCGCCATGGGAACCCTTTTGCATGATCGGGGGGTTAAAATCGATGCTTGTTTTGATGCTTTGAACCTCACCCAGCCTGCTGCTGTGGCAGAGGTCCACCTTGAGTATATTCAGGCTGGTGCGGAGATTATAAAAACCAACACCTTTGGCGCTAATCGCACAAAGCTGGAGCGCCATGGATTGATCGACCGGGTGGAAGAGGTCAATGTTGCCGCGGTGAACCTGGGGCAGCGTGTGATCATGGCGTCTTTTAGAGATGTGATGATTGCGGGTGACGTGGGCCCCCTGGGGATGCCCTTGGCGCCCTTTGGACGCATTCAGTCCGAAGAAGCCTTTGAGATCTACGTAGAGCAGATTTCTGCCCTGGTAAAAGCTGGTGTGGATCTGATTCTAATTGAAACCATGGTGGACCTTTACGCGGTCAGGGAAGCGGTTAATGCTGCGCGTCATGTGGATCCCGATATCCCGGTGATTGCCTCGATGACCTTTACCCTGGATCGACGGACCTTATTGGGCAATACGCCCCAGGAAGTTGCCCGGCGGATGGATGAATATGGGGTTGATGTGATAGGGGTAAACTGCTCGGGCGGCCCGGCACAACTTTTGCAAATCTTGCGCTTGATGAAATGCGCTGTGCCCTCGGGGCGTTTTTCTGTGATGCCAAATGCTGGCTTTCCGGAAAAGGTGGGCGGGCGGATCATGTATTCGGCTGGTCCGGATTATTTTAATGATTACGCACTCTCTTTCTGGCGGGCTGGAGCGGATGTGATCGGCGGTTGTTGCGGGACCACCCCTGACCATATTGCGATGATGGCGAAAGCAGTGGAAAACACTTCGAAAGAGGATTTGGTGAACGGCATCTCGACCCTTGAATCGACGGTTGAGGTAGAGCAAGAGCCGGCAGAGGATCGGTCGCATTTAGCGCAGAAGTTGGATGAAGGTAAGTTCGTCATCGCCGTTGAAATGGACCCACCGCGGGGCCTTTCCACGCAAAAACTGCTGGCTGGCGCCTCTTTGCTGGCCGATGCTGGCGCTGATGTGATCAATGTGGCAGACAGCCCGATGGCGCGCATGCGGATGAGCGCCTGGGCGGTGTGTCAATTGATCCAGTCAAAATTTGATATTGAAACCACCCTGCACTTTCCTACCCGGGGACGCAATTTACTGCGCGTACAGGGCGATTTGTTGGCAGCCCACGCTTTGAACGTACGCAATGTATTCGTGATCATGGGTGACCCGACCGCAATTGGTGACTATCCGGACGCTAACGATGCTTATGACCTGGTGCCTACCGGGTTAATCCGGTTGATTAAAGAGAAATTTAATACCGGTAAGGATCATTCCGGCGGGTTGATTGGGCAGCCAACCTCCTTTTTTATTGGTGCTGCGATGAATTTGACGCCGAATAATCCGGCGCAAGAAATTCGTGTGCTTAAGAAAAAAATCGACGCCGGTGCGGATTTTTTCATGACCCAACCGGTGTTTGACGTTCAAAAGGCAAGCGCTTTCTTTCATCGTTGCCAACAAGAAATCGAGTGGAAAAGCACCCCTATCCTGGCGGGTATCTTGCCACTGGTTACTGATCGACATGCTCGCTTTTTACATCACGAGGTTCCCGGCATCCAAATTCCAGTATCAATCCAGAATCGCATGTCTGCGGCTGGCGAGGCATCGGTGCAGGAAGGTGTGCGTATTGCCATTGAATTAATTGATGAATTGCGCTCAGATTATCAAGGGGTGTATTTCATGCCGGCTTTCAATAGATTTGACATGGTGGCTGAGGTTATCGACAAAATCAGAGGGGAAGAAGTTATCTGTCTATAGCAGACTGTATGATTTGCGAATTTTTATTTAAAGAATATAATTCATCATTGTTTGGTTAATGAATGAATATCATGGTAACAATAAACCTGAGGTGTACACAATGATGAAATTAAAACCGCAAATGAAGTGGATTATCCTGGCTGTTTTGATCCTCAATCTGGCTGCCTGCAGCGGGAACCCGACTTCCGTTGATCTTTCACTGGCGTCAACTTACGCTGCCCAAACCCTGGCTGCGATGCCGACCAACACGGTGGAGCCTGTGCCAACTTCAACAGCAACTGTAGCCGCGCCTACTGCCACAGCGACCGTTACGGAGACGCCCGTGCCCGATGTGTTGCCGGTGGGACCGGTTGGGTTTCCGGAAAATGTTAATCCCTTGACCGGCTTGGTTGTGGATGATCCCTCGATACTGAATCGCCGGCCGGTTCTCGTTAAGGTGGCGAATCAGCCGATTTCAGGTAGACCGCACGCTGGACTTTCCTTTGCGGATATGGTGTTCGAGTATTATATCGGTTCGGGGGGCAACCGTTTTCTCGCCCTCTTTTATGGTCAAGATGCAGATATGATCGGTCCGGTCCGTTCTGGAAGGATGATTGACCCCTATTTGGTGAGTCTTTACGAAGGCATTTTAGGGATGGAAGCTGCTTATGTTACCGTAAGAGATCATATTGTTGATATCCTTGACAACCGGATGATCAGCAGCAAAGAATTGTGCCCTGGCTTATGCGATGACGGGCGGATGGTGGTCACCAGTGTCTTTGGTGATTCTAAGGCACTGACCGATATCGCTGCAGGTCGAGGTGTAGTTCAGCAACGTTATCTGTTGGAAGGGATGGCCTTTGACCCCGCGGTGCCAGAGGGTGGAAAGACTGCCAATATCATTACGACCCGATTTTCTACGGTCAACCCTGAGGAATGGCGATATGATGAGGAGAGTGGGGACTACCTGCGCTGGACAGATAATGAAAGCGGCGAAGTCATTGACCTGATCCCACTGGTGGATCGCATTACAGACGAACAACTCGCATTTTCTAACGTGGTCGTCATCTTTGTCAGCCATACAGAATATGCGCCAACCCTGCACGATATGGCCATTTGGGATAACACCTTTGGGCAAAGGGCTATTGCGTTTCGCGATGGGCAGGCATATGAAATTACGTGGAAGACCCCCAGCCGGACTCAACCCATTCAATTGATCGATGGTTCTGGCGAAACCTTCAGGTTGAAGCCTGGCAATACCTGGGTGGTTGTGTTTGGCCTGTATTCCTCAGTGGATACGATCGAAGATCACTGGTCATTTACTTTCTTTATGCCCTGACCCATGCGAACTTTGCTCATCTCAGACGTGCACGCCAACCTGCCCGCATTGGACGCAGTGCTGAAGGATGCTGGTGAGTATGATCGTGTCTGGTGTTTGGGCGATATTGTTGGTTATGGGCCTGACCCCAATGCGTGTATTGATCGGATTGCAGATTTACCGGGGCTGATATGTGTGAAGGGCAATCACGATGCAGCCATTTTGGGGGAAATCGACTTAAAAACTTTTAATGAAGAGGCGCGAACCTCAATTTACTGGCTGGAATCCCAGCTGGGGCCTTCCCAAAGGCAATGGCTGGCGAATTTACCGGAGCGCCTTGTTATCGATGGCGTGACCCTTGCGCATGGTAGCCCGCGCAACCCGGTTTGGGAATACATTCTGGATCTGTCGACCGCCCGCGCGAATATGAAACATTTCGATACACAGGTCTGCCTGGTGGGCCATACGCATGTGGCGGGTATTTTTCAAATGCCGGGCGAAAACTCGCTGGTTCCCCGACACTTTTTCATGGTTGAAAATGAACCAATGACGCTTGAAAAAAAATGCATCGTTAATCCAGGATCGGTTGGTCAGCCGCGCGATCGGGACCCGCGGGCGGCTTACATGGTTTATGACGATGAAAGCGCACATTGGACGTTTTATCGGGTTGCCTATGATATTACACAGGTTCAAGAGCGTATTTTCTCCGCTGGGCTTCCACGCTTACACGCCAATAGACTGGCAGGTGGGTGGTAATGATTGGAATTAGAACAGGCGCTTGTCGCAACTGGGGACGGTTTTCAATTATCTTGGAACTATTTTCTCAATACAGGCGTCATTAAGCTGTATAATAGATTTATATAAGAGAAAAAGAGGTGAATTAATGAAGAAAAAACTGACGTTTTCGTTTTTTATCTTATTGATGCTTTCGATTGTGTTAAGCGCCTGTGCTTCGAAATCCGCGCCTGAAAGTTATGCAGTCAGGGAGGCACCGATGTACTCGGCACCCATGGATAGCTATGACATGGTCGCTGAAGAAGCGTACGCGGTTGAAGGAGGACGTGATTTTGTCTCCGGAACGGGTGAATCTGCGAAGGAGATCCAACGCATGGTGATCTACAACGCAGAGATGCGCATCTCTGTTGAAGACCCTGAGGTAACCATGCAAGCCATAATCGATATGGCAGTTGATTCAGGCGGCTTTGTGGTTTCTTCCAATCTGTATAAGACTACTACTGATCGCGGAAATTTACCCAAGGCAAATATCACGGTGCGGGTACCTGCGGGGCGTTTGGATTCGATCATGACGTCGATCAGAGCGCTTACGCTTAATCCAAAGGATGATGTACTTTCTGAAAACGTGTCCGGTCAGGATGTCACTGCTGAATTCACCGACCTTGAATCCCGACTGCGCAACCTGGAAGCCGCTGAGCAAGCCCTGGTGGCGTTGATGGAAGACGCCCAGGATCCCCAGGATGTGCTGGACGTGTTCAGCGAATTGACCTACTATCGAGGTGAGATTGAAATTGTCAAGGGGCGCATGCGGTACCTTGAAGAATCTGCAGCCCTTTCAGCGCTATCGGTCGAAGTTGTGTCCAAACGTTCCTTACAGCCAATAGAGATCGCTGGCTGGGAACCGAAGGGAACAGCTAAAGAGGCTATAGAAGCGTTAATTGACGCTGGTCAATTCCTGGTTGATGCATTAATCTGGTTTGGCATTTTCTGCCTGCCCTTCCTGATCCCCTTAGGGGTTGTGATTTACTTCCTTGTCAGGTATTTCCGCAAACGAAAAGCACTGAAGAAGGCAAGGAAAGCTGATATCGAGACGCTCAGCCAACCTGAGGAAGCGCCAGAACCAGGCGAATAGCTGCTTGATTCAAAAAAAAACCGATAACGACATAAAAAAGCACCCCACCGCAAAGGGGTGCTTTTTTGTTGATTGTAAGCTTGGATGAGAGTGTTGAAAATTGGTTCGTTCTACATTCAGCGGCATTCTAAGGGCTGCCCCTACGAATTAATATGATATTCATAATAATTGTCAATGCTTAAAATTATGATGTTCATTCATTAACCAATTATTAAATACTATTTGTTTTACAATACTCTCTGGATGATGCTTGACTCAGGTAATGATTCCGGCTAGACTTGTCGAGTTGTTAAAATTATCTTCAATGATGGAAGAGTATTTGATGGCATACTGTCTGAAACTGTGATCCATTATTTTCATTTGCGATTTTGAAGCCTTGAAGATGATGGAGGACCCATTGCCTGTGCAAATTTCTAATCTGATGTGCGATAAACCTGATATCAATGCCTGATTTGTGGCTTAATCACTAAAATAATTTGTTTAGAAGAATGCAATATGAAACCAATAGAAAAAAAAGCTATATCTGAACCTCCCAGAGGAATGAGGACCTTTTTTATTATCTGGTTGGGCCAACTCGGGTCGATGATCGGGTCGGGGCTGATCGGCTTTGCCCTGGCAGTGTGGATCTTTGAAAAAACCGGCATGGCTACGCCTTTTGCGCTTACGGGGTTGTTCGCGATTCTGCCGAGGGTGCTTTTGTCGCCCCTTGCCGGGGCAGTTTCCGACCGTTGGAACCGTAAGAAAATTATGCTGATCTCTGATTCACTCTCGGGGGTGATCACTTTAGCCACAGCGATTTTGCTGTTGACCGGGCGGATGGAGGTGTGGGCGGTTTATCTGATCAGTTTTTTGGGATCAGTGTTCGCAGCGTTCCAGCAGCCGGCGTATACGGCGTCGATTGTCATGCTGGTTCCAAAGGATCAGCTTTCCCGAGCGAATAGCATAACGCAGATGGGCCAGGCGATCGAATCGATCCTGACCCCGCTTCTGGCAGGCATCCTGGTCACCGCGGGCGGCATGCAGGCGATTATCCTGATTGATGTGGTCACTTACCTGTTTGCCCTTTTTACCCTGGTGATTGTGCACATTCCTCAGCCTGAAAGGCAAACTGAAGAACCGCAGGACAGGCTTTCGGTGTACAAGGACATGATTTTTGGCTGGCAATACCTGGCTGAAAGGAAGGGTTTGCTGGGACTGATCGTTTATTTTGCCTTGGTCAACTTCATGGCGAATTTTTCTACTGCGTTGATCGGCCCCTTGGTCCTCTCCTTTGGAACAGCAACACATTTTGGCACGGCACAAACTTTATCGGGTCTTGGTATGCTGGCAGGGAGTCTTGTGATGAGTATCTGGGGTGGCCCGAAAAAGAACTTGATCCGGGCTGTGATTGGATTCATTGCCCTGGCTTCGGTTGGTTTCTGGGTGGCTGGATGGCGCTCTTCGTTGATTTTTGTGAGCGCCGGGTTGTTCATCCTGATGTTCTTCATCCCCTTTTCAACAGGGCCCAGTTCAGCGATATTCGCTAAAAAGGTTGCTCCGGAGGTACAGGGGCGCGTATTTTCTACGCGCAGTATGATCTCGCTTTCGATGATGCCACTGGCGTATCTCACCAGCGGGGTATTGGCTGACCGTGTGTTTAATCCCTGGCTGGAGGAGGGCGGCGTGCTGGCGGGTTCATTCATTGGTCGATGGCTTGGCGTTGGCAACGGGCGGGGCATTGGTTTGATGTTTATCTGCAGCGGCATTCTTTTGATGGCTGCCAGTGGAATCGCGTATGCCAAACCGCAGATTCGCCAAATGGAGACCGAAATCCCGGATGCGGTTCCAGACCTTTACGATGAAAAACTGACGTAGGACAACAAATCTCCCGAACTGAAGAAATCGTCGTCTTCACGCGATCGCGCTGGTTAAGCGATGTACGGTCGATAAAGGCTAAAAATTGTTAAAAGCCGGGTGTTGAGTGGGCTTATTCATCCTTTGCTACCGATTGCAGGTCAGAAAGAGAAATTGGCCCCGGACGCAAGATGCGAATGTCTCTTCCGGTGAGGTCGGCGACGGTGGAAGCGGTCTGACCGGGCGTAAAACCTCCGTCCATGAGCAAATCGATCCGTCCTCCCAATTGGGTGATCACATCGTTGGCGTCAACCGGGTTGGGACCCTCGTAACGGTTGGCAGAGGTCGTTGCCAGAGGGCCGGTTTCGCGCAGTAAGGTCAGGGTGAAATCCAGGTTTGGCATGCGAACGCCGATGGTCGCATCGGCGGATAGTTGGCGGGGGATTTTGTGGCTCTTACGGAGGACCAGGGTCAACGGACCTGGCCAGAACGCGGCTGTAATTCGTTCCAGGCGCCGATCGGGGTTCAGGATCAGTTCAGCCAGCTGGCGATAATCACCGATTAATACCGGCAAAGCTTTTTCAACCGGGCGCTCTTTAGCGGCATAGATAGCTTCAATCGCCTGTGGGTTAAAGACATCGCAAGCGACGCCGTAGATGGTGTCAGTGGGGAAGGCGATCAGACCGCCTTGCCGGATAATGCGTTTGGATGCTGGTATCGCCTGGGGATCATTAATGCTGAGGATGCGGGTTTCAATCACAGATTATCCTCTTTTCTTAAAGATGATCATCACCGATCATCTGGATTTTGATCATGCGGTCAAGTCCGGCCAGGTCAGGCACGAGCTGGTGATACGCGTTGGGGAATAACTCTTGCGCGGCTGCCAGGGTGCTTGCGCCCAGGGTGGATTCGATTTCAAGCAGGAGAGCGCTGTTTGGCGCCATTCTGGTTTTAGCCTGAACGAGCAAGCGGCGGATCGTTTCCATCCCTGATTGGCCGCCATCTAATGCCAGGCGAGGCTCCCACCGGGAGACCGGTAAGGCGTCCAGGGTGAGGCTGGGGATGTAAGGCAGGTTGGCGCAAACCAGGTCGAACTGGGTTGAGAACGATGAAAGCAGGTCCGCCTGGATGAAATGGATGTGGGGAAGATTGTGGTAGCGGGCATTTATTTGTGCGATGCGCAGTGCAGCCATGGAAAGATCCACCCCCAATACGGTTGCTTCAGGCAATTCTGCTGCCAGGCTGATGGCAATACACCCTGAGCCCGTACCAATATCGATAATTCTACAGGAGTGTAAACCTTGGGCGTGCTGTAGCGCGAATTCAACCAGCATCTCGGTTTCTGGACGGGGAATGAGGACATCGGGCGTGAGCTGGAAGGTTCGCCCAAAAAACTCCCAATGGCCCAGGATATAGGGCAGGGGAACGCCCTGGAGGAAGTGCTTCAGGCTTTCTTGCAGGGCTTCATGTTCTTGAGGTGTGAGCCTGTATTCTGAGTGGCTGAGCACCCAGCTTTTTGGCTGTTTGAGGATATGTTGAAGCAAGATCAGGCTGATCTGCCCGGGCGACTCACAGTCAGCCTGTGCCAGTTGATGATTGAGATTTTGCCGGGTGTGCTGCAGGTTGATGGGTTTATTCCTCCACCATGGCTAATTTCTCGGCTTCGTCAACCAGGGTCAGCTCATCGATGAATTCGTCGATATCACCATCCAGAATACCGACCAGGTTGTAGGAGGAAAGGTTGATGCGGTGATCGGTGACACGGTTTTGCGGGTAGTTGTAGGTGCGGATTTTTTCAGAGCGTTCACCTGTACCGATTTGTGAGCGTCGGGTGGCGGCTTCCTGGGCATGCTTTTTTTGTTCTTCGATTTCAAACAGACGCGCTCTGAGGATGCTCATCGCCCGTGTTTTGTTTTGAAGCTGAGAGCGTTCATCCTGGCAAGCGACGACCATGCCCGTTGGGAGATGGGTGATGCGGACCGCGGTGGCGTTCTTCTGCACGTTTTGACCGCCAGCGCCTGCAGATTTGTAAACGTCGATGGAAATATCCGAATCGGCAATCTCGATTTCGACATCGTCAACCTCTGCCAAAACGGCAACGGTGGCAGTTGAGGTGTGAATGCGTCCCTGGGCTTCGGTTTCGGGAACCCGTTGCACCCTGTGCACCCCTGATTCAAATTTCAAACGCGAAAAGGCACCCTTGCCCTTGATCATAAAGCTGACCTCTTTTATCCCGCCGATGCCGGTTTCATGCAGGGAGAGGATGTCGATTTTCCAGTTCTGGCGTTCTGCATAGCGAGAGTACATCCGAAACAGATCGGCCCCAAACAGACCTGCCTCGTTACCGCCGGCGCCTGCGCGAATTTCCATGATGACATTGCGTTGATCACGCGGGTCTTTGGGGACGAGCATACCCTTGAGCTGGGATTCAAGCTGGTCGCGCCGATCCCCGAGGGCTTCGAGCTCCATTTCTGCCAGGTTGCGCAGGTCTTCATCTTCAGCCTCAAGTAGAACCCTGGTTTCCTCGATGCGATCCAGGGTTTCCCGGTAGTCGCGTGCCTGCATCACCAGCGCTTCCAGATCTGCGCGTTCTTTGGATAGCTCAATAGCAGTGGCGTAGTCATCGCCGACTATGGCCAGTTGGGCTTCGATTTCATCGAAGCGTTGAATGATCCCGGTGAGTTTTTCAAGCATTTCTTAAGACTTCACTTTTATAATTTTCTATTTTCAGCCAAAGGATTATACTACTTCAGATGAATATGGGATTGAGAAAACAGGTTATGACCGAAAAAATCCTTCACCACTGACCCCATCCATATAAAAGACCGGGTTATGAGGGTCACAGTAATGCCTGAACATATGATTTCAGGCGCTCATAATCCTCGGGGAGATCGATATCCATACCAAAGCCTGCATCAGAAATGATCACCCCCCTGGTCTGATAGCCGAAGGTTTTTGTGATCACTCGTTCAGCGTCCTCCAGGGTTGCCCGCCCGAAAAGATACTTGATGATCACGCCCCACATGTGTGGTTTTTGTGCCAGTAAGCGAATCACCGGCTTGGGGTTGATCTTTTGCGCCTGGCGGTTGATCTGGAGGCGACGGGTGCTGATCTGGGCGATGGTTTTGCGATGATCACGAATGGCGCGCGGACTGAGGGCGTAAAGCTCGCCCAGAATAAGGTTTTGATCACGAAAGCGGAGTACGACCCGCCCAGAATTCGGGAAGGCGACTTCGACCAGGTCTTCAGGAACCAGTGATAACACGAATTCACTCCCTGGCTGGGCATTGAGATGTTCGAAGAACTGGTTGATCTGGGGTGTTTGGATTCCCGGCGCATCGCTTGAACTGATCACCACCAGGTGCGCATTTTTACCGATTGCGCTGAGATATTCGATACCGGCTGTAAGTTTATCAGGGAATTCTGCCGTCGTTTCAACGGGCACGTAGTGAACAGGAAAGCTGAAGCTTGCATCCGATGCGGATAGCCCGAGCAGGTAGAGCCCTTCAATGTAAGGGGAGCGGTTCAGCGCTTCCATTTGCCAATCGATCAAGCGCCTGCCCAAAAAAGGCAGTAAAGCTTTGGATTTATACTTCTCGTCCGGGTCGATGATTTTTAATAATCTGCTCCGTTGATGGTCTCTCCCGCACATCACGAAGACCGGGTATTTTCTTTCCTGTTGCATGATCATTTGGACCTCTCGATCAACGCCCTTGTCAGGTCACCCTGGGTTAATTTCATCCCGCCCATCATTTATGAGATATTAAACTAACTTCATTATACGACTGATGATGTGGAGTGTGTAAATCAATTTGAAAATGGCGATGGATGCAGCAGGAAAAATGAGGTTCTTTCTGCGCTTCAATACGCCTAACGACTTGGCGGGTTTGAGTGACATTTTTCACGCAGCACCAACACCAGCGCGCCCAGCAAGATCAGCGCGCCGGCGCCATCGAAGATGATGAAGCGGGTGATGCTACCTCGCAGGAGCGTGTAATCACGCGAGATTGTGGAGAGCAGAAGCGATTCAGCGATCACCCCGATGACCTGCATGATCAACGCTGACAACAACGAGATTTTGAATATGCCCGGGTGCAGCACGGCAAAGACGTAGGGTACCTGCCACATCAGGAACAGGATGCCATACCCGGCCACTGCTGCTTGACCGGGAAGGCCCTGTAACTGGAAGGAGGGGGCATACACAGCCGGTTCGAGCATGAAATTAAGCGCAGCCTGCAAGTTCCAGAATAAAACGATGGCGATTAAGAAGCGCGCCGCCCAAACCGAACGCGGGTTGTTCTGACGGGAAAATAATTGATGCATGGTGTAATTATAATGAAAACAGGTAAATTGTGTGTGGTGCGTTTCGTCTGTTCAGTAAAGGTTGACCAGGGTGATGGCGCTCCTCGCTGAGATCATCAAGGTTGAGCTGTTTTTCCTTTTCGGAGCCTTTTGACCAGTTTTGCATACGTCGAAAAGAGGTGTACGTATGCCGGCGAAAGCCGGTTTCTGGGAAGAGCATATTGCAGAGCTGAGATAAAACCGCGTGCATCTTCAAAGGGGGGCATGTACAGCGATGCCTGCCCAATCTCAACCAGGCTGTGCGCGTCAGAGCCAACGGTGGTCAGCAAAGCCTGTGCTCTGGCAAAGTTAGCAGCTTGCTGGTTGGGGTGATTGCCCAGGCAGCGGGCATTGAAGACTTCAATCGCATCCACGTGAGACGCAATAGACAGCAGCCCCTCTGCGGTCCATTGTGCGCCGCGGACGCGGTCAAAGGGATGCGCCACGCTGATCACCGCACCCTGGGCGCGCAGGCGGTGGATGGCTTCCATGGGCTCAAGCCCGGGCGGGACGTGCTCGGTCATGAAATACCCGAGGAGTTCGCCCTGGGTGGTTTCGATCTCTTCCCCGACGATGACCCGTTCAGGCGCCAGGGCATAAGCCTTCAGTGCACCCTCGATGCTGTTGTGATCGGTGACTGCGACCCGGTCGATGCCAATCTGCTGGCAATATTCGACCAGTTTTTGAGGTGAAACCAGGCTGTCTGTTGAGGCAGCGGTGTGCACGTGCAGCTCAACCCGCAGCCAGAGGCGGGTATTTTTAGCGTTCATGTCATCAAGTATAGCTGTCTGAGTGAATCCTATCAAGTGATTTTTAACCCTGGTGCACAGCCAGGGCGGAGAAAACGGGTATTGATAAAGCACCGGTTTTCCTAAGGTATAATCATCAATCGAGATTAAGTTCAGGTTTAAACCCGATGCGAAAACCCGAGAAACCACCAGACGCCTTTACCTTTGAACTCCTGGACCAGGATGGGGATGCCCGCGTTGGCACCTTTCATACCCCGCACGGTTCGATTCCCACGCCGATCTTTGCGCCGGTGGGCACCCAGGCGACGGTCAAATCGTTAACCCAGCGCCATCTGCATGAACTGGACGCGAAACTCATCCTGGCCAATACCTATCACCTCTACCTGCGCCCGGGAGATGATCTGATCGCTGAAATGGGCGGGTTACATAAATTCATGGGCTGGAGTGGGCCAATCCTGACGGATTCTGGCGGTTTCCAGGTGTTTTCTCTTGCAGATACGCGCCGGGTCGATGAGGAAGGGGTGACCTTCAAAAGCCATATCGATGGTTCGACCCACCGGTTCACGCCCGAACTTTCGGTGGCGATCCAGGAAAACCTGGGATCCGACATTATCATGGCGTTTGATGAATGCGCCGAGCCCTACGACCGCGAATACAACCAGCGCGCCGTAGAGCGCACCCATCGCTGGGCAGAGCGCTGCCTGGCGGCTAAAAAGCGGGCTGACCAGGCGCTGTTTGGCATCGTCCAGGGTGGGGTGTTTCCTGATTTGCGAGAGGCATCGGCAAGGGTTATTACCGGGCTGGACCTGCCGGGCAACGCCATCGGCGGCCTTTCGGTGGGCGAGACCAAAGCCGAGATGCACGCGATGATCCGCGTGGTCAACGCGGTTTTGCCGGTTGAGAAACCGCGCTACCTGATGGGGGTGGGCACGCCGCGGGACCTGGTGGAGTGCGTTGGGTTGGGGATCGATATATTTGACTGCGTGCTGCCGACGCGACTGGCGCGGCACAACGCCGCCATGACCGACAACGGTCAGATGAACCTGATGAATGCCCGTTATGCCCGCGATGAGCGCCCGATCAGCGAAACCTGCACCTGCTATACCTGCCAGACCCATTCCCGGGCGTATATCCGCCACCTGATCCAGGCGCGTGAGATGCTCTCGGGCACGCTGCTTTCGATCCACAATATCCATACGCTGCTGAACCTGGCTGCCCGCCTGCGAGCTGCCATCTCAGCGGGAGAATATGCCCGCTTTGCCACGGCGTATTGTTCTAACCTGAATTCATAGAAGAGGATCAAACCATGTCCGTCATTCAGGCTGTTATCTTAGGGGTCATCCAGGGCATCACCGAGTTTTTGCCGATCTCAAGTTCGGCGCACCTGGTGCTTCTGCCCTATTTTTTAAACTGGCAGTTGCCGATCAAAGAGACCTTCATCTTCAACGTACTGGTGCAGGTTGGCACACTGGCGGCAGTCATTTTCTATTTTCGCAAGGATCTGGCTGCGATCCTGGTTGATTTTTTCAAGCAACTGTTCGCCGGGACACCCTTTGCCACCCACAGCGCCCGGATGGGCTGGCTGCTGATTTTGGCGACGATCCCCGCCGGGCTGGCTGGATTGCTGTTTTCCGACCTGGTGGAGGCATCTTTCACATCTCCCCTCGTTGTCGGGATCGCCCTGCTGGTGACGGCTGCCCTGATGCTGTTGGCGGAAAGAGTCAGCCAGAATATCGGGGATTCCCACGATGTGACCTTAATGACCGCGCTTGTGATGGGTGCGATGCAGGTGTTTGCCCTGGTACCGGGGATTTCTCGTTCGGGTGCGACGATCTCCGGCGGGATGCTGTGCCACCTGCGCCGTGAAGCTGCGGGCAAGTTCTCGTTTTTGATGTCGATCCCGATTATGCTGGCGGCGGGCGCTCTTTCAACCTATAAGATGGTGAAGGAAGTGCCGGATTTGGCAAGCTTTTTGCCGATCATGGCGCTGGGTTTCCTGACCGCGCTGGTGGTGGGTTATATCGCCATCCGCTGGCTGTTGAAATTCCTGGTGAGGCATTCGCTGGCTTATTTTTCTGCGTACTGCTTCCTATTGGGGGGCGTGACAATCCTGGTCTGGGCGGTGAGATAACCCGATGAAAGCGGTAAAACTGGTCGCCTTTGTCCTGGCTTTTGTGTTTGTTTTAACGGCTTGCCAGCCGCCTATACCCGAAGCGCAGGAGAGCATTGAGCCCGAGGTGATCACAGTGCAGGTCACCCCGGCGGTGGAACACTGGCTGCCGCGGGTCGCCGCCTGTGCGCAGGAAATCCCGGATTTTGGTGTTTATGTCCGGGTTCGACCCCGGGCAGACCTGGCGCGTGAGGACAGCGACCTGGTCCTGCGCCTGGGGGAGCGAATGGAGGGTGATGGGCACGTGGCGGTGATGGGCACCGAGGAAATTGTCCTGGTGGCAGGAAAAGACGTGCCAATTGCTGCCCTGAGTCTGGAGAGCCTGCAGGCTATCTACGCCGGGGAGATCAGCGACTGGGCTGATGTCCCTGAAGCACGGGTCAACCCGGGCGCAGGAGAGGCACCGATTATGACCCTGGCTTACCCTGCCGGGCATGAAATTACGCTCCTCTTCAGGAGGGCATTTCTACACGATGCAGCCATCCCGAACGGCGTGCAGACCTATTCAACGGTGGGATTTTTAGAAGAACTGCTGGCGTTGTACCCCACGGGGATCGGTTTCCTGCTGCAGAGCCAGGTGCCTGAGGGGATGCGCATTGTGCCCATCGAGGCTGAAGAGCCGAGTGCCAGCGAGCAGTACGTGTTGGCAGTCACCTTGCAGGCGCCGGAAGGCCGTTTGAAGGCGCTGCTGACCTGCTTGCAGAGCGTTCAATAAGCGCTGCAGGGGGAAAATCAAGGCGATGGTCAGGGAATTACCACACACAAGACCAGGCCAGCCTGTAAGCCGCATTCTGTCCGGCGGGAAACCCGCCTGGATGGACATCTATCTGGGCTGACGGTTACCCGCCAGCTCGTGCGGTCTACCCGGAGATGATGAGGAGCCGGGCTGCTCCCGCCCAAAAAGGGCTTCTCTCCTGCTTGACCTTGCACCGCATGGGGGTTGCCTGGCCGGGGACATTGCTGTCCCCGCCGGTGGTCTCTTACACCACCCTTTCACCCTTACTCACCCAAAAGTGAGCGGTCTGCTCTCTGTGGCCCTGTTCCAAACGTTTACACGCTTCCGGGCGTTACCCAGCATGCTGCCCTGTGGTGTGCGGACTTTCCTCGGGCGGAGTTCGCCCGCGTCCATCCGGCTGACCTGGTCTTCTGAATGGAGTTTCATTATACGATTAATTGCGATTAAAGGGTTAGGAGTGTTGACAAACAAATGAAATTTTACAAGCGGTTTATGAATGAACGTAAATCATTATAGTATTTTATTTATAGAACGAATATTATAACAATCCGTAGCAACCTCCTTTTTGGAACACTACCTGTGCCTTGCAAGGGTATCGAGCTGTTTTCGCCCAACCCGAAGGGTGAGCTAAGGGTTTTTTAACACCCGAATCAGAGGCGTGGTAAATATACTTGACTTAATTGGTCGTATTTGATACATTATTAGAAAATGACCTGATTCGGAGGTGTACCCGATGGACAAGCAGTATTCACACAAAGATATCCAGGATGTGATCGATGCCGCGCAGCGGTTGAATGTGGAGTTAGACGAAACCGAAGCTGTGGAGTGGCTGGCGGCGATCCAGAAGGCAAAAGAGAGCGATGATGACATCGCTTTTTGCGAGCGGACCGGGGTCTTTGGTCAGAATGTGGCCATGTTGGATTTCAGCCCCGAGCGGCTGGATTATTTCCGCAAAATTGGCAACCTGGTTGAGTTCTATGACGAACCCGGCCGGGTAGAGACCGCGCTGGCGCTGTCGGGGTCTTCAGCGCAGTCAAAAATTCAACGTTTCCCGGGCGATGCTGACTATTTTGAGCGGGTGAACATCATCGCGCCGACGAAGGAAGCGGCCTGCCAGATATTGGCGGAGATCATGCGCGATAAGGCGCTCTCTACGGCGCAGGGACCGACCTACCAATTGATCGAGGTGAAAATGGGCTCTTACCCGGCAGATTTCGTCAAGGGAACGCGTACATACCGGGCAGACAGCCCGATCTCCTGGGAGCCGGATGAAATCGCCGCCGGAAAGAAGGTTGGCTTTACGCCGGACGGTCAGCCTTTTGAGATCATCTGGGAGGAGGCTGCTCAGAACCCGGGCTGGTGCAAACTGGACTGGGTGGTGGCAGACCCGATCAACGGATCGCTGGCGAATGCCAGCAATATGCTGGATGTGACCTGGGAGGCGCCCGACGGTTCGATCACGCCGCTGGATGGGTATTTAGATCCGTATTTCCAGGAAATTTACCTGCAGGCTGAATCTGTACCGATTTTCTCCAAGTTGGCGCAACACGTCAGCGCGGATGCGCTGGACGAATACGTGACCGCCCTGGAAGGGGAGGTGCGAAAATACCTCACCAAGCAGATCAATTATGGGAAAGCAGCCAAGCGCATGTACAATATCTTCCGGCTGACGGGTCAATACCCTGAAGCGGTCTTCCTGCGGGAGCTTTTTGATGAGCCGGCTTCATTGCTGTACCAGGTGTGGTCGTTGATTCGCACCGTGGACGATGCCATCGCAGCCAATGCGCCCTTCAAAACCGAGCAATTGACCCGCCAGGCTGAGGAATTGATGATGGAGGTCATCCGGGTGATGGAGGATGCGCGCGAGGCCGAGATCGTCAAGCGCATTTTGCGCTTCAGGGATGCGATCAAAAATATGGATTCTGATGTGTCTCTTAACGCAGAAGCAGAAGCAGCTCGGGATGAGGTGATCAACGTGGTGAATAACTTCTTTTATGAGAAGTTGACCGCCATACCTGAGATCCGGGATTATATGGATTCGTTCCTGGAAGAAGATAAAACACAGGACAATTGACTGGACAAAAGCCCTTGCTTCAGGTAAAATAAGCCGTCGTTAGAATTGATAGAAATCCAGAAAGCTATTGGAGGTAAGACCTTGGCAAATATTAAATCGCAAATCAAACGCAACCGTCAAAATAAAAAGCGACGCGACCAGAATCGTGTGGTTCGGGGACGAGCCCGCACGGCCCTTAAAAAAGCCAGGTTGGCGATTGAGAGCGGCAATGTTGAGGAAGCGCGCACAGCGACCCAGGTTGCGACAAAAGCCTTAGATAAAGCCGCCGCAAAGGGCGTTTTTCATCAAAATAAGGCTGCACGCCAGAAAAGCCGGCTGATGCAGCGATTTAACAGCATGGATTAGCGTCTGCGCGTTAAACCTGTGTTTATGGATCAATTGCAGCGGGAGCATACTCTGCTCCCGCTTTGCGCTTATAAGCACAATAGAAGAATTAAATCCTCGCGGTCATAACAGTCAACAACCCAGGAAAACGGATCAGGAAGAAGATATTGGTGAAATCAATCACCACCGAGCCTTTCGCATAGACAACTATTAGCCTTAGAAATCGTTCAAACCGCTTTTGTATCCATGATCCAGGTGTTATAATACTTTCGGTCAAAAAAGTGCCATCGGGATGATTGTAGCTCATGTTTGCAACAGAGAAAACGTTTATTGAATCAAAAATAAAGACGTATTTACAATCTTTGGAGATTGAGCACGCGTCCATTGAATTTCGGCAGATTCCCTTCAGCGGTGAGTGGGGCCTGGCAGTGCCCTTGTTCCCTTTGGCAGCGGCTGAGGCTCGGGCTGGAAAAAAGATCAATGTGCCCCAACGCGCGCAGGAGCTCGCTGAGGGTATAAAGACCTACCTGGGAGATGATTTGGGCGGTTTTTCACACGTTGAAGCCGTGAATGGCTACCTCAACCTGTATTTTTCAACCTCAACGTACGCCCAGCGGGTGATCGACACGGTTTTAGAACAGGGGGCGCATTATGGATGCCATCCTGACCGGGGTGAGACGGTAATGGTGGAATATTCACAGCCCAATACGCATAAAGCCTTTCATGTGGGGCACCTGCGCAATGTGATCCTGGGCGGCAGTATCTGCCGGATTTTGGAATGTGCGGGATACGAGGTGATCCGGGCGAATTACCTGGGTGATATCGGTCTGCACGTGATCAAATGGATGTGGAATTACTTGAAAAACCATGACGGTGAAACCCCCGCTGAGGACCATACGCACTGGATGAACCAGATCTACGCAGAAGCGGACCGATTGTTCCAGGTTCCTGAAAATGAAGCGGAAGTGCGCGCCCTGTATGCCCGCTGGAATCAGAGAGACCCTGAAATACTTGCCCTGTGGGAAAAGACCCGTGCCTGGTCGCTGGCGGGGTTTGATCAAATCTATAACCAGTTGGACGAGCACTTCGACCGCTTGTATTATGAAAGTGAAGTGGAAACCGCTGGCGCTGAACTGGTCGAGAGCTTGATCGCATCAGGTCTGGCACAGGATGAACGTCCTGAGGGACCCGTGATTATGGATCTGGATCAAATTTTGGGAACCGAGGGTGAATACCGGGTTTTAGTCGTACTCCGATCAGACAGTTCATCGCTGTATGCAACCAAGGATTTGCCCTTAGCGATTAAGAAATTTGAAGACTATCAACTGGACAAATCGATTTATGTGATCGATGTGCGCCAGTCACTTTATTTAAAACAGATTTTTAAGACATTAGAGATCATGGGCTTTGAATGGGCGGATAAACTCTACCATCTGGCCTATGAGCTGGTGAACCTGCCCGGGAATGTGACGATGGCATCGCGCGAAGGAACGGTGGTGCTGTTTGATGACCTGGTCAGAGAGGCAACACGCCGGGCTAAGGCAATTGTTGAAGAAAAGAACCCGGAATTAACCGAAACAACAAAACAGGAGATCGGCGAAGCGGTTGCGCTGGGCGCAATCAAATACACGATGCTTTCGCGAGACAATACCAAAATGGTCACCTTTGATTGGGATGCTGCACTGGATTTTAACGGCCAGGCTGCGCCGTATATTCAGTACGCCCACGTAAGGGCAGGTAGCATATTGCGCAAGGCCGGGCAAGCTTTGCCGGAGCCTACGGTTTATCCAGATGAATTGCACAAAACCGAAGTGGACCTGATTGAGTTAATGACCCGATTGCCTGCAGAGGTTTATCGGGCTGCCGAGGAGTATCGACCTTTGATTATTGCAAGTCTGTCCTTTGAGGTTGCCAGGGCGTTTAATGACTTTTATAATTCTTGCCAGGTGCTTAATGCAGCGCCCGGCATACGGGAGTTTCGTTTACGGCTGGTTGCAGCAGCACAGCAAGTGCTGGCAAGCTGCTTGCGATTGCTGGGAATCAAAGCCCCCAGTGTCATGTAATCATTATGAGTGTTAACCAACAAATCAAAAAGGAGAAAATTTTCATGAAAAAAATAAGAACCATTATCATGGGTGCTGCAGGACGTGACTTTCACAACTTCAACACCTACTTCCGGGGAAATGAGCAATATGAAGTGGTTGCCTTTACCGCCACCCAAATCCCCAACATTGAAGATCGAAAATACCCGCCAGAATTAGCCGGGGATCTTTACCCCGAGGGCATCCCGATCTTACCGGAGGAACAGATAGAAACCCTGATCAAAGAAAAAAACATCGATGAAGTCGTGTTTGCATACAGCGATGTGACCTATACCCATGTGATGAGCCAGGCGGCTATGGTGAATGCAGCCGGGGCCGATTTTCGCTTATTGGGCACCAAAGAGACACAAATCAAATCCTCCAAGCCCGTGGTTTCTGTGTGCGCTGTGAGGACGGGCGCGGGAAAAAGCCAGACGAGTCGACGAGTGGCGACGATTCTGCAGGATCTGGGTTTCAAAGTCGCCGCTATTCGGCATCCCATGCCCTATGGCGACCTTGTTAAACAAAGGGTGCAGCGTTTTGCTGACTACAGCGACCTGGACAAGCATGAATGTACCATTGAAGAGCGCGAGGAGTACGAACCCCATATTGACAACGGGACGATTGTTTTTGCCGGTGTCGATTACGAAGCGATTTTGCGCGAAGCCGAAAAAGAAGTCGACATCATTGTATGGGACGGTGGCAACAATGATTTCTCTTTCTATGTCAGTGATCTGTTGATTGTTGTGGCGGACCCGCATCGGGCCGGGCATGAACTGCTTCATTATCCCAGCGAAACCAACGCACGCCTGGCGGATGTGTTCGTGATCAACAAGGTTGACACCGCCAATCTGGAGGATGTGATTACGGTCAGAAAAAACCTTAACAAGTTGAACCCCGACGCTGTGATCGTTGAAGGCGCCATTCCCATGTTTGTGAAAGATCCCGAAGCAATTCGCGGTAAGCGCGTGCTGGTGGTTGAGGACGGACCGACACATACTCACGGCGATATGCCTTATGGAGAAGGTTACATCACTGCCCGGCGGTTTGGCGCTGGAGAGATTGTGGATGCGCGCCCATACGCGGTCGGTTCGATCCGTGAGACTTTTGAGAAATTTCCCGGTATCGGCAGGGTTTTACCAGCGATGGGTTATGGCGGTCAGATGGTGCGAGACCTGGAAGAAACGATCAATGCGGCGGATGCTGACCTGGTGATCTCGGGTACCCCGATTGACCTGAACCGCGTGATTAAGATCAACAAGCCAATTGTTCGTGTGCACTACGAATTGCAGGAGATTGGCGAGCCTTCATTGACATCCATTTTGAAGAAAAAGTTTATGTAAATTCAAATTAATTAAAATTTATACGGGGTCCCATGTCGGGGACCCCGTTTTGCGCTTAATGCGGTAAGATTTAAAATTGGCATCGAATTAATCGACGAGAACAACGAGTAAGAACACCATGTATTTTGATGAAGCAGAAATCTATGTACAATCAGGCCGGGGTGGCGATGGAATGGTGCATTTCCACCGCGAGAAATACCGCCCGCACGGCGGCCCTGATGGGGGAGATGGCGGCAGGGGCGGTGATATAATCCTGCGGGTTAACCCGAAAATGAACACCCTGTTTAATTTTCATCATCGTGCACGGTATGTTGCCGCAGATGGCAGACCTGGCGGACCGAACAATATGACCGGTAAATCCGCCAAAGACCTGATCATTGAGGTTCCGCCCGGTACGCTGGTCTACAATGCAGACACAGGCGACCTTATCGGCGATATGGTTGAACCGGAGCAAACACTGGTGGTCGTTAAAGGCGGTCGCGGAGGACGCGGCAACCAGCATTTTGCCACCAGCCGTAACCAGACACCCCAAATGGCGGAACGCGGAGAACCCGAAGAAGCAAATAAACTCAAGCTGGAATTGAAACTGATTGCAGATATCGGCATTGTTGGTGTACCCAATGCGGGCAAATCCAGCTTGCTGGCGGTTGTCTCGAATGCAAAGCCGAAAATTGCTGACTATCCGTTTACGACGTTGACCCCGAATTTAGGCGTTGCCAGGCTGGATTTAGATACAACACTCGTCCTGGCGGATATCCCAGGGTTGATCGAAGGCGCTCATCAGGGAGTTGGGCTGGGTTCTTCCTTTTTACGGCATATCCAGCGAACCCGGGTTTTGATCCATGTTTTGGACGGACTTTCTGAAGATTCACTGTCTGACTTTTCGCAAATTAACAGTGAGATGGCGTTATTTGACGAGAAAATTGTTGAAAAACCGCAAATCGTGGCTTTCAACAAGATGGACCTGCCCCAGGTTCAGGAACGCTGGCCAAACATAGCCGTTGCGCTAAAGAAACTGGGCTTTGAGATTATTCCAATTTCAGCGGTGACCCATGAAAATGTTGAAAAATTATTATGGCGAGCTGCAACGCTGCTTAAAGAAGCCCCAGAACCGCAACCGGCTGAAGAAATGCCAGTCTATCGTGCTGAAGAGGACCCGCAAGCATTTACCATTCAAAGAACAGATGATGGCTGGGTTATTCGCGGCGAAGCGATTGAACGTGCTGCTTCCATGACCTACTGGGAGCACCGAGAATCAGTCAGACGATTTCAGCGTCTGATAGAAAACATCGGTGTTGATGACGCTTTACGCAAAGCTGGAATTGAGGAGGGCGATACGGTCCATATTGGCGATTTTGAATTAGAGTGGCAGGATTAATCGATGACAAAAAAACGTTTGGGGATTTTTGGCGGCACCTTTGACCCACCGCATATCGGTCATTTGATTTTAGCAGCAGAAGCGCGTGATCAGTTGGCGTTGGATGCAACGCTTTGGGTGCTTACGCCAGATCCACCCCACAAACGCGGCCATGAGATCTCGTCGCTGTCACATCGTTTAGACATGATCGAACTGGCTATTGGTGATGACGATGCTTTTTCGCTCTCTCATGTGGATATTGACCGGCCGGGTCCCCATTATACGGTTGACACAATAAAAATCTTGAAACAGGAATACCCCGACCAGGCGTTGATTTACCTGTTGGGCGGGGATTCTTTACACGACCTGCCCAACTGGTACGAGGTTGATGCATTTCTGGAAAACCTGGACGGGGTCGGGGTGATGCGGCGGCCCGGGGATGAAATTGACTTGAGCAGGTTGTATTCAGCCCTTCCTCAACTTGAAGAGAAACTAAATTTTGTCACTGCACCCCTGTTGGAAATCTCTGCGGACCAGATTCGCCGGCGAGCCCGGCAGAACCGGAGCTTTCGATATTACCTGCTTCCGAAAATTTATGAATATATCTGTGTAAACCAGGTTTACCAGAGAGAAACCAATTAAACAGCCAACCTGGAAATGGTGTTTTCAGGGATTTTTGATGAGGGTGAATTGATATCCCGGTTTTTTTATGGGTTAAAAAAGCTCACTGACCGGGTGAGGGGGGCACCCGACCAGTGAGTAATTATATTAAATCACAGTTTTCTGGTTTTGTCAATACCTCGCGTTAGTTTCTTTTTAATTGCCCCTGATGGTTCAGTAATTTACGAAAAATTCCCACAACTTTAAGCATTTTGATCCTTCGAAGAACAACAATCCGTTTTATCCCGCAGCCTTTATTCCTCATGGTTCAGGTTGATGTTACCCACGGACAGATCAAGATTGATGGTTAGGGTGTAACCCTCGCTGAGGGTTGAATAAGTTTGATCGGTGACAAGCCAGGTACCGCGTGTGTTGACATTGCTGAAGGCGCCCTGGTTGTGGACAACTGCTTTCAACCCTGCAGGGATGACAATGGTGATGTTGCTAACGCCTGATTTGATATCCACACTGGCATCTTGATTGAGTCCGCCTGAAAAGTCGAGGGTGTAATCACCTGCGCCGCAGGAAATGGTCATTTGCTGAAAATTCGCATAGCCAAGCCCGTGAAGATTGGCAGATGACGCCCCGGTAGTAAATTTGAATTCCTGCAAAAGGATTGGATTTGGGGCATCAAAGTGAATGGTGGTATCACTGGCGCCCTGTGTGATATTTAATCCGGAGAGCTGTAAACCTGTCAGGTCAAAAATATTTTCACTGGCGCCTCCTTCAATGGATAATCTGAGCGGAAGCGCATCGGTTAACCTCAATTCCCAGATATTTTCTACATCACTGTGGGGAATCCCTTTTACATTAAAGGGATTGACCTGCTTGATCTCAACGAAATTGTCCCGGCGGATAATTTCCGGTTTCCAGGCTTCAACATTGAATTTAATACTGCCCTCAATCAGGGCGCTGGCATCGGGGGTAATGATAAACTTCCCGCCGGACATTTTAAAGATCAGTTCAGTCTCGCCGGCATTTTGCGGCACAGGTTCCGAAATAAACACAATTTGAGGGTCAATTGTCTCCAGCCGGGCATTTTGCACCGTGCAAGCAAATGCGGCCAGCAGAAGGGTAATTAACACAGCAATGATTGGCTTTTTCATTTATCTTTCCTTTTTTGTTGATGTTTGTCAAAGTGCATTTGATGGCGGGTTAAGTTGACCTGGGCACCTGGTATCCCGAGTTGATCAGCGGTTGTTTCAGTATGGAGAGAGATTTTTCTCCGAAGCTGTCAATTTTCAGCAGTGCAGCATCACCGAGTTCAAGTTGGGCAAAGACGTCGTCCACTGTCGTGATGCCAGCTTCGATGAGAATGTTGCTGATGCGAGTGCCAAGACTTAGAAATTCAATGGGGGTTCCAGGTTCGGTGCGAAAATCAGTATCGGGTGTTTGTGGAATGAGCTCCTGTTTATCGATAGGCCTGTCAAGCGCTTCTTCTTTTTCCAGCAGTGGATTTTCTTTAACAGCGGTTTATTCCTCAAGGCTCATCTCGCTTATCGTTGACTCAAGACCTTTTGTGGTGAAAATCTGCGAACGCGGGTTTCGCCAGGATAATATTCTGTTGACCGCGCGCTTCTGGTTCAGAAAACCATTTCTTCCCGACCCGCCAGGAGATCCTTGATACGTTGCACAACGATTTCTAAATGTTCTGATCGATGGACAAAATCGAGGTCATCGCTGCGGATTGTTAATACCGGGCACAACTCGAAGCTCTCAATCCATTCGGAATAAAACCGCTCCAAAAGTGACAGGTAGGATTCGTCAATGCCGGCTTCAATGCTCCTTGCACGCCGGCGGATGCGCTGTAATATCACAGGTACCGGTGCCTGAAGGTGGATCAATAGGTCAGGCTTGGGTAGATGCTCAACAACCAGATTGAAAAGGCGTAAATAGGCCTGGTAATCACGATCATTTAAATTGCCCATATGATGCAGGGCGCGCGCAAAGATATGAGCATCTTCGTAAATGCTGCGATCAAGAATGGCGGATTGCGGTAATTCTGAGAGATACAGATGCTGATCAGCCCGATGCCCTAAAAAGTAAATCTGCAAATGAAAGGACCAGGCTTGCATATCTTGATAAAAATCAGGAAGATAGGGATTATCAACAACGGATTCAAAGGCAGATGTCCAGCCTAATTTCTCTCCGATCCGCTCGGTGAGGGATGTTTTTCCAGCGCCGATGTTTCCGGCGAGCAGTACCAGGCGTTTTGCCATCTTTTTATGAGTTCTCCTGACTGTAAGCGCGATTAATCCCTTATTTGGGCATATTCTGCTTGAGGAAAAGTTGCACCATGGTGAGATAAGGTTTGTATTGTTCGAACCTGACGCAATGACCGGCGCTGCTGATATGACCAAATTCGCCCTTATCTAAAACTTGGATGGCTTTCACCCCGAGTTTGGGGGTGATAATAGCTCCCCGATCGTTGTCTCCGGTGATAATCAAAGTGGGGGCGGTGATTTTACTGGCAATGTCCTGCCAGCCCGTAGGGTCAAAGGAAACTTGATCGAAGAATGTGGGGTCAAGGTCAAGCTTGGCTTGAGCCCATTCCGGGAGGATGGCTTCTTCCCAGTTGGGTGATTCTTTAACTTTAATTTTTTGAAGTTCTTTGAGAGTCTTCTTTTTGTCAGCCAGGTTTTGTTGTTTCCAATCCTGCATGGTTTTGGTTGATTTTTGTTCGTCAACCGGTAAATCAAACCAGGGGGGGTCTTCAAGGACCAGCAGCGCAAGTTTTTCAGGATAACGCGCAGCGAAAACAGCCGCTGTAGCAGCACCCATGGAATGTCCGATGATGCCCGGACGGTTCAATGCCAAGCCGTCAATCAAATCATTCAGATCTGCGACAAGGTCAAAGCGCTTGTTGGGATCGATGCGGGATGATTTTCCATGACCATAGGCATCGAACATGATGATGTCGTAATTAGACTCAAGGTCGGCGGCAAGTTGGTGCCAGCACAGGCCGCTACCTGTCAACCCATGGGCAAGGATAAGAGCAGATTTGTCACCATTTCCAGTTCGGGTGTAAAACAGATCAATTCCATCATTTACAGTTACTGTTCCTTGCGTCCAATCGTTGCGCATGTTTTCCTCCAGACGAAAAATAATGATTTCCTTAATTATACATAATCTTTTGGATTATTAAAGATATGCTGGCAATTAATGTGGCTTTCGAATGTGAACTTGTGAAGGCACGGTTAGACGTCATCAAAGGTAGGCGTTGGTCCGGGATGTTTCCGTTTGATCAGAAAGATCAGCATTCGCTATATCCACAACTATAACATTTCCGACAGCCTTCTTCGTTGACCAGGGAAGCATGACCGCATTCGGGACATAGCCCCCTGTTAAGCCGAGGTTTTTGATCTTCATTGGGTTCTAAATCGGATAATGGCAGGGTAGGTGCGTCATGCATTTGATCTTGCAGGTTGCTTTCTTCAATGTCTTTGTCCAGGTTGTACAGATATGAATCCAGCGCTTTGGCAATGCCATCGGGTAGAGAAAGAATGCGGTTTGCGCCAAATCCGAGGGAACGACTTCCACCAATGCCAGAGAGTTGTTCCATCACGGCTTTGAGCCGTTTGCGTGGTTCAACTGGAGATGCGAGCCGCAGGATGTATGAAATTAAGCGCCCGATAGCTTCTGAATGGGCAGCGGTTTCTGTGCCAGCTTTAGCAGTGTTGATAAATACTTCGAACGGTTGATTCTCGCCATTTTCATTGATGGTGACATAGGTCTTCCCCAAAGGCGTTTCAATTGAATTTGTAAAACCCTTCAAAGAGCGCTGCCGAGGTTTGACCGTATCGTGCCAGATGGGTAATTGGTGGGTCGTTTCACTGTTTTCAGTTTGTTTTGATTTGGCAGTACTTTTGGTCTCCAGAACAACCTGGTCCCTTGAACCCGTGACATAAACGGTGATGCCCTTGCAGCCTAATTCCCAGGCGAGCATATAAGCCTGAGCCACATCCTCCGTAGTTGCGGTTGAAGGAAAATTGATCGTTTTGCTAAGACTGTTGTCGACAAAAGCCTGCAAGGCAGCTTGCATGCGGACGTGTTCTTCAGCCGTGATGTCGCTGGAAACGACAAACACATTCCTGATGCGGGGTGGCAAGTCATCCACATCCTGACAGGAACCTGTTTCAAGGATTTTTTCGAGGATTTGTACCCGGGTTTTAGCGTCAAAATTACAGGCGTCGAGTTCTTTTAAGAAATTTGGGCTGATGTAATTGAGCGTCAGATCCTTGCCGTTATCATTGACATGGCGGATGTAAGCCAGGGCAAAAACGGGCTCGCAGCCATATCCTTCACAGCCAGCAATAGTGGCAATCGTGCCGGTTGGGGCGATCGTGGTTTGGGCGGCGTTGCGAATCCCGTGCTTGCGAATGCCTTTGATCACCTTTTCCCAGTTAATTTCAGGTCGATTATAATTGTTTTCGTAAGGAAACAGCGGTGTTGGGGGAGTCCAGCGCATATCTTCAGGGTCGTAAAGGCTGCCCTTGATGGCTGGGAAACACCCTCTTTCTTCAGCTAATTTGATGCTGGTCAACATCGTGTGATAACGAATGAACTCCATGACCTGGGCAGAGAATTCCTGTCCTTCCTTGCTTCCGTATGGTATTTGTGTGTGATATAGCAAGTCCCCCAGGCCCATGATACCCAAACCGATTCGTCGAGAGTTCAACGCTGCTTCTTTGAGTTGGGGAACAGCGGGGACGTAGGCGTTGGCATCGATGACATCATCCAAAAAGATCGTTGCTGTTTCTACGGTCTTTTGGAGCTCTTGCCAATCGACGGTATGCTCGGCGCCCAGATGTTCTGCCAGGTTGATAGATGCCAGGCAGCAATTTTCGAAGGGACCCAGCCATTGTTCGCCACAGGGGTTGGTTGATTCCAGCGGGTAAAGGTGGGGAACAGGATTATCTCGATTGGCAGCATCGATAAACAGCAACCCGGGCTCTCCATTGTGATGGGCTTGTGTGACGATTTTATCAAAGAGCTCACGGGCACTGATCACCTTATGGACCTTGACAGGAATGTTGTTTGCGATGGCCTCATCTAGATCGCCGTTGAAGGCCTGGTATCCAGGGGCGGTTTCATCTGGGAAGCGTAATTCCCAATCGAGGTTTGCGTTTACCGCTTCCATAAAAGCATCGGTGATGCCTACGGAGATATTGAAGTTAGTGATCGCATTTTCATCCGTTTTGCAGGTGACGAATTCTTCGATATCAGGATGATCCACACGTAAGGTGCCCATGTTTGCACCCCTGCGGGTGCCTCCCTGGGCAACCTCATCGAAGGCTTGGTCGTAGACTCGCAAAAAGCCAATCGGGCCGGTGGCAATACCCGCAGAGGATTTAACACGTGCGCCAGAGGGGCGCAGCCTGGAAAAACTGAACCCGTTTCCACCCCCTGTTTGTTGGATCAGGGCAGCATTTCGCAGCGTGGAAAAGATGCCATCTTCCCGCCGTCCCATGTCATCAGAGATCGGCAGGACAAAACACGCCGACAACTGCCCGAGAGGGGTGCCTGCTCCGGTAAAGGTAGGCGAATTAGGAAAGAACTTTTTTTCAGCCAATAAATGATAAAAACCTTGGGCACGTTCATCCACTGAGATTGGGTTTCCAGTTTCAACCTTAGCCACATGATAGGCAACACGCCAGAACATTTCTTCGACGGTCTCAATTAGAGCTCCATTTTCCCCTTTTCGACGGTAACGACGCGAAATCACCTGATGGGCGTTTTCACTCAGGTCTACTCCGGGCAGGTTTTCAGGCAGAGGAGGAGTTGGCAAAAGCTCATTCGATTGGATTTGTTCGCTATCAGTCATATCCTGTTCCTTAAAAAGTAATATTTATAGAAAAATTCAGTCAGTTAATAAGCGATCAATTTCAGAGCGAATGTCTTCGAGGTCATCCAGTTGTAAATAGACAATGGCGTAACGAATATAAGCGATGTAATCCAATTCCTTTAAACCCTGGATGACCATATCGCCGACCACGCGAGACTGGACCTCAGATTTCCCCATGCGTTGGAGCTTGGCTTCAATTTCCCCTGTAAGCCGTTCAATTTTTGCTGCGGAGACGGGGCGTTTACCACAGGCGATAAGAATGCCTTCTTTTAATTTGTCGCGGTCAAAAGATTCGCGCGTGCCATCTTTTTTTACCAACAAAGGCGTTCCAAGGATGGGACGTTCCAGGGTGGAGTATCTTTCACCGCATTGGAGACACTCTCTTCTGCGCCTGATCCCCCTGGAAGCTATTTTTGTAGTATCGACAACTTTAGAATCTTGCGAAAGGCAAAATGGGCATTGCATAACGACTCGCTTTTCTTAAACATATTGCTGTTAATATTTCACCCCCCACAGATGGGGGTGAGGTTGCTCATAACCCCCACCTATTTGGGAGAACCCTTATTGTAGCATATGTTTTTGTTTTAGTAAGCCAATCTTCGTGTATACACCTTAAAACATCGCTTGTGTTTGCATATTTTAACCTTCAGATACAAGCCATCTAAAATCCAGGAAATGGATTAAACGCATTTCTCTGAACCTGACACCAAATGAGGCGGATGAGGTCTTGCAGTTAGTGAAGTGAACCCAGGAAGTCGCGGGTTAACAGGAAAAACGCAGGTGGATCAGCCTGCGTTTTCCATCGAAACCACGAATTCAGGGGAGAGGAGTGATTTTTTCCTGAATTTTGGCTGGTTGATAAGGCAATCCGAAAGTTTGCAAGCTTTTAGAATGCAGCACCAACCGGAAATTATGTTAATTTATTGAGGGCCACAGCTTGGGTGTGACCCTTGTCAGTCTCATCAGCACCGATTATTTGGGACTTCGGTTGCGGAAGAAAGGCGGCAAATCCAGGTCCTCCGTGTTAATCCGCGTCGGAAACTCATAGGTTTCAGCACTCTTTAGCGATGCTTCACCGGTTTTTTCGGCTTCTTGTTCAAGCATGCTGGGTAAGGGGCGTTGCCTCGGGACGTAGGTTCCTTTGTTTTCGGTTTTGCTCATAACACCGCTTAAGCTTTGACCCTCAAACCCGGTGGCAATCAGAGTGATTCGCAAGTTCTCTCCCAAACTTTCGTCAATTACGGCGCCGAAAATGAGGTTAACATCGGGATGGGCAGTTTCTTTAATCAGGGCTGCTGCCTGGTTAACTTCGGAGAGCTTGAGGTTATCACCGCCAGTTACATTAAAGAGGATCCCGCGTGCGCCATCGATGGTGACATCCAGTAATTGATTGGAGATGGCAATCTCGGCGGCTTTAACCGCTCGATCTTCACCACTGGCTTCCCCGACGGCCATGAGGGCTGCGCCGCCTTCCGACATGATTGTGCGAACATCAGCGAAGTCGAGGTTGATCAAACCGCGAATGGTGATCAGCTCAGAAATTCCCTGGATGCCCTGGCGCAGGACGTCATCAGCAACTTTAAAAGCTTCCTGAAGGCCGGCGCGCTTATCAACAATTTGCAATAACCGGTCATTGGGGATGATGATCAGGGTGTCGGCATGTTCTTTGAGCGTTAAAACGCCTTCCTCAGCCGCTCTTAATCGATGTGTGCCCTCGAAGGTAAAGGGACGTGTGACCACACCAATGGTTAACGCGCCGATTTCCTTAGCAATTTGGGCGACCACAGGTGCGGCGCCTGTGCCAGTCCCGCCGCCAAGACCTGCTGTCACGAAGACCATATCGCTGCCTTTAAGGACTTCATACAGATCCTCAGCGGTCTCCTCTGCTGCTATCCGGCCGATGCGGGGATCTCCACCAGCGCCGAGCCCTCGGGTCGATTTATCGCCAATTCGCACACGCGTCTTGGCTTGTGAAAACGCCAGGGCTTGTGCGTCTGTGTTGACAGCGATAAATTCGATGCCGGATAGGCCTTCATTTATCATTCGATTGACAGCGTTACAACCGCCTCCACCGATACCAACAACTTTTATTCGTGCATATGATTCGGGTTGAAAACTTTTATCCATGATTAACTCCTCTTATTTTTTCTAACTAAACTATTTAATGAATGAACTCAGGGCAATAGGCGCCTGAGGAGATCCTTAATTTTTATGGACCACTCGGCGGCCTGTTTCGGTCGTCTGCGGTCGCTATACTGACTTGATACAGCAATGAGCAAGGCCCATTCTAAGAGGCCAACGCTGGTTGAAAAAGCCGGCGAATTAATTTGGTCTACAAGCCCAACCAGGTTTTGAGGTTGGGCAATGCGGGCGGGCAACCCCATGACCTGGGAGGCAAGCTGTCGAACACCAGGGAGAAGACTTGCACCGCCAGTCAGCACCACGCCTGCCGGCAGAAGTCCGTCATAACCCGATCGCCGTATCTCTTGCAATACCAGGTAGTAGATTTCCTCCATGCGAGCCTGAATGATATCTGCCAGATCCACCCGATTGATTCGGTCAGGTGTATCGCCGCCGAAACTGCGGATGGTGAACTGCTCTTCGGGGTTGATGGCGTCTTTTTGGGCATGGCCGAATTTCAGTTTAATTTCCTCTGCCTGGGTAATTGGCAGTCGCAAAATATAGCCAATGTCTGAGGTGACATGGTCTCCTCCAACAGCCAGGACCATGGTATGCCACACATCACCATCGATGTAAATGGCCATGTCTGTTGTTCCTCCACCGATGTCGATCACCGCAACCCCCATCTGGCGCTCGTTTTCTGTGAGGACAATCTCGCCAGAAGCAAGGGGATTGAGAACGAACTGAGAAATTTCAATCCCCGAAGCAGCAACACATTGGCGCAGATTTTCCATGGTAGAAGAGGACGCAGTAATAATGTGTGCTTCAACTTCAAGGCGGTAACCGTGCATACCAATTGGGGTGCGAATTCCGTCCTGGCCGTCGATGATGAAACCGCGTTGAATGACATGGACGATTTCTCGGTTATGAGGAATAGCCACTGCCTGGGCTGCATCCAGTGCGCGCTCAATATCTTCACGATCAACGACTCCACCGGAGATGCCAACGACGCCGCGACTGTTGATCGAAGACACATGGGATCCAGCCAGGCTGACCAGGGCGGCATTGATCTCGAAGCCCGAGGTGCGTTCCGCTTTTTCAACCGAGCGAGATACCGCAAGTGATGCTGCCTGCAAGTCGACGACAACGCCTTTTCGAAGCCCCTGGGAAGGCTCAATGCCTACGCCGAGGATGCGAAGATCACTGCCATTTTCCACCCTGGCAACCAGTGTGCAAATCTTACTTGTTCCGATGTCTATTCCGACAATAATTGGCTCGTCCATAATTACTGCTCCATTCGATAAAAAGGCGCATGAACAAATTCCAGGCTGATCAAAGCCGGGGTGACTCCCAGTTGATTCAGCTCTGATAAGATGTTTTGATATTCCGTAAGTTTTGAATCGATGTTGGTCGTATCCTGACCAAAATAAACCATCCAACCCTGTGGATCGTGCCAACCCAAACCAAATTGAGGATGATATTGCAGTTGGCTGCCTTCAGGGACAGTCGTTGTCAGGGAGATAATTGCTTCGACGAATTCTGCTGTGGTACGGGGTGTCGTGTTTTCTAAATGCTGGCTGAACTCGCCCGTATCAGCGTCAATATCCGTAATAAAAACTTCAAGCCCTGGTGGAGGATCTCCGACAGCAATGACCCTGTGGGATATGTCTGCCTCGCCAAAAATGGGGAAGAGTACGCCTTCCGCGTCAATCCACTTCGATGAACCCTCCTGCTCCCACAGGATTATTGGCTCACGTTCTTCAACCTGAATGGTAACTCTGGCAGGGAGGTTGACGGTCACCTGTGCACTGCTAATACCCGGGAAATTGGCTTCAACCCGGTCTTTGATACTTTCGGGTTCAAGGGTGATAATCGACTTACCAGCCAGGTCTAATTGTGAAAGTATGACCTCGGCACTCAAACGTTGGGCGCCTTTGAGGTTGACAGCGGTTACTTGAAAGGTGTTCAAGCTTGAAAAACTGATCACGGCTGCCAGGGAAAGCAGAAAGACAGCTCCTGAAATAAGGTGCCAACCGAATTGCAGCCGGGGCAAAGCCGGAATCTGTAATTCTGCTCCCTTCCTTTTAAGAGGAATCGTGGTGGTATGTTTCTTCCGGGTTACTACCGGAACTGTTCTGGTGCTCCTGTGAGTGACAGTTACATTTTTGGGCGCCGGCTTGCGCGTGACACTGCTCCCAAGGGGGACCCTGGGCGTTTCTTTGCGGCTTTTCTGCCGGCGAGCCCGGACCTGTTCTGCCCGGCTCATTTCGTCCTGGCGACGGTTAGCCATATTATCTCCGGAACTCCCTTTCTATTCTGTCTCGTTGACCTTTTCGGTCAAGCGCTAATTCGATCAGCGTTTCGATCAGCGCCGGGTAGGATAAACCGGATGCCTCACAAAGTTTGGGAAACATGCTGATCTTTGTAAACCCAGGAATGGTGTTAATCTCACTCAGGTATACCTGCATGGTTTCCCGATCAATCAAAAAGTCGACCCTGGCCATGCCTGCACAATCGGTTGCGGTGTAGGCTTTGATAGCCAACCCCTGGATTGTCTCCACCATTTCAGGCGACAGGTCGGTTTTTGTCACCAGTTCTGCGGTATCGTTGATGTATTTTTCAGCATAAGTGTAAAAGACATCCTTGGGGATGACTTCGCCAGGCGCGGATGCTGATGGATTCTCATTGCCGAGGATGCTCACTTCGATCTCTCGTGGGTTTTGCAGCCCTTTCTCCACCAGGATACGACGATCGTAGCGGCTGGCTTCCAATAAACCCTCCAATAGGTCACTGCGATGATTGCATTTGCTGATGCCAACGGAAGAACCCAGGTTAGCGGGTTTGGTATACAGAGGGTAATCAGCAATTGCTTCCGCGGTTTGCAGGCAAGCCGTGATGTCTTCTTCAAGCTGCATGCGATTGAAGACATGATAGGGCAGAATCGGTATGTGGTTGGCCGTCATGATGTCTTTAAACAGGCCCTTATCCATGCAAACCGCTGACCCCAAAACCCCAGCGCCAACATAGGCAATATCCGCCAGCTCAAACAGACCCTGCAGGGCGCCATCTTCACTGAATGACCCGTGCATTACCGGAAATACGATATCGAGGGGTGAGAGCAGTGACATCTCGCCATTCCGGACGGTATAGATACCGGGATTTTGCGGGACAGGCAGGAAATAAGCTGGCGTCAGGTTCGATAAATTCTCATCTTTTAACTTGAACCACAGGTCATCTCCGACCAACCACTTTCCCTGGCGGGTAATGCCGATTTCAATCACATCATATTTTGTGGTGTCAATCACCGAAAGCACTGAACGCGCGGACATCAGGGAAACCTCATGTTCCCCGGAGCGCCCACCGTAGACAATGCCGAGTTTCAACTTATGACTCATCAACTAAAATCACCTAAAAATTCGATTTCGGGCTCTAAAACAATCCCGAATTTATCTGCAACCGTTTCTTGTGCGAGCCTCATTAATTGGTAGATCTCCAGAGCTGTTGCACCTTCCAAGTTAACAATAAAATTTGCATGGATGGGGCTGAGGATCGCCCGACCAATGCGATGACCTTTTAACCCAGCCGCCTCAATAAGCCTTCCTGCGGATTCACCAGGGGGGTTTTTAAACGTGGAACCCATTGATGCGCCGGGTGGTTGCGTTTCTTTCCGATGGACCTGATAAGAATCGATCTTTTCCCAAGCTTCCTCACGGCTTGTTTGGACGGCATTAAAAGTGGCTGAGAGGATCACCGCGGGGATCTTTTCCCGCTTAAACACGCTGCTGCGGTACTGGTAGTTCAGTTTTTCAACAGGCCAATCGCTTATACCCTCAGTTTTGTGCAAGATCTTTGCCATTTTCAAACAGCTTTGAATGCTGTTACCATAGGCGCCCGCATTGCCATAAACTGCACCGCCCACCGTTCCCGGGATCGGGGCAGACCATTCCATCCCGCTGATTCCCCGTAAAGCGGATTGCCTGGCAACGGTCCCGAGGATTGCGCCCGATTCTGCTTCGATATAGGGTGGGTCGGAGTTTGTTTCAATCCTCACATTGTGTGCACGATTGTGAACGACAATGACGTCTAAACCCTTGTCGCTAACAAGGATATTTGAACCACTTCCCAGGATGATGAAGGGCATTGACAGGTTCCAAAGGGTTTGCACACTTTCGGACAGTTCTTCTTGCGTATGGGTGGAGATCAGTGCGGTGGCAGAACCGCCAACCCTGGCAGTGGTGTAATTGGCCATGCTGACATTTTCGTGCAACCTGGCTCCAAAAGCCGCTCTCAGTTCATCCATTTGATGTGGTTTCATAGGTTTATTTCCTGACGACTGATTTCCCTTTGTTGTAAATTCTTCAACAATTGTTGGCTGAGCTGAATGGCATCGCCAGCAGAAAAGACGATCACAACGTCGCCGTGCGCCAGGTTTCTGGCCAGATTCTCAGCAGCAAGGTCAAAGGTTGGGGTGTAGGCGGCTTTATTCGCCGGGAAAGCCGGACAGAGATCTTTTGCTGATACGCCGGGATCAGCTTCCCTGGCGGCAAAAATTTCCAAGATGAGCACCTTATCAGCCAGGTTGAGCGCATCGACAAAGCGGCCCGCCAGAGCTTGTGTCCGGCTGAAGGTATGAGGTTGCCAGACAGCCCAGAGGCGATGTTCCGCATAGCGAGAATGGGCCGCTTCAAGCGTGGCGGCAATTTCAGTGGGATGATGCCCATAGTCGTTGATGATGGTGACGCCATCTGCCTGGCCGATGACCTCGAATCTTCGCCCTGCACCTGTGAACTCCTGGATCGCCTGACTCGCTGCGTTGAGAGATACGCCTGATTGGTGCAGAACAGCCAGGGCTGCAGTTGCATTAAGAACATTGTGACGCCCGGGTAGAAGCAGATTGAAGGTGCCGAGGTTGGTTTTGTCACCCATTTGATTGCGGAACAGCAATTCAAACTGGGGATAACCGTTAATGAAGGCGATATTGTCGGCAAAATATTGAGCTTCGGACCTCGTGCCATATGTCCAGGTTTCTGCGTCCAGCCCGGGCATATCTGACAAAAGAGACCTGACGCCCGGATCATCAATACACAGGATGATCTTACCGCCTGGCAGAACGCAGCGGGTGAAGGCTTTGAACGCGTCTTGATATTCGGCTGCTGTTGGGAAGAAATCGGCATGCTCGTGCTCAATATTGGTAATCACAGCAATTTGCGGTGCAAGACCAAGAAACATATGGTCATATTCATCGGCTTCGATTACAAAATGAGACCCAGTTCCTGCATGGGCATTGGATTCAAGCTGGCTGATCATTCCACCTGAGATATAGCTGGGATCCAGCCCCATTTGATGAAGGATCCAGACCAGCAATGCGGTGGTGGTGGTTTTGCCATGGGTACCCGCGACAGCCAGTGTTTGCTTGCCAGCAGTCAATTCTGCAAGATATTCCTGCCGTTTGATGACAGGGATGCCTTTAGCGAGGGCAGCAACCACCTCCGGGTTATCATCAGGAATTGCTGATGATCGAATCACGAGGTCTGCGCCCTCGATATGCTGAGGTGCATGCCCGATAAAAACATGGGCACCTGCGGCAGTGATGGCAGTTAGCATTGAAGTGCTCTCGCGATCAGAACCGCTGACCGTGAAGCCCTTTTCCAGCAGGATCAGGGCGATCGCCGAGAGTCCTGCTCCTCCAATGCCGATAAAGTGAATGTGTTTCATCAGATAAACACCACCAATACAAGTACAAAAGCAACCGCAACCGCAATGTAGATCAGGGGCACATTCATCCATTGCGGAGGTAAAAATTCGATCAATCGGACAGCACTCTGACCTGCCTCGGTGATCGTATCTGGCGGAGTGATCCAAGCGAAAGGATATCCAGCCTCCATCAGGTAATACCAGGCGGTACCAAAGATCAGATAGCCGTTGAAGGCGCCAATCACAGAGCCTAATAGAGTGTCCTCAAACCGATCCCGGACGAATTTCCCGGAGTTTAGATTGCGTGGAATTTTCGGTGATTGATACCCGAAAAAGACCATCAAAATTAAAATGACCAAACGGACCCAAAACTTAGATTCGGTGGTCATGTTTTTCAAAATAGGAAGAAAGGTTTCTAAAATTGTAACCAGGAACAGGGCTACGACTACGCCAGACGTCACCAGGACCTCTTTAGCCCAGCCACGCATAGCACCGATCAGGGCAAACATGATCACGTACATCCAAAACAGAACGGAAAGGCTGATCATCTTGGTAAACCTCCGTTGTTAGCCCCGGTCATTTCCTGCATTAATGCAGCGATTTTTACAGCAGAATTTGGCACAGCTAACGCAGACATTGAACGGCTCATGTCGGAGAGTTTCGCCGAGTCGGAGATCAATTCGACGATTTGATTAAATAGGTCACGTTCCAGGTCTTCATCACGCACGATGACAGCAGCACCACGCTCAGCCAGGTAATTAGCATTTATTTGTTGATAACGCCAGGCATAAGGATAAGGGACGAGGATTGCTGGCAAACCAAATAAGGGATAATCTCCGAGAACAGAAGCACCCGCTCTGGAAACGATCAGGTTGGCGGCTGCCAAGGCTGCGCCCATTTCATGGAGGTAAGGAAAAGCCCGGTAGCGTTTTGCCTGGCTGTCCGTCAGATTGCGGGCCTGCGAATCGATCACCTCCCAATCCAGGTGACCAACGAGATGGATGACCTGTATTTTGCCAAGCAGCCTTGGGAGGATGTTCATAACAGCAGTATTTATTGAACGAGCGCCTTTGCTTCCACCGGTTACTGTCAGCGTTGGCAAACTGGGGTCAAAGCCGAACTTATCCAGGGCTTTCTCCCGATTCCAATCTTCTAATTCCTGACGAACCGGGTAACCAGTGACGGCGAGTTTCGATGGGTTTGAAAAGTATTGATACGAGGTATCTGTTATCAGGGCGATGCGGCTGGCGAAGCGTGCCAGTGCTTTAAGGGCTAAACCCGGTTCGATATCGGGGACGAACAATAACGAAGGTCTTCCAATGGCTGCCACTGCCATGGGGAAGGCAACATAACCACCGGTGAAGAAGAGTAAGTCCGGTTTAAATTGTTTGAGAATTTTGCGCGAAGCGAAAAAACCCTTGATCAGTTTCCAAATATTAATTGGAAGCCTGGCAAGCCCAACGCCGTGCACGCCGGCGGCTGAAATGGAGGTGTAGGGGATCTCATTCCTGGTCACCAATTCCTCTTCCATACCCCCATGTCCACCAACCCAGAGGACCTGGTTCTTTTCAAGCCCGAGGGCTTTAAGGACGGTTATGGCGGGGTACACTCCCCCGCCCGTCCCGCCTGCGCAAATCAACAACCGCACTGCGTGGACTCCTTTCGGATGTTTTTTGTTCAAAGGTCGCTTTTGAAACATTCAAAATGATGCCAATTGCCGTGAGGGTGACAACAAGGCTGGAGCCACCCGCGCTGATCAGGGGCAGGGCGTTACCGGTGAAAGGGATCAGACCCACCAGTACCGCCATGTTAATTAATGCTTCCAGGCCAATCCAGGCTGTCAAACCGAAAGCCAACAGGGATCCCAGTTGATCAGGCGCATTCTTTGCGATCACCAGACCGCGCCAGATAAACAGGATAAACATTGTTACCAGAAACAGGCCACCCAGGATGCCAGTTTCTTCAGCGATAACAGAAAAGATGCTGTCGGTTGGTGCAAGCGGTAACCCTGTGAATTTTGTATCTGCATTGCCGAGGCCCACACCTAACCATCCGCCTTTAATGACTGCTTCAAGACTGCGCTGAATGTGATAACTACTCTCGAGAGGGTTGCTGAGACCCGTAAGATATGAATTCATACGAGCTCGGCCGGTTGAATAGAGAAACATGACCGGTAAACCACCAATCACTGCAAGGATCAAGATAATCAGGATTATTTTCCAATCACATCCCGCCAGGAAAAGGAGCATGATACCGAGAAGCAATACGGTGACTGCAGCCGAGAGGTCGGGTTGTAGCATGATCAACATGGCAGTGACGCCGAGGATGATTCCCATAGGGATCAACGCTGCCTGAACGTCGTTGAGGGAATCCTTGCGGCGATAGAGCCAAAAGGACAGATAAATAATAATGACAGCTTTAGCCAGCTCTGAGGGTTGAATTGACGTCCCGAGTAACATGCGCGTAGAATCCGGGTTTCCTTTTTCGTTGACAATCAAGACTGCCAGCAAAGCCAACAGGGTGAGGATCCCTGTCGGTACAAGAAGTTTCTGATAGCGATGGTAATTGAAAAAACTGGCTATGATTGCCAGAACAGACCCCAGCAATACCCACACCACCTGCCTGCCAAAGATATAGGTGGGCCCTTTGCCCATTCGTATAGAAAAATCCCAGCTTGCAGAATAGACCATTAATAAGCCAAAAACAATCAGGACGATCACGATCAAAAGCATTGGCACATCAAAGGGAAGTTTGATGGATCGAGACTTGTCAGGTTTATCCAATTTAGTTACGAAAGTTCCTTCACCCATTGTATAAATCGCTTTCCACGTTCTTCAAAATCAACAAACTCATCATAGCTGGTGCCGCCCGGTGAGAGTAAGACAACATCACCCGGCGATGCGTATTCAGAGGCTTTGGTTACAGCATCTTTCAACCCATGGCAGAGGTCAACTGTGAAAGGCTGCATCCCGGGGATAGCTTTATTCACAGCGTTTTTGATCAAGGTCGCTGCTTCGCCAAATAGAACCAGGTGATCCACTTTCTTGTAGATCCATTCAGCTAAATCCTTCCAGGGCAGGTTTTTGTCCCTGCCACCTGCCAGTAAGATAATCGGTTCGTCAAAGGACTGCAGCGCGGCGATGGCTCTTTCGGGCGAGGTTGCGATAGAATCGTTGTACCAGGCAGCGCCGTTCCAATCACGGACGTATTCCAACCGGTGGGGGACCCCTGTAAACTCGACAATGCCCGCATAAATTGCTTGCAAGGAGAACGCGGCCGCGGCTGAGATGGCGATGGCAGCCAACACATTGGCCAGGTTGTGGCTCCCGCGTAAATTGACCCGGTCGGCCTCGACGATTTTTGCAACCTGCCCACTCGCCTGCAGATAAAGCTTTCCACGTTTGAGGTAGGTGCTATCCTGGTTGTCGTGGGGTGGGTGGATACCAAAGGTGATCAGCCTTCCCTTGACCTCGGAGAAGAGCCTGCGAGCATGTGGGTCATCCCGGTTTAACACAGCGATGTTCTGGGCGGATTGATGGGTCAGGATGTGAGATTTAGCAGAAATATACTCCGCCATGGTTTCGTGTCGATCCAGGTGATTGGGGGTGAGGTTTAAAATCGCCGCAATCTGAGGAGAGCGAGACATGATTTCCAGTTGAAAGCTGGATAGCTCCATCACTGCAAGATCTTCGGGATGCATTTGGTCGAGATATTGGATCAGCGGATTGCCAATGTTGCCGCCCATCCAGGCTTTTCTACCAGGTTTTTTGAGGGAAAAATGCTTTTCAGCGATCAATCCAACCAGGGCTGTTGTCGTGGTTTTTCCGGAAGAGCCCGTGATTCCAATCACGGGGCACGGTGCTTCTTCGAGGAAAATTTGTGAATCATTGGAAATGGGAATTTTCCGGCGGGCCGCCTCTAATACGATTGGCAGGTTGAGGGGAACACCGCCTGAAATACACACGAGATCTGCCCCGGTGAGGATTTCAAGGGGATGTCCACCTGTGACCCAGGTGATATTTTCGGAGGGCAAAGACTCGCGCACGTTTTTCAGAGCCTCATCAGAACGCTGGTCGTTCAGGATCACCCTGGCGCCTTTTTTCGCAAGGTAGCGCGAGAGGGCGATGCCCTGCCGGGCAGCTCCAATCATCACAACCTGCATACCGTCCCATTGACGCATGATTTACTCCACAAATACCAGGGCAATGCCCAACATTGTAAAAACCAAACTGATCAGCCAGAAACGCTGAACGACTTGGGTTTCACTCCAGCCGATCAGTTCAAAATGATGATGTAACGGCGCCATTTTAAAGAAGCGCTTGCCTTTGGTTGCTTTAAAATACAGAACCTGGATCACAACACTAACGACTTCGCTAACGGGTATCACCGCCAGCAGGGGAATGAGGATCCAGTAACCGGTCATCAGTGCAACCACACCCAGAGTAGCGCCTAAAGCCAGCGAGCCGGTGTCTCCCATAATTAACTTGGCTGGGTGGACGTTAAACCACAAAAAGCCAAACAGGGCGCCCACCAGTGAGAAGCAAAAGCGGGCCAGGTAGTTTTGCCCTTGAATCACAGCTACCAGGCCAAAAGCAGAAAAAGCAGTGGCAGCGATCAAGCCAGCCAACCCGTCCAGGCCATCTGTAAAATTGACAGCATTGGATGTGCTAACGATGATGAATACCGCAACGGGGATATACAGCGGGCCGAGCGTTAAGGGTTGCTTGGCAGTGAACCAGATCATCTGAGGGACATTGAGAATGTCTCGCAGGGCAAACGCGATCACAATCGCCAATACAACCTGGATGGCAAACTTAACGCTGGAACGCATCCCCAACCCTTTGCGAGACCCTCGTATTCCCTCCCAATCATCAATCATGCCTAATAGTCCATAAGCCCACAATGTTAGCAGAGGCAATAATACCGAACGTCCCAGCAGGTCGAAGCCAAAGATGGAGACTGCATTGAAAAGAATGGTCAGCAGAGTGACCGGGATGAGGATCATAAAGCCACCCATGGTTGGTGTGCCCATCTTTTGTTGATGTTGGTCAACTTCTTTTTGGATGACCTTACCAATACGCCAGGCTTTCAGCAAACGGATCAATGGCTCCCCCCAAATGATGGTCATCACAAAACTGAGACCGCTGATGGCGATGGCAACAGGGCTGTTTTCCATTATTCTCCTCCTGCCAGGGTTCGAAGGATGCGATCCATACGCATACTGTTGGAACCTTTAATCAAAACTCGATCACCCGGCTGGATTAACCCGCAGACATGCTGTGCTGCTTGCTCTGAATCGGCGAACCAATGAATATGATCTTGCTTGAAACCCCGGTCAACGGCAGCGTCGGCAATCATCAATGTCCGCTCGCCAACCAGGATCAGCACATCAGCCGCGTTTGCAACCGACGTCCCAACAGCGTAATGACCAGAGCGCTCATATTGCCCTAATTCCATCATGTCACCAAGAATAGCCACCCGCTGACCGGAAAAGGTTTGTAAAAATTCCAGAGCCGCTAAGGTTGAGGCAGGTGAGGCGTTATAGGTATCATCGATGATGATGGTGCCGTCTGCCAGAAGAATCGGGTGTAAACGCAAATCCAATTGGCTGTTGGCCAGACCGGTTGTGATCATCTCCCAATCCAGACCTTCGGTTAAAGCGACAGCCGTCGCACACAGAATGGTGTAGACTGAAAAGGCTCCCATGAGAGGGGAGTGAACCGGATGGTCTTTGCCCTGGTAAGAAAGAACGCAGGACACACCTTCCAGTTCATGGGTTTGGATGTCCCTGGCCATCAGGTCACTTTTCTCATTGATCCCATAGGAGAGAATTCTTGCAGTGGTTTTTGAGTGCATGGCGCTCACACGTGGATCATCCATGTTGAGAATAGCCACGCCACCCGGTGCTGGGGGCAGAGCTTCGATCAATTCTGCTTTACCACTGGCAATATTTTCTTGCGAGCCAGCTCGTTCAGCGTGAACAGTGCCTATATTGGTGATCACACCAACTTGAGGTTGGGCGATATTGCAGAGGAGCCGGATATCTCCCGGGACATAAAATCCCATTTCTAGCACGGCACATTGATGGTGGGAATCCAGCTCGAGCAGCGTGAGTGGCAAGCCGATCACATTGTTCCTGTTTCCCGGGTTTTTGAGCACAGCATATTTTTGTGAGAGCAGGGCTGCGGCGAGTTCCTTGGTTGATGTTTTTCCGACACTTCCGGTGATCCCGATGATGCGTATCGGGTGTTCCTTGCGCCAATGGATTGCATTCTGATGCAGGGCATCCAAGGTGTTCTCCACCCGCAGGCATACCGGTGCGATGACCTGGTTAAGGAAGTGGGGCTGAAAAAATTCTGCACGCAAATCGATGCTGTTCAGGCCTTCGGGCAGGTCTTTTTCAATCAATGCAATTTTTGCGCCGTTGTCGAAGGCAGCGTGTACATAATCATGTCCATCAACGTGCTCACCCGGAAAGGCGATGAACAGACTGCCCTCGGTTGCCTGGCGCGAATCAATCACCGCTTTGGAGACGGGGATATCCAACTGAGGGTTGGTTTGGCCGGTTAGGGCGTAGAGGATGTCCTTCAAGTTAATCACGGATGCCATCATCATTCATTCGCCTGCTGGTTCCGAACATGGTCCGGAGGAATTCTCATTAAAACGACCAATTGTTCGACGACGTCTTTAAAGATAGGTGAAGCTACTTCCGACCCCCATTGGGAGATGGTGGGTTTTTCAATCCAAACATATACGACAAATTGAGGATCATCTGTGGGCCCCCAACCGACAAATGAGGCGTTGGTCAGGCTGCTGGTATATCCCAATTCTGTTGGAATTTGTCCTGTCCCGGTCTTTCCAGCGACCCGGTAACCATCAACCAGAGCTGTTGAGGATTCCTCTTCAAGAGAAACAGAGAGCATTTCGGTCAGGTCTCTGGCGGTTTGGGCTGAAATCGGGCTGTTGATCACCTGCGGTGAGACATTGTACTGCTGTCCTTTGTCAATGACCGCGCGCACAACGTGGGGGGTCATCATGAGGCCATCATTGGCTATCGCTGATACCGCAGTTACCATTTGGATTGGCGTGACGGCAATGCCCTGACCAAAGGAGTTTGCGGCCAAATCCATGACCATCCACTGGTTGCTGTCGGGCAAGCGGAGTGGGTAATTTGCTTCATTAGCCAGGTCGATTCCGGTGCTTCTACCAAAACCGAAAGCCTGTAAATAGTCGTAAAACAACTCCTCCCCGAGCAAGTCAATGGCAATATACACCAGGCAGACGTTTAATGAATGGCGCATGCAGCCGGTCATGTCCTGGAGACCCCAGGCGCCGTAGTTCCAGTTATAAATTGGCCAGCTGTTTTCCACCCAATAGACGCCGGATGTATCGTTATAGGTTGTGTTCAGATCTGCAACCCCGCTGTCGAGTGCAGCAGCCATAGTAATCACCTTGAAAACAGAGCCTGGTTCGTAAGCGGTTCCAATAGCCCGGTTATAGGGGATGATGCCGGTAAAAGTTTCCCCATACTTCCAGTACTCATTAGGGTTAAAAAACGGTGTACTGGCCATCCCCAGGATCTCACCGGTTTTGGGGTCAGCAACGATGATCGTTCCGCCCTCAGCACCTGACCAATCGATGGCGTCCTGCAATGTCTGCTCGAGCATTTTCTGGATTTCACGATCGATGGACAAAATCAGGCTGGCGCCCGGATCGATTGTTGGTAAGGCTTCCACCAGGTTAGGGTCATTGGGCAAGAAAACTTTGATCGGTTTACCGGTCAGCAAGCGGTTGTAGGCGCCTTCCACCCCATAAGCGCCCTGGGCGTTTTCACGCGAGAAATAATCGTAAAATCCCACCACATTGGCAGCCAGGGTGTCTTCGGGGTAAGTGCGCTGCTGCATGGGTACCCATACCAGGCCGGACAAACTGGGCTTAAGAGATTTTTGTTCCTTACGTCGCTCAACATAGCTATTCTTAAGCTCGATGAGCTCTTCGATTTTGTCTTTGCTGACGTAACTTGAAAGGACAAAATATCTGTTTTCATCAGCCTGTTTTTCGGTGCTGGCCAGTCCAAAAATATAGGTATAATCCAAACCGTCCAGTAGCGAAGCGGCGGCAAAAGCGATGGAATCCGGGTCGGTCACATATTTTAAGTCGATTCCGACCTCGTAGCCAATTTGGTTGGCAGCAAGGATGTTGCCTTTTCGGTCGTAAATATTGCCACGCGGTGGATAAATTGTCTTGCTAACGCCCTGATACTCTTCAGATTTTGCGATCAGTTCCTGTGCATAAGAGGTGTAATTGATGCGGACCATTTGAATCACTGTCGCCAGGCCAAAGACGGCACATGCGATGACAATGATGAGGTAACGTTGGTAGAAAGGTGGTTTCATGGCAATAACTCTCCCTCAACCAGATGGTCGCTTGAAGGCGACTGCCAAATATTTTTAATCAACCACTGCCAGAGCGAGGTCTTGTAAGCGGACAGGATCATCGGGGTTTCTGAGATCGTATTCACCCTGGGTGGGGCAAGCTCGAGAGAGGCGCGGGGGTTGTAGCCCGGGACTTCGAGAAAGATCGCGTCGTGGGGGTTTAATGGCTTGAACCCCATCGCTTCAGCTTTAGACAGCATGACCTCAATGGATTTTGTTTTAGCCAGATCGGAGGTTAATTCAGCGATTTCATTGTTGATATCGCTGATCTGATACTCGAGAGATTGGATGCTTCGCCCCGCTGCAGCAGCCTGGGCACTGATGCTCAGGTACAAACCGGTAATAGAAGCGACCAAAACCAACCCGAGCAGAAACAGGCCAATCCATTGTATCTGGATTCGCCAGGGGGCTTGTTTGTAGGCTTGTAGTAGGCGGTTTTTCATGTTATTTGCCTTGCAATATTCATGCCTTTTTGATCTTTTCAGCGACTCGTAAGCGTGCACTGCGGGCACGCGGGTTTTCCATAATTTCCTGGGCACCTGGTCTGATCGGTTTCCTGGTGATGATGTTGATCGACGCAGAATGGTCACAGGTGCACACCGGTTGTTCGGGTGGACAGATGCAATCGCTGCTTTCTGTCTTGTAGAACCGCTTGACGATCCGGTCTTCCAGGGAATGAAAGCTGATCACAGCGATTCTTCCACCGGGAGCGAGAATATTTACCATGCCGGGCAAAGCCAGGGTAAGCTTTTCAAGCTCCGCATTGGTAGCGATCCGCAGAGCCTGGAAGGTTCGGGTGGCAGGGTGTAGACCGGGTTCATGATGCGGCACCGTTGCCTCGATCACAGCAGCCAGGGCAAGTGTGGACTGAATCGGTCGGGCATTGATAATGGCGCGAGCAATGCGGTTGGCAAAACGTTCTTCGCCATATTCACGCAGGATTCTTGCGAGTTCTTCCTGGCTGAGGGAGTGTATCAACTCTGCTGCGGTTGGGCCTTCACTCTGATCAAAGCGCATATCAAGGGGACCATCCTTTTGAAAGGAGAAACCCCGACCTGGTTGATCAATTTGCATCGATGACATACCCAGGTCTAACAGGATGCCATCCAGATGCGACCAGCCCAAGCTTTTGAGAATCTGCGGTGCCAGGTGATAACTTGCCTGCTGCAGGACAACGCGGTCCCTATAGATAAAGAGACGCTGGCGTGCGATTGCCAGCGCCTCCGGGTCAAGGTCAAGACCGAGCAGCCTGCCTCGGGGCGCAGAAACTTGTAAGATGCCCTCAGCATGCCCACCAGCGCCAAGCGTGCCGTCAAGATAATTGCCGCCACTGACCGGTGCCAAAGCTTCCAGGACTTGATGGTAAAGTACTGGTAGGTGGGGAAATGAATCACTGCAGACAGCGTTCCCACCCATGTTTGAACCGTTCATAGTAGGGTTGTTAAATCCAGGGCACCGAAGCGTTGTTCATTCGCTTCGACATCATTGAGTGCATCCTGTTGAGCTTGCCAACGTTCAGGCATCCAGATCTCAAAGAATTCACCCATACCGACCACCATGGCAGTTGCTTCGAGGTTTGCAGTCTCTCGAAGAAAGGCAGGGATTAAGATGCGGCCGGCGCTGTCGAAATTGATCTGCTTTGCATTGGAGAAAAGAAGTCTGCGAAGTAAACGACTGTTCGGTGATAAAAAGCCAATCGACCGAAGCTGTTCGGATAACCTCTCGAATATCTGGATGTGAAAAGCCTGCAGATTGCCATCGAAGCCCTGCGTAACATAAACGGAATCACCTAAAACCTCTCGATATTCTGAGGGGATGGTGATGCGCCCTTTTTCATCGATGGTATGTTCGTACCTGCCAAAGAAATTCACGCGATCTCTCCTGGTTCCGGTTTCACACCGAGGCTTCGGTGCTCCACTTCATCCCACAATTCTCCACTTTTAACCACTAGTGGCTTCAGTATAACGGAAGTATTTAAATTAATCAAGGGGGAAGATTAGAATTCGATTGACAAATTATAAAAAAATGTCATGAAAG
>ERZ795058.189-NODE-189-length-101280-cov-10.631791_pt1 | contig 101280 bp, 90 predicted proteins | sample MGYA00375142_ERZ795058 | MGnify/ENA primary metagenome ERZ795058 (study PRJEB30187, sample SAMN05720210) | activated sludge metagenome | isolation source: anaerobic digester from wastewater treatment plant | place: Japan | collected 2015-04-20 ... | reverse complement strand
TATGGCAAGTTACTTCCTGATTCAGGTCCGCCTGTGGCGGGCTGGGACGCTATTTATTAACCCAACAATTAAGCATGGCTAACAATTCTGCTTGATGCCCGTATTCATTAGATCTCTCCATAATGCTTCGCCGTATTAAGTTGCCGGTTTAATGTTATTCGCAATCGAGATGAAGGCAAATGGTTATAAAGTAGCGACTTTCAACTGTTCTCATCGCGCAATCATGATCACAGTTTCCAACATGTCGATTATTTCGTTCACCCAATGAGTCTTCAGAGACAGGATACTGCAAGATGGATTTATTATGGATTTATTTACGTTAGGAAGCTCCAAGGATCAATTATCATAATCTCACCCCCGTGCCTCTGGTGCAGGCGGCCAAAGAACAGCTGCTTTCTGGATTCAGCCGCGCTACTTGCCGAAGACAGTCTTCAGGAGTTCCGTCACCCTTGCTTCGGGATTGGTTCGTATCTTCTGTTCTTCTTGAGCGACGACGAGAAACAGGCCGTCGAGGGCTTTGTTGGTCACGTAGTGATCGAGATCCATTGCCTCCTTGGAGACAAACGGGAGTGTTTCATAAGGCGCGATCATGTCCTTGTAGGCCTTTGCCACCCCCACCTTGTTCATGTTCGACACGACCACAGGCTTGAACTCGTCATAGAGTCTTTCCGACGTCTTGTCTTTGAAATACTGGGTCGCCGCCGTATCACCCCCCTGAATAATCTTCCGCGCATCATCGATTGACAGGGTCTTGATGGCATCCGCAAAAAGGGCGATGGCCTTGGGAGCGGCCGCCTCCGCCGCACGATTCATGCTCAGGACAAGACCATCGACCTGTTCCTGATAGCCCAGCCGGGCGACGACATCGGCAACCCTCTGGATGTTGTCGGGCAGTTTTATCTTCACCAACGGATTGCTGAAATAGCCGTCGGTTTTCGACAACGCCTTGACGGCATTCTCTGTGCCGATGACCAGGGCCTCCCTTAATCCGGAAACGGCCGTTTTCTGATCCGGAACGGAGGCCGTCTCGGCGCTTTTAGCGACCGGCAGCTCTTTCAGAATATCGGACCATATGCCGGCTTCCGCCAAACCGGGGATGCCGGCAACCCAGAACAGTATGAAGAAAACAGACCCTATCTTTTTCATCACTCATCCTCGTTTCAAGTTGATGGTCCGGGTGTGGGAGGCCCTCCGATTCCACACGTTCCTCTATCGCACAAGCGGACCGATTGTCAACGACAAGTCGTCCGCTGAAAATCCCGTTTTGATCGCACTTCGGGCAGACACCTCCGGCATGTACTGACGGTCGAAGGGTCATGCTTGATATACCCTCCCATGTCGGCCATTCGGTCCATGAATTCCTGAATAAGCCCTCCCTTCCCCATCATCACCGGTATCGGGTTCACCAGATAGGAAGTCGCGGTGCCGCCGCAAAAACCTTCCTGATCGATCAAGAACGTGTCGGCGCCTTGCCGCGACGAAGCAAGCGCAGCGAATATCCCGGACGTACCGCCGCCGCAGACGAGGACATCAACGCAGGCAAAAACTTTTATTTCTCTTGCTTCTTCAAAGAAAGTTTCGCTCATGGTCATCCCCTCCTTCGATTGGCTTTCCAGCCGCGTCATGGGTAGACACATAAAAACCGCGAATGCAAATGCGGCTAACTGGTACGGATAAGACCTTGCTTTTCTGGGAAGTGAGGATGGGGTAGTCGCGATGTCGAGAGCAAATAGAGGCGTCCGCTTTGTCTGATCCTCTGGAGAGAAGACTTGGAGGTCAGAGAGGACGGCGGCGGACGTTTGCTTCCCCGGTATTTGACACAAAAACCGCGAAAAAAGCCACGGTCGGCCGAACTTACTCACGGATGGTTCCGGGCAGCCGGAATCAATGAGATATCGGCAATTCCTCCTCTGTCTCCGGCTGATCGATCAGGAAGGCCTTGACACGCGAACCGACGGGAGCGTCGCCCGTACCGATGGGCAGGATGAGCAGAGCGTTGGCGCCGACCAACGATTTCAGCCGGCCGGAACTCTGGGAGCCGGTGCTGTAGGCGATGAACCCGTCATGATCGGCTTTGACAACGGCGCGTTGAAACTCGGTTCGATCCGGATCGTGTCGCAAGTTTTCCGCCAAGCTTACCTCTACACACGGGCGCCACAAAAGATTCAATCCGCTCATCAGGCGCAGCGCCGGTCGGACAAATTGCTCAAAACAGACCAGGGACGATACGGGAAAACCCGGCAATCCGAATACCGGTTTTCCCTGCAACAGGGCAAAGGTGAAGGGCTTGCCCGGTTTCATGGCCACACGGCCGATCAGCACGTCGCCGAGCTTTGCCAGCAACGGCTTGACCAGATCCAGTTTTCCCATGGAAACGCCGCCCGATGTGATGACCGCGTCGCTGTTGTTCAAGGCCTCAACAAGGGCCAGTTCAAGTTTTCCGCTGTCATCACGAACCGGACACGACGCGGCCGTCACTTCAAATCCGCAGGCTGCGGCGGCGACGGAAAGCGTGAGGGAATTGGAGTCGCGGATTTGGCCCGGCCGCAGGGTTTCATCGGCAGCCACCAATTCATTGCCCGTGGACATGATGGATATTCGCGGGCGGGGGTGAACCCAAACCTGGAATTGACCGAGTGCGGCCAGGAGTCCGATCTCCGCCGGTCCCAGCACCAAGCCCTTCGGAAGGACGGTTTCCCCGGCGGCCATATCCAAACCGACGGGTCGCACATTTTCTCCCGGTTTCGGAATGACCTTCAAGCGGACAATGCCCTCGTTTTCCCCGGTTTCTTCAAAAGGGACCACGGCATCTGCGCCGGTCGGTAGGGGTGCGCCCGTCATGATCCTCACGGTCGTTCCCGGCTCAACGGACAGGTCAAGCTTGACCCCCGCATCCTGTTCGCCGGTGATTGATTTTTCCAGGGAGGGGTCGCTGCTGATCACCGCGTAGCCGTCCATGGAAGCCGCGGCGAATGGCGGCATACTGTCCTTGGCGATAATATCTTCCGCCAGGACTAAGCCGGCCGCGCCAACCAGCGGCTTGCGAACCGGTGGAAGGGGTTCAAGCGCCGAGGAAACCCGCAGCCAGGCCTCCCTGATAGACAGCATTGGATAGTCGGAACTGCGTTTGGCTCGTTTTACCGTCGTCATGTTGTCCCGGTTTCCGTGTTGCCTCAGTCCACGCCGATCATCACGCTGGAAGCCTTGATGATCGCATAGGCCTTCTTGCCGGTTTTCAGGCCGAGTCTCTTTGCGGAATCTTTGGTGATCATCGAAACGACCTTTTCTCCCCCCGCAAGCTCCAAGAGCACCTCCGTGTTCACGGTTCCTTCCGAGACCTCGATGACTTTTCCCTTCAACACGTTGCGAGCGCTGATCTTCATGGCAAGCCTCCTTTTGTTGTCTGTTGATCCCTCTGTAAATCCCCGATAAGTCCGAAGCTCGGGTGAATGAACCCAGTCCGCGCGGTCCTCAAACACCCCCGATATCCCTATCCCACGGGGCAGACCGATTGTCAATGACAAGTAACCCGCTGAAATTTCGTTCTGATCGCATTCCGGCCGGACTTTCCGGCCTGCGCGTGACGATTGCGGATTGAAAGATTGCGCGTCGATCCGTTCATGATGATCCTGCGCCGAGGGTGACGGCGGCCGCCTTTGCGTCAATGGAAGGCAAGCGGTCGTTCTACCTCGGCCTCAGGAAGCGGCGCCGGTTCTCCATGAAGCTTTTGTAAATCCGATAGTGCTCCGTTTCTTCATAGGCCACCGTCTCTATGGGCGCTGCATCGAAGCTGTAGATGACGGCGCCGGGGCACGCCAGCAGAAGCGGAGAATGGGTGGCGATGATGAACTGGGCGTCTCTGCCGTCGTCGGCATTTGTCAGGATCTCCAGAAGGTCGATCTGGCTGCGCGGGGATAAGGCCGTTTCCGGTTCGTCCAGAAGGTAGAGCCCCTTCAGGCGGTAGCGGCTCCGGAAAAAGGACAGGAGCGACTGGCCGTGCGACTGGGTCAGGAGCGACTTCCCGCCGAAATACTGGAGCTGGACCGGGTCTGCCGCCGCCCATTCGTCCAGAATCTGGGCGAAGTGGTGAAAGATGGCCGACCCGAAGTACGATCCGGGCACGCGGCCCGACGTCCACGTCACGCTCAGGCAGCGATGAAACTGGTCCTCGTATGGATTGTATTCGAAACGGGACCGCGACTCATCCCGCCAGATATGTATTCCGCAGCTTTGGGCAAGCGCCTCCAGGAGGGTGGATTTGCCCGTTCCGTTTTCTCCGACGAAAAGGGTCACGGTCGTTGTGAAGGGGATGGATTGGGGCTGTGAAAAAACAGGAAGGTTGAACGGGTAACGATCCCGCAGGGGATACTTGTCCGGATGAATCGTGACGTTTTCGAGATGCATGTTCTCAATCGGGGCGAATTTTCATAAGCGCCGTCCGTGATGAAGCTTTCCGTCTGCCACGGCGCCGTGTATTGCTCGGGGCCGGAACTATAGAGAGGTCGGTCGGACGTGTCAAGCAAAGATGTCCGCGGGCTGGGGCATCGATGTCGACGCGGCCGTGACGGCGATCGTTCTTGTCAGAATGGGGGGAAGCCATAGGCCCAGGCCGCCGCCGTGAGGAGGACCGTGGATTCGGCGATCTCGCACGCGGCGCCCAGGGTGTCGCCGGTGAAGCCGCCGATCTTGCGCCGGCTGTATGCCGACACGGCCGCCGTGGCCGCCAGCGCCAGAACGGCGGCGGCGAACCCCATCCACCGGGCGAGAAGGCCGCCCGCGATCACGAGAAAACACGCGCCCCAGACCGCATTGGCCCGGGAGCGGCCGCTGAGGAAGCGCGAGGCCAGTCCGCCCTCGGGGCGGGTATAGGGGAGGGCCGTCATCATGACCAGCAGGGCGACGCGGCCGGCGACGGGCGCAAGGAGGATCAGGGCCGTCCGCCGCGGAAGCTCCAGGGTCGTCAGGGCGCCGACCTTGATCAGGATGACGAAGACGATCGCCATGACCCCCATCGTGCCGATGCGGCTGTCCCGCATGATGGCGAGGATCGTTTCCCGGTCGCGGGCGCTGAAGAATCCATCCGCCGTATCGGCGAGTCCGTCCATGTGGAGGCCGCCGGTGAGCTTCACCAGGATGAGCACGGTCAGCGTGCTCGCGATGGCGGAGGGCAGGATCTGCGAGACCAGGAAATCGAATAGGGCGGCGAGGGCGCCGACCAGCAGGCCGACCAGGGGGAAGAAGGGGGCGCACCGCTCCAGGTCGACCCCGGCGCCCTGAAAACGCAGGGGGACGCGAAGGACCGTGAGAAACTGGAGGGCGGCGAAAAATGCCTTCATGACTCCGCCTTGGAGACGTTCGCCTCATCGAAGGTCGCGACGTCGGTGAGGACACGCACCGCGGCCTCCACCAGGTGCAGGGCCAGCGCCGCCCCCGTTCCCTCGCCCAGACGCAGGTCCAGATCGAGGAGCGGGCGCCTGCCTAGGCAATCCAGAGCAATCCGGTGACCCGGCTCGAGACTCCGGTGGGAGGCGATCATGGCGTCGAGACTCCGGGGGGCGATCCGGGCGGCGAGGATGGCACCGGCCGTGGAGATGAACCCGTCCACGAGAACGGGCTTCCGCTGCGCCGCTGCGCCGAGGATGAGCCCGGCGATGCCGCCGATCTCGAAACCGCCGACCGCGGCGAGGACGCCGACGGGGTCGGCGGGGTCCGGGGCGTTGACGGCGAGGGCCCGTTCGATCAGGGCGATCTTGCGCCGGAGGCCCGCGTCGTCGATCCCCGTGCCGCGCCCCGTGACGTCCGCGACGGGGCGACCGCTGTAGAGGGCGACGATGGCGCTGCTGGGGGCGGTGTTGCCGATTCCCATCTCGCCGGTGCCGAAGATGTCCGTCGTCGGCCCCAGGTCCCGGGCCACGGCGATGCCGGCCTCCAGGGCTGTCCTCGCCTGTTCGCGCGACATGGCGGGACCCGCGGTCATGTCCCGGGTGCCGGCGGCGATCCGCCGCGACAAAATCCGGCCGGCGTCGGCCAGATCGCTCAAATCCCCCGCGACGCCCAGATCGACGACGACCACCTCCGCCCCGGCGAGGCGGGCCAGGGCGTTGATTCCCGCGCCTCCCCGGACGAAATTGCGGACCATCTGGACGGTTACCTCTTGCGGGTACCGGCTGACCCCGCGGACGGCGACGCCGTGATCCGCCGCCATCGTGACAATCGTCTTCCGGGCGACGGGCGGCGGCATGCTCCCGGTGATGCCGGCGAGATCCTCCGCGAGATCCATCAGGCGGCCGAGCGCCCAGTGGGGCATGGAGAGCTGCTCCAGGCGCGCGTGCGCGCAGGCGCGGGCCCCGGCGTCCGCGGGCGGGATGCTGTTTACGACCGTTTCCAGGAGGTTCATCCTCTTTCCTTTTTCATCCGGGATGGCGACCGATGGCCTGATGCCGATCCGGGGGAGAATGCCGGTTGACCGCGCAGGATCTCACGGCTCCCGCCGATGCATGTTTCCCCCTTGAGGAACAGAGGCAGGCCGCTGACCATCAGGACGACCGTTTCCGCCGCCTGCGCCATGACCTGGTTGCACCGCCCGGCCAAGTCCCGGTAGAGCCGGGCCAGGGGGGTGTCCGGAACGATTCCCAGACCGATCTCGTTCGTGACGAAAAGCACCGTTCCCGACAGCGTTTCGCAGGTGCGGATGATGTCCCGGCACCGGTCGGCGATGTCGTCTTCCGAAACGGCCCGGCCCTGGCGTTCCGCCACGTACAGGAGGTTGTTGACCCACAGGGTCAGGCAATCGACGAGCGCCACCCCGTCCCCGCCCCACTGCAGCAGGGCCCCGGTCAGGTCGAATTCCTCCTCAATCGTCGTCCACGCGGCGCCGCTCCGCGCCTCCCGGTGGCGGCGGATCCGCGCGGCCATCTCGTCGTCGAGGACCGGACAGGTGGCGATGAAGGTTCTTGGACCCGCCATCGCCTCGGCCGTCGTCTGGGCGTAGGCGCTCTTGCCGCTCCGGCTGCCGCCCGTGATGAGAATCATCCGGGCCATCAGCAAAGCTCCGCCATGCGAGCGAGCGAATCCCTGAGGTCCTCTTGCGAAAAGACCTCGACCGAGACGCCGCCGCGATAGGTTTCGAGAAAGCCGCGCAGGAACGACCACGCCGCTTCGGGAACGTCTTTGAGGGAGCGGTGATCGCACCCACCGTCGATTCCGTGGAGATGGATCATGACCGTTTTGTTACCGTACGGCGTGAACAGGTCCGCCATCGGGAGCGACTGTCTCAACAGGTGCCCCGCGTCCAGACAGACATTCAGCTCGAGCGCCGCCACGATCGGCGCAACGGCGGCGAAGGGGGCTTCAAGGTTTTCCACGGCCAGGCGTCGTCGGTCCACGCCGGTGTCGAAAAGCGCCGCGAGCGACGACAGGCAGTTCTCCCGCCAGCGGTCCATCGCGGGGCTTCCATTCCCGGCGGCGGGTTGACCCTCCAGGTGGAGGATGTAGGCCGTTGGCGCCAGGGGCAGGGTCCGGTCGTAAAACTTCCGCAGGGTCTCGCCCGCCGCCCGCCGGACCGCCGCGTCGGGATTGCCCAGGGCCAGATCCGTCGGCAGATGAACGTTGTAACTCAGGTCGTACGCGTCGCCGAGGCGCGCCAGTTCGCGGATTTCCGCCTCGGTGGGGAGATTTTCGGCGAAACGGCTTTCGAAGAGTACCAGCTCGATTTCGTCCACGAGCGGCGCGAGAAAGCGGACATTGGGAAGGATCGGCGCCGGGAGGATATAGGAGGTGGTTCCCAGACGGAACGGGAAGCAACCCTTCAGGTCCGGCCAGCCTTTATCCATCACGACATGCCTTTCATTCCCCGGTCGTCCTCCGGAGCCGGGATGACGAGGGGGCAAATCGAGATTCCTTTCGGGCGGGAGTGCGGCCTCGAACGGGAGGGGATTCGATCGCCGACGGCCGTCCCGATCGGATCGACTGCGGCGTAGCACGCGCCGGAACGGCTTGTCAAGGAGCGGTTGACAAGCGTTTCCGCCTGGCGTAAGCAGGTCAGTCAGGAGTGATCGGCATGTCATGATCCCACGGAAAATTCTCCCCGGAACCCTGATCGGGTTCGCACTGCTGTTTCTTTGCATGCACGCCGCGGCGGCCGACCCGCCGCGACGGATCGTTTCCCTCGCGCCGAATCTAACGGAAATCCTCTTCGATCTGGGGCTGGCGGACCGGATCGCGGGCGTGACGAACTACTGCCTCCTGCCGCCGGCCGCGCGCGGGAAACCGAAAGTCGGGGGGTTCGTCAATCCTTCCCTGGAGGCCATCATCGCCCTGCGGCCGGACCTCGTCCTGCTGACGGACGACGGCAATCCGCGGGCCGTCGCGGACCGGCTGCGGGCGCTCGGCATCCGCACGCACGTTTTCAAGACCGGCCACATCCGGGACCTGCCGCGTGAGATCCGAAGTCTGGGGGATGTGCTGGCGGTGCCCGGTCGGGCCCGCGAGCGGGCGGAGACAATGGCGCGGACGTTTGAACGCATCGAGAACCGGGCCCGGACGCGGGGCGCCCCGCGGATGCGCACCGCGCTCTTCATCATCCAGCCGGAGCCGCTCATCGTGGCGGGGAAGGGCACGACCATGGACGATGCCCTTGCCCTGCTCGGCCTCGTCAATATCGGCGCGGCCGGCCGCGCGGCCTATCCCAAACTGTCCCTCGAGTCCGTGCTGAGCGGCAACCCCGACGTCATCTTCATCGCCCGCGGACACGACGACGTCATGGCGTCCGCGGACCGACTCCTGAAGCGCCTCCGCTCGCTCGACGCGGTCCTCCGGGGGCGCGTCTACACCGTCGGCGACGGCATTCTGCGCCCCGGCCCCCGCCTCGTGGACGCCCTGGAGGAGATGTCCGGGCACCTTCAGGGGCGCGGAGCGGGTGCCGGGGCGGACCGGATCAGGCGGTCCGCCCGCGGAGGGCCATGACCCGGCCGAAATAGATGCGGTGGTAGTCCTTATGGGGATAGTTCCCGTCGATGGACGGATCGAGGAAGTGCCCGGGGTCCATGTCCTGCCAGTACATCTTTCGGCACTCGACCACGAGTTCCGCCTCCGCGTAGGCGGGCGCGGCGACCGCGGACGCGGGGACGGGCGTCAGACCCGACGCGGCGATCTTGTCCAGGTCCCGGCCCGATTTCGTCCCGATCAGCAGCACGGCGGACCGGTAGGCTTCCGGAAAGGCGCACAGGGTGAAGCTTTCGTATCGCTCCATGAAGGCGTGGGTGTGGCGCGTCGGACGGACGACGACCTGAACGAACGGCACTTTCCACATGCAGCCCATGCTGCCCCAGGCCACCGTCATGGCGTTATACCGGCCCGCGGCGAAATCCCCGGCGGTGAGGACGAGCCACTGCTTTTCCCAAAGGTGGTGGATCCGAACCGACCAATCATGAACGGCAATATCCTCAAGTGCCATGGTGTGCCTCCCTCGCAAATTGTCTCCGCCCCCGTCGAGGGCGCGACCGCGGATCCGGTACGCCGGAAGGCGTTCCCGAACCGGCGCGTTCGGTTTTTCGTATACCGGAATCCCCTCCTGAAAACAACCCCGGGACGAGTCGCCGGTGCCGCGACACGCGGAGCTTGCATTTTTTTAAGCGATTCGCTATAAAAAACCCGCTTCTTCGACCACTGGGCCCACAACCGGTACCGGCATGAAATCGAGGCTCCCCATGGACAATGCGTACCCCCTCGAACCCCTTTTCGGAAAGATCTTGAGCCCGTTCGAACGGTTTCTCCGGCAGACCACGGCCGGCGGCATCGTGCTCATGGGGATGACCCTTCTGACCCTCATCGTGGCCAGTTCGCCGTGGGGCGACGCCTACCGGCACCTCTGGGAGACACCCCTCCGGGTGGGGTTAGGCCCTCAGACGCTGGAGATGTCCCTGCATACCTGGGTGAACGAGGGCCTGATGGCCCTCTTCTTTTTGTTGGTCGGGCTGGAACTGAAACGGGAAATCATGGTGGGCGAACTCGCTTCCCTACGCAACGCCGCCCTGCCGGTCGCGGGGGCCGTCGGCGGGATGATTGCGCCGGCGGGCATCTATATCCTGCTCAACCCTTCCGGACCGGCCGCGGCCGGCTGGGGCATTCCGATGGCCACGGACATCGCCTTCGCCGTGGGCATTCTGGTCCTCCTTGCCTGGCGCATCCCGAGAGGGGTCATCATTTTTCTGACCGCCCTGGCCATTGCGGATGATCTGGGGGCGGTGCTGGTCATCGCGCTCTTCTACACGCAGGATATCGATATGCAGCTGCTGGCCGCGGCCGCCGCATTGCTGGGCATCCTGGTTCTCCTGAACCGCGGCGGGATCCGCCACTCCCTGCCTTACGCCATCCTGGGGATTCTCCTGTGGCTGGCGCTCCTGAAGTCGGGGATACATGCCACCCTGGCCGGCGTGCTCCTGGCCTTCGCGATCCCCGCGCGGCCCATTTTTACGCCCCATCAGTTCGATAAGCGGCTCGATGCGATGAAACAGGCCCTTCACGAGACCGAGCCGGATTCCGAAGGGAGCGACATACTCCGGAGCCTTGCCCGGATGTTCGGCCTGGCAGAGCGTCTCGAAAGGACATCCGCCGCCGTGCAGTCGCCCCAGCAGCGGATGGAACACCGCCTCGCCCCGTGGGTCACGTTCGGGGTCATCCCGCTGTTTGCCATGGCCAATGCGGGGCTGGACGTGGCGGCGATGCCGATCCGGGAGGTCGTCCTTCAACCCGTGACGCTGGGGGTCGTTCTGGGGCTCGTTTTGGGTAAATTCCTCGGGATCACGGGTTTTGCCTGGCTCGCCGTGAAGCTCGGGTGGGCGCGCCTCCCCGGCGGCGTCGGGTGGCGTCACATTTCGGGCTCGGCCTGGCTCGGGGGCATCGGATTCACGATGTCCCTCTTCATCGGGCAATTGGCCTTCGCCTGGGATCCGTTGCTCTTTGAACAGGCCCGTTTCGGCATCATGCTGGCCTCCCTGCTGTCCGCGATTCTGGGGCTCGGCTGGCTCTATTTCGGCGCACGGGGGGCGCCTGCCGAGGACTAGCGGTTGTCCGCCTCCACCGCCTCCGTGAGGCGATCGCCGAAATCGGGAATGGCCGCCTCCACCCGGACCCAGGCGGACATCATGGGGATGCCCACCGGGTCGGCGACGAAGGCTTTGGTTGCCTCCCGCAGAGCGACGACGAATATTTCCGTCGCCTCGATTTCGGAATGGCGGTCGTAGTACAGGCCGTTGAGCAGGGACAGGGCGTGGTACTTTTCGATGGTCACCCGGGCTTCCTCGATATAGGCCGTGTAGAGGGTCCGGAAGAAGGCCTGGCTCATGACGATGCCGTCCTGACTCAGGACGCGTATCAGGGCCTCGGCGATGTCCTTGGCCATGCGCACCAGCCCTGCGTCGGGTTTCCCCCGGTCCATCTCCTGGTGCTTGTGCTCGTAGGTTTCGGAGATCTCCACCTGACAGATGCGGTTGAGGGACGCCCGCTGGTAGACTTCGCTCAAGAGCGAGACTTCGAGTCCCCAGGTGGGCGAGATGCGGATGCCGCGGGCGAGGCTGCTGACCAGGGCGAACTCGCCGGACAGCGCATAGCGGAAGTTGCCCAGGTATTCGAGAAAGGCGTTGTACTCCAGGATCCGCTTCAACGTCCGGATCAGCGGGATGTAGTAGAGCCGGGTCACCCGCCCGTAGAGCCGGTCCGTCACCCGGGCGTAATACCCTTTGCTGAATTCAAAATCGACCGCCGGGTGCACCACGGGGTAGATCAGGCGCGCGAGCATTTCCCGGGAGTAGTTGACGATGTCCGTGTCGTGGAGGGCGATGGCGTAGAGGTTTTTGTCGGCCAGCAGATAGCCCAAGGTCATCCAGACCGACCGTCCTTTTCCGGGAGTGTCGATGGAGAAGTCGCAGGTCCGCAATTCCTTGTAGAGTGCCTTCATCCGCGGTCCATCATGCCAGACGACGCGGACCTCCATGGGCAGGACGGACAGGGCCTTCTTGACCTTGGAGAACTGTCGCCTGTTGGCCCGGTCGAGGGACAGGACCAGGCGTCGCAGGTAGCGGACCCCTTTCAACTCATCGATGATGCGGGGCATGGACGGGGTGTCGAATTCCGACACGAGGGCGGGGAGCAGCAGGGCGATGTTCCGCATGCGGGCGACGGCCTGGAGGTCGGTTTCCAGTTCCGCGAGCGGGCGCTTCCCGAGCCTTTGCAGCGTGGTGATCATGCCGTGCTGGTAGAAGTCTGCCATGGTTCCCCTCCTTCCGTTTGTTCCCAGAGGTCGAGCAGGTACCCCTTCATGGACTCGAACATCCGGGCCTGCTGTTCGAAGTGTTCCTCCGCACCAGCCGCATCTTTGTCCCGCAGTTCATTCACCAGCGATGCGACTCGTCCGTAGTACAGCGGGATCAGCGTGTCGAGGAGCTTCATCCGTTGCCTGGGCGTGGTGTGAAAGGCCCGCATGTAGCGGTAAACGATGCGGACCCAGGTTTCGACAGGCACGGTGAAGTCGCCGGCGTCGGCATGCCGGGCGAGATGCTTCACGATGTCGAGATCCCGACGCTCCAGGATCTTGTGCCAGACCCCGCCGAAGTTCCTGAAGCCGATCCGGAAATAGTCGACCAGGCTCTCCTGGTCGATGGACAGGGCCGGCGGCTCCTCTCCCACATAGTCGCCCAGCGTGGGGACGCTGGTCGAGGCCTGCACCTGGCGCCAGTGGGGTTCGTAGTCCTCCATAAGCTGAAAGATGGTGCCCACCACCTGGCGGAACATGGGCCCCAGATCGGCCGCCGGGTCCTTTTCCCCGTGGATTTTGGACCCCAGCCTGGCCTGGCAGATCCGGTATCCCGAGACGATCGCCGTGGTGGTCATCCAGATGTCGATGCCGAAGCGGGCGACATCCGTTTCCCAGACCTCGCGCTGCAGATAATCCCGAACCAGCGGCAGGGAGATGCCGAAATCGCCCCCGATCGGCTGGCGGATCCGCTGGCCGTAGAGGGCGCGCGTCAGGTTGTATGCGATGGTGTTGGTGATGGTCCCGTCGAGCTTGTGGCGCTGATAGTCCGGCACGACGAAGTCGTAACCGCCGAAAACCGGCTCCAGGAGGTTCCGGACCCAGTTCGGGGTGATGGAAGCCAGGTCGGAATCGAACACGGCCATCGCCTTCGGTTTGAGAAAGGCGGCCACCTCGAACACGGCCCGCAATGCGGAGCCTTTTCCCGGCAGCCCCCGGTAGATGGTGACGATCTTTTCGATGTTGAAGGACTTGACGTCGTAGGAACGCGCCAGGTCGCGCGTGTCGTCGGTGGAGCCCCCGTCGGCGATCATGAGGAGCGCCCTGGCGTCGGGGTAATGGTCCTTCAGGCCCTGGGCCACGGTCCGGATCACATGGACGATGGCGGGTCCGCTCTGGTAGGCGGGGATGCCGATGACGATGTCGGCCTGTCGGAGCCCCTCGATCTTCTGACGGACGTGGTCGCGAATGGCTGAGGAGAATTTTTGCATCAGGGTGGCCCTCCGGAAATAAACGGTCAATCAGGGATTCCCGCCGGTCTTGCCCTCCGGCCCCACAAATCTGAAGACCGGCGGCGTGTAGGATTCCGGCAGATATGCCTCCGGGATGGTCGTCTGGTTGCCTTCCCGCAGGGCGGCATAATGGGGCGACATGATCTCGATGCCCGCCTCGTTGAAGGTGTCCTGGATGTTCTGGTGTAATTCCGAATAAATGGATGCCATCATGGCGGGTTTGTCCGTGTAGGCGTTCAGTTCGTAACTGACATAGAAATCATCCAGGCTCGTCTGGAAGACGAAGGGGGGAGGCGCCTTCAGGATGTGGACCGTCTTGGCGGCAGCGGCCGTCAGACATTCATGAACTCTCCGCCACGGCACATCGTAGCCGATCGTTACGCCGGTGTGCAGGATGAGGCCGGTCGTTCCCGCCGCCGAGCTGTAATTCACGATGTGGCTGCCCAGAATCATGGCGTTGGGGATGGTGATCTCCTCGTTCTTGATGGTCCTCAGGCGCGTCACAAGCAGCGTCTTTTCGACCACGTCGCCCGTGGCGTCCGATATCCGGACACGGTCGCCGATCCGAAAGGCCCGCATATAGGTCATGATCAGGCCGGCCACGACGTTGGCGACGGCCGCCGTGGAGCCCAGGGACACCAGGAGGCCGATAAAGATGGAGACCCCCTTGAAGGCCGGCGCATCCGAACCCGGAAGGTACGGAAACGCGGCCACCGCCCCGAATGCCAGCAGGAAGAATCGGACGATCGCATAGGTCGATTGGGCCCACTCGGGATAGAAGCCGGGAAAGACGAGGACGCCCCTTTCCACGGCCGAGAAGATGAATTTGGCGAGCTTCAGAAGGTAGTACAGGATCAGGACGATGATCGTCAGGAAAAACAGGTTCGGCAGAAAATTCACCAGGGCGTTGGCGATGATTGACAGCGGCGTCAGGATGTAGCCCAGGATCTTCGCGGAATACGCCTTCGTCCAGGGAAAGAACGTCAGGACGAACCCCGTATAGAAGTACAGGATCGACAGCAGGATGACCCAATAGATCAGCCTGGCTGCCCGGATCAGCATGTTGCCGAGCTGCTGGGAGCTTAAAATCTCCAGCTTCTGGAATTTGATCGTGGGAATGCGCACCCCTTTCCACGATTCGATAGCGGCATACACCTTGACGAAGAGTTTTTTCCAGGCGCAGACGAACAGGCACAGAAGGGCCGTGAACAGAACGGCAAACAGCGTGCCGGTCAGGATCGACTTCATGCTCCTGTCTTTTCGGTATTCCCCGATGGCGGCCTGGATCGTCGCGGCGTGTTCCTGGGCGAGATCGAGTCTTTTCTTGCCCGCGGCCTTGGCATCGGCGTCCGTCACGGTCATGAGCACCAAATCGTCGACGGAAACGTCCGAGGAGGTCTCCCCATTCGTGACCGAGATCTTTTCGAGATTGAGCTGATGATTATCGGCCAGCTTCGCGACTCGGGCCTGGACGAATTTCGCCCGCTCTTCGGGAGAAAGGGAAAACACCCTGGCCTGAATCGAAAAAAGGGTGCGGTTGTCGAAAACCACCGGGGCGCCGGGGGCCTGGACATCTTTGCCCTCCTTGGGAGCGGTTTGCCGCGCGTCGCCGGTGGGGACGACGCACAGCGCGGAAATCAGGAAGATCAGGAACGACAGCCCCAGAATGAAACGTCCCGTGATGCGTTTTTGCGAAGTCATGCTGTGTCTCCTGAAGGGCCTATGGCATTCCAGGCCCCGTTGGCGGATGACGCGGATCGGACATCGGCTGCGTTCGTCTCGCCCGGCGTTTCCCCTGAGAATCGAACTTTCCGGGGCAGGATAGCTTCAGTGCGTCTCTTTATCAAATAAAAAATGTATTCATTTTCGCCGATCCGCGTTCTGTTTACGTCCTCGGACGGGGAGCGCGCCCGTCTCGTCGAGCAGCGCGAGGACCGCTTCGTTCCATCCCCGGCTGCCCGGGTGGTTGGCGCGTCTGGCGTTCGGGAAGCCCCCGGCGATGCCGCCGCCTCCCGCGTGGGGGATGAGCACGGGAATGTCAACCGCGTCGAGCAGGGGGGCGTCGTTTTCGCTGTTGCCCAGGCCGATCGTCAATGGTGTCCGGCCCAGGTTTCTGCGAAAAACCTTTGTGGCCAGGCGGACGGCGCGGCCCTTGTCCTGTCCGCCACCCGAGAGGTGGTGGAACCGTCCGCCCCGGATGAGACTGAACCCACGGGTCCGGGCCATTTTCCTGAGGGCGGCAACGTGCTCCGGGTTTTCGATGATCAGGGGTTCGGAAAACTCTCTGGCCTTGGCCAGGCGGGCCTCCGCCAGCGGCAAGCCGGTCAGCCGGGCGATCTCCCGGGGCGACAGATCCCCGAATCCAAGGATATCGTAACACGCCCTGGCCTCGGCCACGAAGCGGCGGATCTCGGTATACGGAACGCCCCGGGAGAGGACGCAATAACGGCCCTGCAGGACCGCATGAGGGATCGAAAACCGGCGGTACCCCTCGGGGAAGAATACGGCGGCGCCGTTTTCGCAGATGAAGGGGTCCCGGATGTCCATCGCGGCCTGCAGGCGCTCGACTTCCGGCCGCGTTTTGCTCGTCGTGAAGATCAGCGGGATGCCGTGCTCCCGGATTGCCGTCAGGGCGGAATTTGCGTCCGTCCACGCGTAATCGGCTTCGTTCAGCAGGGTGCCGTCGAGATCCGTGAAAATGATGAGGGTCGGCTTACGGTTCATGGTTCGTGCCCGCTCGGGATTGACCGATGCGCCAATCCAACGCATCATACTTAACGAATGGACAAAAGGCGAGGAAAACGATGATTGCTTTGCATATCGCCAAGATATCCGTGAAATCTTCCCTTGCCTTTTGGGGGGCGAGGGTGCATAGGAAAAACGGCCGGGGGACGGCCGGGCGGGACGCGGGATCTCTGAGCACGCGGGCGTTTCCCGCCTCGGAATCGGGACAGGGAAAAGACAGCGGGGAAACGTGGATAAGCGGGCACTTGCGAAGGGAGGGGGCGACAATGAAGAAAACGACGAATAGACTCTTGACGGGATTCGGCATCGTCCTGGTCCTGGTGATCCTGGCCCTGGGCGGGTATCTCGTCAAGATGAACGTGGAAACGCGGAAGATGACGCCGTCGGCCACCGGGGAGATCACGGCCGGCGTGTATGCCGTCCGGGATTCCTACGTCAATCTTTTCCTCATCAAGGGCGCGGACGGATATATCGCCGTCGATGCGGGCAACAGCCTGGAGCGGGTCCGGCAGGAGATGCAGACCCTGTCCATAGACCCGTCACAGGTGACGGCCGTCTTTTTGACGCACACCGATTTCGATCATGTGGCCGCGCTGGAGCTGTTTCCCCGGGCCACGATTTACCTCTCGAAGGCCGAGGAGCAGATGATCAACGGGACAACGCCCCGTTTTGCCGTCATCCATAACCGGAAGCTCCCCCGTTACGCACTGCTGGACGACGGTCAAACCGTCGATGTTTCCGGGCGGAGCGTGCGTGGCATTGCTACGCCCGGCCACACCCCCGGCGCCATGAGCTACGTCGTCGACGGGGCCTACCTATTTGTCGGCGATACGATGAGCCTGAAAAACGGGAAAGCCGATTTATTTAATGAATTTTTCAACATGGATTCGACCACGCAGGAAGCATCCATCCGGAAGCTGGCCGCCCTGAAAAATCCGAAATTTGTATTCACCGCCCACTATGGATTCACGGACGATGCCGCTCGGGCGTTCGGTGATCGATGAAGGTTACCCCCCAATGGCGCATCGGCGCCCCTCCACCGCTGGCAAAGGGGGTGAGAGACGGTCGGGCATAAAGATCGATTCTTGAAGATTAAGGAAGGCGGGCGAAGCCCGCCCATGACGTTTTGAAGGCCGCCGTGCAGGATTTCACAGAAGGCCACATTGGCAGGCAAGTCATCAATTTCAGCACGCCGATCATGTTCGGCAACCTGCTGCTGTCCGTTTACGGGATCATCAACATGATCTGGGTGGGGCGACTCCTGGGCCATCAGGCCGTGGCCGCCATATCGGCCTCCCTGCCCATCGTCATGCTCATGCCCGCGTTTCTGATCGGCCTGGGGATGGCGACCAATGTTCTCATCGCACAGGCATTCGGCCGCCGGGACACGGCAATGCTGAAAAAGATCCTGGCGAATTCTTTTATCGCCTCGATGACGTTTTGCCTGCTGATCTCCGTGATCGCGCTCCTGTTCCGGCGTCAGTTGCTGGACTGGGTCAATGCGCCGCGGGAGATTCAAGGCATGGCGCTGTCCTACCTGACCATCATCATGGCGACGCTGGTCTTTCAGTTTTTCATCAACTGGATGAACGGCATGCTTCGCGGTTTGGGAGATGCTACAACCGTCGTGAAGATCCTCATCCTGCTGGCGGTATTCAACGTCGTGTTCGTTCCGCTGTTCATTCGCGGCATCGGACCCCTACCCCCTCTCGGTGTGGCCGGGGCGGCGTGGGGCACGGCGCTGGCTGCCGTGTCGACCTGTGTCATCGGCTATCTTTATCTTCTGCGCTTCAATCCCTACGTCAATATGCAAAACTGGGACTACCGATTGGATTGGCGGATTATCCGAGAAGTTTTCGTCATCGGCGTTCCCGCATCGCTGCAGATGATGGTCGTCTCCCTGGCTGGCGTGATCATCATCTCCCTGGTTAACCGTTACGGCACGGCGGTGACCGCCGCCTTCGGCATCGGCATGCAGATCGATATGCTGGCCACCATCCCCTTCATGTCCATCGGGATGGCGGTGACCACGATCGCAGGTCACAATCTGGGCGCGAGGAAACTGGACCGTGTCTTCCAGACCCTGCGCGTCTCGGTCTGGTTCGGCCTGCTCGTGGCGTTTGCCTGCACGGTCGTGCTGCTGATTTTCCCTCACGACATCGGGGCCATCTTCCTCAAGGAATCGCTGGAAAAGGCCCGCGTGCTGGACACGGTCCGCGATTATTACCGGTGGATGGCCTTCATTTTCCCCTGCTTCGCCGTTATCTTCGCCATCCAGGGGGTCTTGCGCAGTGCAGGCGACACCCTGGCCCTGATGGGACTGTCGTTCATCGCCATGTTCGTCATCCGCATTCCGCTCGCCTATTTCCTGGCCGGTCCCATTGGATTGAAGCAGGACGGTATCTGGATGGCGATGCTTTCCAGCAGCGCCCTGGCCGTCTTCTTGAACTGGCTGTATTTCAGGTACGGCCCTTGGAAGAAACGGCGGATCCTGGGAGATCAAGGCAAAGGCTTACCGGAAGAAAGGGTGGAAGTCCCTGGCCGCGCCCCTATTTCCGCCAGAAACCGGGCATCAACAAGACGATGATCGTGTAGATCTCCAGCCGGCCCAGCAGCATGCAGGCGATCATGATCCACTTGCCCGCCGGGGGCACGCCGGAAAAATTGTCCATCGGCCCGATGCTGCCCAGGCCGGGCCCCACGTTGCCCAGACAGGCCGCCGCTCCCGAGATCGAGGACATCACGTCCATGCCCAGCGCCGCGAGGGCCATCGCGGCGAGGATGAAAATGCCGACATAAAGCATGAAGAACCCCCAGATGCTCCGCATGACCGTCTGGGGAACCGGCGTCCGCCCCAGCTTGACCACCGTAACGGCGTGGGGATGGATGATGCGGAGGATCTCCAGGTAGCAGTGCTTGGCCAGGAGAACGACGCGCAGGATCTTGATTCCTCCGCCCGTCGATCCGGCCATGCCGCCCAGGAACATGCAAAGCAGCAGGACCTGTTGGGAGAGCGCCGGCCACGCCTCGAAATCGGCCGTGACGAATCCCGTCGTGGTCAGGAGGGAGACCACCGAAAAGGTCGCATGGCGAAAGGCTTCGAAAACCGTCGGATAGATCTTTCCCCCGTAGACGTCCAGGACGACGATCAGGATGAAGGTCCCGGTGATGAGCAGGTAGGCACGGAACTCCGGGTCCCGGATGAATTCCCGCAGCCGGCCGTGGACGAGCTTGTAGTGAAGCGAAAAGTTGATGCCCGCGATGAACATGAAGGCGATGACGATGCATTCGACGTAGGCGCTGTGATAATGGCCGACGCTCGCGTTTTTCGTTGAAAAGCCGCCCGTGGGCAGGGTGGCGAAGGCGTGGCAGACGGAATCGAACCAGGACAGGCCTCCGAAAAGCAGGAGCGCGATCTGCATGACCGTCAGGAAAAGATAGATTTTCCAGAGTGTCCGGGCGGTGTCTGAGATTCGGGGGGTCAGCTTGTCCACGACGGGACTGGGGGTTTCAGCCTTGTAGAGCTGCATGCCGCCGACGCCGAGGAAGGGCAGGATGGCGATCGACAGGACGATGATGCCCATGCCTCCCAGCCATTGGGTCTGCGCACGCCAGAAGAGGATGCCCCTGGGCAGGCGCTCGACATCCGTCAGGATGCTTGCGCCGGTGGTCGTAAATCCTGAAATGCATTCAAAGTAGGCGTCGGTAAAATCGGGAATGGTCCCCGAAAGAAGATAGGGCAGGGTCGCCACGAGACCGGCGGAGATCCATCCCAGGGCGACGATGGCCACGCCGTCCCGGTGATTCAAGGCGTAGTCTTCCTGCCCCCGGCTCCACAGGAGAGCCCCGCCTCCGAGGCCGCAGGTTGCGATCAGCGACAGAAGGAAGGCGTGGGCGCCGCCGTCGCCGTAGTAAAGCGCAACCAGCAGGGGCGCCGTCATGGACAGGCCGATGTAGAAGACGAGGACCGCGACCAGATAGAGGATCAGGCGGAAATTCATCAAAAATACTCCAGCTTGACGGTCAGGAGTTCTTCGATCTTCTTCGAGACCCGTTGCAGGGCGAAAATGATGAGCCGGTCGTGGGGCCGGATGATGGTGTCACCGCTGGGAATGATGATTTCGTTTCCGCGGACGATGGCCCCCAGAATCGCCCCCGGGGGGAAGGGAACCTTGGACAGCGGGGTGTTGACGATATCCGACGTTTCGAGCGCCTCCGCTTCGATGGCTTCGGCCTCCTCTTCCCGAAGGGGGGCGACGGAGATGATGCGACCCCGGCGGATGTACTGGAGAATCGCGCGGACCGCCGCCATGCGGGGATTGATGACCGTGTCCAGACCGATGGCCGACACGATGTGCATGTAGCTCAGCTTGCTGACCCGGGTGATGGTCCGCCGGGTCCCCAGTTCCTTGGCGAGAAGGGAGATGAGGACGTTGCTCTCCTCGTCGCCGGTCAGGGCGATGAGCAGATCCATGTCGCCGGCGTATTCCTCCCGGAGCAGGTCCCGGTCGGCGCCGTCTCCCCGGATCACGATCGCCCGGTCCAGAACGGTGGCCAGCTTTTTGCACTTCTCCCCGTCCTGGTCGATGATCTTGACGTTCATGCGACGCCGGTCGAGGGCCTTGGCGACGGCCATGCCGGTTTCCCCCGCCCCGACGATGAGGACGTTTTTCAGGGGGCGGGTCGAAATCCCAAGCCGGTCGAGCGTAGGGTTGACCTCCGCCCGTTTCATCACCAGATAGACGAGATCCATGGGCTGAATGGTATCGCGGCCGCTGGGGATCAGGATCTTGTGGCCCCGGACGATGGCGCCGACGAGCAGGTTGCCCTCGTACGCCTTCAGGTCGGTCAGCCGCTTCCCGGCCAGGGGGGACTCGGTGGTGATGAGGAAGCTGACCAGCTTGACCTCGCCACCCACGAAGTCGATCACCTCCGAGGCGCCCGGAACCTCCATGAGGCCGAGAATCGTGTCCACCATCATGGCGTTCGTATTGATGATCAGGTCCACCCCGAGGAGATCCCGGCTGAAAAGGGTTTCTTCCCCGAGATACTCCCGGTTCTTGACCCGCGCGACCTTGACCATGTGCGGGTTGAGACTGCGGGCCAGCAGGCAGGCAATCAGGTTGACCTCGTCGCTGTCGGTGGCTGCCGCCAGAAGCTCCGCTTCCTGAATCCCGGCGGCGCGAAGCGTCTGGGGACTCGTACCGGAGCCCAGAAATGCCTGCACATCGAGATTCTCGCTGATCCGGCGGATTTTGGCGGGATCCTGGTCGATCAGGACGACCTCCTGACTTTCATCGGAGAGCTTCTTGGCGATATGGTACCCGACTTCTCCCGCGCCGATGATGATCACTCGCATGATTTCCTCCCGCAATCGGGTGAACCGAGGACTCTCTATACAACAAACGGATCGTGGATGACAGCAGGACCCTCACGCCGGGAATCGCCCTCATCGTTTCTCCGATGTCCCGGGGCGGATTCCGCCGCTGCAGGAAGGCGTGCGGCCGGGCGAGGCGTTTCCGCAATGTCGGACCCTCCCGCCGTGTGGGATGGTTCATCGAATACCACCGCGGCCCCGCTTTGACAAGCGGAAAGCCTTCCCCGGGATGATGGATTAGTGGGTACAAGATCCGTCACGACCTTTGATACGGCGCCGATGACCCGCGAGCGATATTTCCCTTGATCTTGCTTAGGCAGTGTGGAATGAAAGGGCTCATTCACTTTCCTGGAGGAGGTCACGAAAATCCCATGTCAGGAGCATTGATCAGCGAGCAGATGCGCGCGGCCGTCGGGTCGCCGCTGGCGTCCGGACAACCGTTTGCGGTCGAAAAAGGGTCGATCCGGGATCTGGCGGAGGCCATCAACCATCTCCACCCCCTTTACGTGGATGAGGCGTACGCCCAAAGCACGGGTCACGGCAGCGTGCTGGCGCCGCCGACGTACCCGTCCTACAACCTGGCGCTGGGCGCGCCCCTGGAGGTGCTCACGTTCGAGTTCCCCGTGGGCAGTATCCTGCACGGCAGCGACGACTGGGAATTCCTCGGAAACATCCATGCGGGCGACATTCTCACGCCGCGGGGGAAACTCCTGGACCTCTACGAGAAACAGGGCAAGCGGGGAGGCATGCTCTTCATCGTTTCGGAGATTACCTACACGAACCAGCGGGGCGAGGTCGTGGCGATCTACCGTCCCACGGAAGTCGTGATCGCCCTGCCGACGGCTTAAGGAGCACACAGGTCATGAAGACGCAACCTTACTTTGAAGACATCCGCGTGGGCGAGGAAATCCCGCATCAGGTGCGGGAACCGCTCTCCACCCGCGGCCTGGTGAAGTGGGCCGCGGCGGTCCGGGACTTCTACGAGGTCCACTACGACAAGGATTTTGCACGCAGCATCGGCCTGCGGGACGTCATCGCCCACGGCCCCAACAAGTGCGCGCTCCTCGGCCGCCTGATGACGGAATGGATCGGCGAGGCCGGACGGCTGCACAGGCTCTCCTGTACGCACAAGGCGAGCAATTTCCCCGGCGAGACCCTGGTCTGCCGCGGGCGGGTCAAGGACAAGTATTCCAAAGACGGCCGGCATTACGTGGAATGCGAGGTCTGGGTGGAGAATCAGGACGGCGTCGTGGCCGCCCCGGGTGCGGCGACGGTGTCGCTTCCTTCGCGGGGGTAGAACCGCTCCCGTCGGCGCGACCGTGAATCCGCGCTTGACAAACACCCCCGATCTTTTCTAAGGTCGGTCCGTCTCAAATGGATGGATGTGAGGAAGAGGGGTGAGAAGCCCCCGCTGCCCCGCAGCCGTGAAGGGAACGAACGCCCAGGATGCCACTGTCGCCGGTCAACGGCGATGGGAAGGCGGGTCAGTAGGTCGCCCGAAGCCGGAAGACCGGTCCATCCGCAAGTCCTCGAGGGAGGCCTCCGCGTGCGACCGACCGTCCATCCCATTGTCACCCCGTTCCGGGTTCTCCGTATCAGCGGTATTCTGTTTCTGATCTGTCTGGCCGTTTTCGTCGGGTCGCTCTTCGCCGGTCCGGGGCAGGTCGGCGTGCGCACCCTGCTGGCGTCGCTCCTCTCGACGGGCTCCGGATCGTTTGCCGGCGACGCCGATGCGGGGCAGACCATCCTTCTGTCCCTCCGGCTTCCCCGTCTTGTCTTCGCGGGGATCGTCGGGGCCGCCCTGTCCGTGTCGGGGGTCGTGTTTCAGGCGCTGTTGCGCAACCCGCTCGCCGACCCCTATATCCTCGGCATCTCGGGGGGCGCCGCCGTGGGGGCGATCGCCGGGATCCTGCTCGGCGCGGCGGCCGTTCCTTTCGGTGTCCCCGGCCTCGCCTTCGTCGGGGCGCTGACGACCCTGCTGGCGGTCTTTGCCGTGGCCGGCGCCGGAAGGAACCTCCGTTCCCACACCCTGCTTCTGGCCGGGGTCATCGTCAACGCCTTCTTCAACGCCGTCATCATGTTTCTCCTCGCCGTCAGCAGTTCGGGCGACCTCCACAGCATCATGTTCTGGCTCATGGGGGATCTGAGCCTCGCCCGGGGACGGGACATCCTGTCCGTCGGAGCGGCGCTCGTCCTGGGCTTCTCCGTGATCTGCCTGTACGCGCGTCCGCTCAACCTGATCGTGACGGGGGAGGAGACGGCCCGCACCCTGGGCGTCGACCCGGCGACGGCGAAGCGGGTCCTTCTCGTCGTGACCTCGCTCATGACCGGCCTGGCCGTTTCGGTGAGCGGCACGATCGGTTTCGTGGGACTGATGGTGCCGCACCTGATGCGGATGGCCTTTGGCCCGGATCACCGGCTGCTGCTGCCCGCCTCCCTCTTTTTCGGGGCGGCCTTTCTCATCCTGGCCGACACGCTCGCCCGGACGCTGCTTGCCCCGATGGAGCTGCCCGTGGGCGTGGTCACGGCCCTGTGCGGGGCGCCCTATTTCATCTATCTTCTGAGGAGGATGAACGATTAACGCCGTTCTGGACATCGACCGGGTCCGTTTCCGCTACGCCGAAGACTGGGTGCTGACGGACGTCGCCTTTTCCGTGGCCGCCGGCGCCTTTCTGGGGATCATCGGTCCCAACGGTTCCGGGAAGACGACCCTGCTCAAGGTGATGAACGGCCTTCTCCGCCCCCAGGCGGGCGCGGTCCAGCTGAACGGCCGTCCCCTGAGCGGGATGCGGCGCCGCGAGGTGGCGCGGGTGATGGCCGTCGTCCCCCAGGACGCGGCGCTGCTGTTCACCTTCACCGTGGAGGAGATGGTCCTGATGGGCCGATCGCCGCACCTGGGCCGTTTCGGGTTCGAGGGGAAGGGGGACTTCCGGATCGCCCGCGCGGCCATGGACCGGACCGGCGTCCTCGCCCTGGCGCACCGGCCCTATGACGCCCTGAGCGGAGGGGAAAGGCAGCGGGTCCTGATCGCCCGCGCCCTGGCGCAGGAACCGCGAATTCTCCTCCTTGACGAGCCGACCGCCTATCTCGACATCCGCCATCAGGCGGGGATCTTCGACCTGATGAAGGACCTGAACCGCCGCCGGGGCCTGACGGTCGTCGCCGTCACGCACGACATCAACCTGGCCTCGCTCTACAGCGACGAGGTCCTGCTCCTGGCCGACGGGCGCGTCTTTGGCGCCGGCCCGCCGGAGGCGGTTGTCACCACGGAAAACATCCGCGGGGCGTACGGCATCAGCGTCCTCGTGGACCCCCACCCGGCGACAGGCCTGCCCCGGGTCACGCCGGCCGGCTATGCCGGGGGCGGAGGGCCCGATTCGGCACCCTGAAAAGCCCGATCCTTTCTCCGTGCTGGACCCGTTTCGATCCGTTGACGCCGCGTCCGCACCTCCGGACCCCCGTTTTCGGGAGCGGTCGGGCCGCGGGGCAAGCGGACCGAAGGATCGCCGCCCGGTGCCCGGATTCATCCGGTTTTCCGGGTACGAAATGATTTCGTGAAGTTGGGCGAGTGGGCGCCGCACGCGCGCGCACTCGATTCTTGAACGTCCCGCGGCAGGGAGGAAGCCGGTGCGAATCCGGCGCTGCCCCGCAACTGTAAGTGGAACGACCTCCGCACGAGGCCACGGGTTCGCGGTTGAACCCGGAAGGCGCGGACAGTAGGACGCCACGAGCCAGGAGACACCGCCGCAGGCCAGCGACTCGATTCCCGCGGGGGAAAGGAGAAACGTTCCATGAGGATCCGGTTACAGTGGCTTGTGATGTTGTTTTGTTTGTCGGGGGCGATGCTCACCCCTGCCCCCGGTTTATCTGCCGCCGCGACGGCCGAACCTCCGGGGGCGGCGATTACGCTCGAGGAGGTGGTGGTGACCGCCACGAAGACCCCGGCGAAGCGGAGGGATGTTCCCAATGCGGTCCTCGTCCTTGACGCCGGGGAGATTCGGGCCTCCGGCGCGAAAACGATCGGGGAATTGCTGGCCAACGAGCCCGGGATCGACTGGCAGACCTACGGGAATTACGGTGGCGCCGCCCAGGAGATCCACATCCGCGGCATGCGGGGAAACGGCACGCAGGTCCTGATCAACGGCGTTCCCGTCAACTCCCCCTCTCTGGGTGTTGCGGATGTGGGCAGGCTTCCCATCGACGCCGTCGAGCGCATTGAAATCGTCAAGGGATCCGGGTCCCTCCTCTACGGGTCGGGCGCCATGGGCGGCACCGTCCATATCCTGACGAAGGGGCCCCTAAGAGACAAAACGGACCTCAAAATCGGCGCCGGCTACGGTTCCCGGAACACCTGGCGGGTGGCGGCGGAAAGCGGGATGTTCGTCGCCGGGGATTTCGGATATTACCTGACCGCCGGCAGAACGGAAACCGACGGCTTCCGGGACAACAGCGATCTCCGGCAGACCGATGCGTCGCTCACGCTGGTTCTGGACAGGAAGGACGGGATGAATGTCCGTCTCTACGGAGATTACCTGTACCGGAAATACGGGATGCCCGGTGTCGAACCGCCCGCCGGCACGGGGACCTACGCCATCGGAACGGAGACGTTCTACAACCGTGACGCGGCCACCCTGCTGGATCGTAGCGGCGACAAGGACGGCCGCATCGTGCTCGAGGTCAAGGGGAAGCCCGCCCCATGGCTGGGCTATGATTTCAAGGGATACTACACGGACATGGAGAATCACAATGTTCAGCGGTACGCCTTCAACGGATCGGGGGACGAAAACTGGGTGACCAACCGGGTGCTAGGCGCGGACGGACATGTGGACGTTTACCCCTTCGAGGGCGCCAAACTCCTTCTGGGCGGCGAGTACAAGAACTTCATCTGGAAAAATGACAATTTTGACCTGGACACCTCCGGCCGTCGAACCGTCGAAACGGCCCATGATGCCGGTCTCCATACGAAGGGCGTCTTCACGGAGGCGGAATACCGGCCGTCGCGGTACTGGAAGATGCTGGCCGGTTTCCGGCACGAAAATCACTCGGCCTTCGGCTCGGGAAACCTGCCCCTCTTCGGCCTGATCGTCAATCTCGGCGAGGCGACGGCCCTGAAGATCAACCATGGGAAACATTTCCTGGCCCCCACCCCCAACGACCTGTACTGGCCGGCCGATCCGTATACCCGGGGCAACGTCGACCTGAAGCCCGAAACGGGCTGGCATACCGATGTGACGGTAGAACAGTCCCTGCTGAACGACAAGGTGTTCGTAAGCCTGTCGTATTTCCATTGGAAGGTGGAGGACAAGATCCAGTGGGAACCGGATTCGCGGGGTGTCTGGAGCCCCATGAATCTGGCGGACTATCGGGCGGAGGGCCTCGAGGCGGGGGTCAGGATCGGACCCTTTGATGGCTTGACGCTGGCCCTGGGCTACACCTATCTGGATGCGGAAGAGGAAAACCGCGCCTATACGAGACAGGACTATGGATGGCCGCCGTTCATCGCCCCGGATTTCCGGTACGCCATGGTCCCCCGGCGTGCCGCCATGACGCCGGAGCATCAGTTCAAGGGCGACCTCACGTACCGGAGCCGCTTCGGACTGACCGCGACGGCCACGGTCCGTTACGTGAGCGACCGGCTCGTTTACAATACGGAGACCACCACCTATCCCGACACCGAAACCGTTGTCCATACCCTCCGTTCCTACTGGACGGCGGATCTGAAACTCGAACAGCGTCTGGGCGGGCACTGGGTCCTGACACTGGCGGGCCGTAACCTGTTCGACCGGGATTACGACACGCGTCTGGGATCCTTTACCGATCAAACCACCCTCAAGAGCGCGCTGTGCGGATATCCCGGGGCGGGACGGTCTGTTTTCGCGGGCGTGGCTTACGAGTTTTGACGACGCCTTGCGTGTATGGCACGCGGTGCCTGTTCGATCCGCCGGGTGAAGCCGGTGGCCCCGCCGCGGGGGATGCCGGCCCCCTCCGGCTATGCGTCGATCGCAGCGAGCATCGTCCGGAGGTCCGTCGTCGGCTTCAGGCAGGCGTTGCCGGTGCAGACGTAGGCCGTCGCCCGCCCGTCTATGCATGGCATGTCTCGCGTGTAGGGGGCAAGGCGGCAGATGGGGGGAGAGGCCTCGCCGGCCGGGCGCAGGATGACGACCGTCCGCGGGAGAAAACGGGACCTCAAGGCCCGCAGCAGGGCGCGGGTGTCTTCCGCGGCCGGGTCGCCCACGACCACCACTTCCCGCGCCGGTCCGAAGGCGAAATCGAGGGCGACCATGAATTGGGCATAGGCCCCCGGCGATTGCCGCAGATCGCGATCGAAGGCCTTGGCGGCATCCCACGCCTCGTCCAGCAGCGTCGTTTCTCCCGTCATGCGTCCCAGCCGCAGCAGGTTCCAGACGGCCACGGCGTTGCCGGACGGCATGGCCCCTTCGAAGATCTCCTTCTGGCGGACGAGGATCTCTTCCCCATCCCGCGGCGTGAAGAAGAAGCCCCCACGGGGATCCTTGAAGGCGGTCATCAGGACGCACGTCAGGGCCAGGGCCTCCTCCAGATAGGACGACTCCCCGTTGGCTTCATAGAGTTCGATCAGGGCAAGGGTGAAGAACGCGTAATCGTCGAGGGTGCCCGCAATGCCCGCCTCGCCGTCGCGGAAGCGGTGCAGGAGGGCGCCGTCGGGGCGGCGCATCCGACCGAGGATGAAGGCCGCGGCCCTTTGGGCGGCGTCGATATAGGCCGGTTCGTCCAGGCAGGCCCCGGCCTTGGCCAGGGACGCGATCATCAGGCCGTTCCAGTCGGTCAGGATCTTGTCGTCTTTCTGCGGCGGAACCCGCCGCTGCCGGACGGCGAAAAGCGTCTGACGGGCCCGCTCGACGCGTGCTTCGCTCTCCGGGTCGATGATCGGCGAGGTCCCGCCCGCCCCTTCGGTTGCGGGCGCAAGATGCGGGATGTTCATGCCCGTTTTGCGTCCCGTGAGCTCGTCGGTGAAGTTGCCGGTTTTCTCGAAGCGGAAGGTGCGCCTGAACAGATCGGCGTCGGCCTCGTCCAGGATGCCGTCGACGTCTTCCCATCGCCAGAGGTAGAATTTCCCCTCTTCCCCCTCGCTGTCGGCGTCCTCGGCGGAATAAAAGGCTCCCTCGGGCGACGTCATCCGGGTCAGGACATAGGAGAAGACCTCCCGCGCCGTGTCGGCATACGTTTTCTCGCCCGTTGCCTGGAAGGCTTCCGTATAGGCGTAGGCCAGCATGGCCTGATCGTAGAGCATTTTTTCGAAATGGGGGACGAGCCAGTGCGGGTCCACGCTATAGCGGTGAAAGCCGAAGCCGATCTGGTCGTAGATCCCGCCGCGGCGCATGGCCTGGAGGGTCGCCTCCGCCATTCCCAGGGCGTACCGGTTGCCGGTCCGTTTCCAGTAACGCAGGAGGAACAGGAGGTTCTGCGGGGTCGGGAATTTGGGCCGGGAGCCGAAGCCGCCGTTCGTCCCGTCGAAGAGACGGGCCAGTTGGTCAAAGGCGGCATCGAGGCTTTCGGTTCGCGGCGCGGCCCCGGGCGGGGCCTCGCGGCCGGCCCGCAACGCCGCGACGACCTCCTCCGCCTTATCGACAATGTCCTGCCGCCGGTTCCGCCAGATCTCGTCGATCCGGGGGAGGAGGGCCAGCATGCCGATCTGTCCGAACCGGTCCTGCCGGGGGATGTACGTCGCCGCGTAAAAGGGCCTTTTGTCGGCGGTCATGATGATCGTCAGCGGCCAGCCGCCGCGTCCCGTCATCATCTGGCAGGCGGCCATGTAGATCCCGTCGATATCGGGCCGCTCCTCCCGGTCGACCTTGATGTTGATGAAATGCCGGTTCATCAGGGCGGCCACGGCGGGGTCTTCGAACGATTCATGGGCCATGACGTGGCACCAGTGGCAGGTGGAATAGCCGATGGACAGAAAGATCGGCTTGTCCTGCCGGGCCGCCTCGGCGAAGGCCTCCTCGCCCCACGGGCGCCAGTCGACGGGGTTCGTCGCATGCTGGAGGAGGTAGGGGCTTTTCTCGCCGCTCAGGCGGTTCGGGGGGGGGCAGGCGGCCGCTCGGGGGTCGCCCATTCCAGATGAAGGCATTGTCATTTTCCCCGTTCTCGTCTACAGTGTGCGCATCATCATACCGTTTTTTATCCGGATGGAAAGATTATTTTGGACAGGGGAGGGCGGGATACGATGATCGAAAAAATGACGTCTCTGGTCCGGGAAAAGGACACCTGCGTCCTCGCCACGGCGGCGGGGGGCGAGCCGCACTGCTCCCTCATGTCCTATGTGGCGGACGACGACGGTCTTTCCCTTTATATGCTCAGCCGCAAGGGGACAAGAAAACACGGCAACCTGATGAACAACGCGCGGGTCAGCCTGCTCATCGACACGCGGGAAGACATTGCCGGCCGGGACCGCGGGGCCGTCAGGGCCCTGACCGTGCGGGGCGTTTTCCAGTCGATCGACGATGACTCCCGACGGGGCGCCATCCTGGAAAAACTGCTCGATCGTCATCCCCCCCTCCGCGAACTGGCGGGTCATCCGGATATCGACGTCTTTGAAGTGAAAGCGGTTTCCTTCGAACTGCTGGAAGGCGTCTCCCGGGCGACCGTTGTCGAGGTCGCCTGACCGCCGGCCCGCGCGGCACGTCGGTCGGCTTGGCCCATCCCCCGGCCGGGGGATGGGAATGCGCTGCCGGTCCGGGAGGATCGTTCGGAACGGTCGGCCCCGGGTTCCGCCGGGCGCGGGCCCGGGGCGGCGGCGGTCCCTCTGCGGGGGAAGGCGCCCGGTTCGGGACCCTCGGCGGGCGGCCCCGCGAACGCCTGGGCGATGCGCATCCAGTGCCGGGCCCCATCCCCGGCGACGTTCAGGTCTGTATCGTCGACGTGCCGCCGCTGTGTCACCACGAGGCAAAAATCTTCCGCCGCTCCCCGGATCGCTTCGCCGGCGTCCGCCGCTCCCCAGGTCCAAACCTCTCCGGACGGTCCCAGGAGTTCCACGCGGACGGGGGTCGCGGGCGGGGGCAGGCCGCGGATCAGGAAGCTCCAGTCACGAGTGCTCACCCCGAGATGGGCGATGTGCCGGAGGCGGATCGTCGCCGGGCGCTCCTGGCCCAGGGCGTCCAAGATGTCCTGCCCGTGCGCCCAGGTTTCCATGAGCCTGGCCGTGGTGAACGATCGGACGCCCATGGGCGGTCCGAACCAGGGAAGGCGGTGTCCCGGCGGGAGGGCCTTCAGGCCGTCGATCAGACCGGACCGCTCTCGGCGCCACCAGTCCAGAAGCGCTTCCGTGGACAGCGCCCGGCCGATCTTCAGCGTCTCCTCGAAGGGATCCCCGTCCCGGGAGGCCTGATCCATCTGCGCGGCGAACGCGGCCGCGTCCGTCGCGGACAGCCGCGCCGCGGCGTCGAAGAAGGCCAGGTGGCAGATCTCGTCGCGGATGGTCCAGCCGTAAAAGGGGGTGGGCCGGTCCCAGACCGCTTCCGCGAGCGCCGTGACGACGGCCTCCAGCGTCTCCTGCTCCGCCGCGAGATCGCCGATGAGGTCCGTCATCTCCGCCTGCCTTTCGTCCGCCGCGGGGGCCTGTGCGCCCGCTGGGTGGAACGCGCCGAAAAACTCATTTTCCCTTGAGTTCTTTCAGGATCAGGTCCGCGCAGAGCATGCCGCTCTGGGCGGCGCTGTTAATGGCGAGGCCCCGGCCCCGGTAGGTGTCGCCGGCGAAGTAGAGGTTGGGGATCCCCGGCGCCTTGAGCCCCGGTTTGAAATTCCCCACGAGGCCCGGCTGGCGGGCCAGACCGTCGCAGCCGTCCACGTAATAGGGCAGACGCCATTCCGTCTTCGCTTCGATCCCCGGGAACATGTCTTTCAGATCTTCCCAGTGGCGCTTGAGGAGCCGTTGACGCATGAACTTGTCCGAGGCCTCCGCGTGCTCGCAGACCAGGTCCGTGTGGATAACCTGCTTTCCCGCCGGGGCCACGTGCTCGGAGAAATTCGAGGCCGGGAAGGCCTGGAAGGGAAAACCGGCGTGCCGGGTTTTCAGGGCGCTGAAGAAGCATTTCTTCCGGGGATCCACCACCGGCTCCTTCAGGCCGATCATGAAGCCGATCAGCCCCGTGATCTCATGCTGGATGTCGGTGATGCGCTTGACCCACCAGCGCGGCAGGGGGCTCGTGACGGGGTTGAAATCCAGGATCTGGGACAGCTTGTAGATGGGCAGGGCGCACACCACCCGCTCGGCGGTCAACAGCTCCGTTTCGAAGATCCGGTATTCCTCCTGGTAGATGTGCTTCTGCGCGGGGACCCGCACGCCCGCGGCCCGGCCGTCCGCAACGCCCACCTCCTGGACGTCGCAGTTGAGGCGGATCTCGCCGCCCCCCTCCCGGATGACCTCGGCCAGTCCGCGGGTGACCCCCTCCATGCCGTCCCGCGGGTAGCTTGCCTGCAGGGCCTGGCGGGTCTTCAGGAGGTTCTCCCGCGCGATGTAGAGGACCTCGCCCGCGGCCATGTTGATGGCGTGCGGGATGGTCGTCATGATCATCCCGAGATCGGTGAAGAGTTCCCGAACCGGGGCCTGGGGAACGTTTTCATGGAGCCATTCGGCAAGCGACCGGTCGTCCCACGCCTCGATCTCGGCGTCGCTCAGCGTGGCGATCTTCTGCATCAGATCACGGAAGGCGGCCTTGTCCTCCCGGGTCATGGGGACGAGCTCCGCCACGCTGACGAACTTTTCCCCGTTCCAGATGTCCACGGTGTCGCTGAAGGGCGCCCAGGCCACCTTCTTTCCCACCCGCTCGTTCAGGGCGTTACAGGTGGACTTCTCCCCGAGCTCGATCATGTGCAGGCCGATCTCGACCCGCCAGCCCGCGGACGGATAGCCGTCATAGCTCATCATTCTCCCGCCGAACTTGGGAAAACGGTCGAGAACGAGAACCTTCTGCCCGGCCTCCCTGGTCAGGATCGCCCCAACCCCCAGGCCGGCGATCCCCGCCCCGACGACAATCGTATCGTACGGCTTGGTCATGATTCTCCTCCTTCACGTGGTTTGCTGCGACGGCTTGTCCGGCCGGTGGCGTTCGATCCACGTCCTGACGAGTGCCTCCGAAGGACGCACCGTAACTTACCAGATGTCGAGGGCCTTCCTCAAGCAAAACCTTCCCGGGCAGCGAAAAACATCCCGCCGCTCGCGGCAGGCGGGTCTTCCGCCCCGGTGTCGGAGGGAACAAGGCCCGGGCGCGGGACGCAAAATTGCCTTGCAAAATGACGGACTCCGTGCAAAATTCACGGCGCATGCCGTTGCCGGTCGGCGGATCCGTTGCTGGAGCCTGATGCGGCGGCATCGCGTTTTTCAAAGACCCCAAGGAACGCGGACGCGTTTTTGACTTCATCGAGAGGATCACCGAAATGAAAATCAAGTTCATGGGAGCGGCGCGGACGGTGACCGGTTCGTGCTTCATCGTCGAGGCGGCGGGTCACCGCTTCGCCGTCGACTGCGGCATGCATCAGGGCAACGCCGAGATCGACCAGCGCAACTGGGAGGTGGACCTCTACGATCCGGCTGGGATCGAGTTCTTCATCATCACGCACGCCCACATCGATCACTCGGGGCTGATTCCCCGGATGGTGCAGAAGGGGTTTCACGGGCCGATCTACATGACGCCGCCGACAAAGGATCTCCTTCAGGTGATGCTCCTGGACAGCGCCCACATCCAGGAAACGGAGGCCCAGTGGAAGACGAAGAGGCGGCTCAGGCACGGGGACAAGCGCATCCAGCCCCTCTATACCCAGAAGGACGCCCAAGCGTCTTTTCCCCTGTTCGAGTCCGTTCCTTACGAGAAGGTGTTCGACCCCTGCGACGGCGTGAGGGTCAACCTCCGCGACGCCGGCCACATCCTGGGGGCGGCCCTGGCGGAACTCCGGATCCGGGATAACGGCGCCGACACGAAGCTCGTCTTTTCCGGCGACCTCGGGCGTCCGTCCCAGCTCATGATGAAGGACCCCAGCGTCGTGGAGGAGGCGGACATCCTCTTCATGGAATCCACGTACGGGAACCGGAACCACAAGAACGAGGACGCAAGCCTGGACGAACTCGCCCAAGCCGTGGCCTACAGCCATGAACGGGGGGAGAAGGTGATCATCCCGGCCTTCGCCGTGGAGCGGACGCAGGAAATGATCTATTCCCTGCACCTCCTGGAAAAGAGCGGCCGGTTGCCCAAGGACATGCCCGTATTCGTTGACAGCCCACTTGCCATTGCGGCGACGGAGATCTTCCGGCGCCACAAACATCAATTCGATGCGGAGGCCCAGGCGCTGCTCGCCCGAGGCGAGGATCCGCTGACGCTGCCCGGCCTGCGCTATACCCAGAGCACCCAGGACTCGATCGACATCAACGCCGTTGCCGGTCCCGCGGTCGTCATCTCCGCGAGCGGTATGGCCAATGCGGGCCGGATCAAGCATCACCTGCGTCACAACCTCTGGCGGGAGGGGGCGAGCATCGTGTTCGTCGGCTTCCAGGCGGCGGGAACGACGGGGCGCCGGATCATCGACGGGGCGGAGAAGGTGCGGCTCTTCGGCGAGGACGTCGCCGTCAAGGCGAAGGTCTTCACGATCAACGGTTTTTCCGCCCACGCCGGCCAGACGCAACTGCTCGACTGGTTCGCCCACTTCCGGAACCCGGCCATGCAACTTTTTCTCGTCCACGGAGAATACACGGCCCAGCAGGCGTTGGCGGGTCTCATCGAGGAGCGCTTCGGGATCAAGGCCGTCATCCCGGATTATCTGGAAGAGACGACCCTCAACCGTGGCGAGGCGCTTAAGCGCATGGAATTCCCCGAGCAGGCCGCGCCCCGGATCGACTGGGAGTACCTCATCGCCGACGTGGAGGCGAAACTGGCCCATCTGAAAGAACGGCAGGCGAACATCGAAGGCAAGGCCCGAGTGGAACAGACGGACCTCCGGGATCGTTTGCTCGAAGTGAACCGGAGCCTGATGCAGCTCATCTCGGAGAGCTGACCGTCCCGGACAGGGGGACACCCGATGGCAGAAGACCTTTCCCGGCTGAAGATCGACAAGTCGGCGCAGGCCCTACGGCCGGCGAGGCGGCGCGCATTTCTCCTGCCGGTCCTGATCCTGCTCGTTGCGGTCATCCTCGCCGCGCTTTACGTCCTCGGCGTCCTGAAGCCGGCGTCCGCCGTGCAGACGGCGACGGTCTCTTTCGTCTACCCCTCCCAGAATTTCACGGTGCTCAACGCCAGCGGATACATTGTAGCCCAACGCAAAGCGGCAGTCGCGTCGAAGGCCACCGGCCGGCTGACGTCCCTCTGGGTGGAGGAGGGGAGCCGGGTGACCCGGGGGCGGGTCATCGCCCAACTGGAAAGCGACGATGCGGAGGCCAGCCGGGATCAAGCGGCGGCGAACCTATCCGTGAGCCGGGCCAGCCTGAATCAGGCGAAGACGGTGCTGGAGGATGCGGCGCGGGATTACGACCGCAACCGGCGGCTGCTCGAAAAGGGCATCGTTGCCCGCAATGCCTTCGATCTGGCCGAAACCCGATACCGGAGCGCCCAGGCGGCCGTGACCGGCGCCGAAGCAGCGATCCGAGCCGCCGCGGCCGGGCTGCAGGGTGCGAACGTCGCCCTGGAATACACCCGGATTCGCGCGCCCTTCGACGCCGTGGTCCTCACGAAGAACGCCGACATCGGAGATATCGTCACCCCGCTGGGGGCGGCGGCCAACGCCAAGGCGGCCGTGGTGACGATTGCGGATCTCGGGTCGCTGGTCGTGGAGGTGGACGTCTCGGAGGCGAACATCGGACGGGTGACCGTTGGGCAGCCCTGCGAGATTCAGCTGGACGCGATTCCGGACGAGCGGTTCCCCGGGAGGGTCCATATGATCGTGCCCACCGTGGACCGGAGCAAGGCGGCGGTCATGGTCAAGGTCCGGTTCCTGAACACGGACCCCCGCAGGCTCCCGGATATGAGCGCGAAGGTCGCCTTCCTGACCCGGCCGGTGGGGCCGGACGAGGGGAAGCCGCGGCTGGGCGTGCCCCGCGCGGCCGTCGTGAAGCGGGGAGGTCGGCAGGTCGTCTACGTCGTTCAAGGCGGCCGCGTCCGGGAAACGGACATCCGGACGGGCCGCGGGCTCGGGGAGATGATCGAGGTGGCGGGCGGGCCGAAGGCGGGCGAGAAGGTGGTCGTGAATCCGCCGGCCGCGCTCGGGGACGGCGGGCGGATCGAGGTGGCGGAACCGTGACGACGGAAGCGCCGGCGCCCATCATCGACGTGCAGGGGGTCAGCAAGTCCTACCGGCGGGGGGAGCTGGTGGTGCCGGTTCTGCACGACATCACCTTCACCATCGCCCCCGGCGAGTTCCTATCCCTCATGGGGCCGTCGGGCTCGGGCAAGAGCACGCTCTTGAACCTCGTCGCCGGCATCGACCACGTCGACGGCGGCCGCATCATTGTCGAAGGCGTGGACATCACCCGGCTCACCGAAACCGAACTGGCCCGGTGGCGGGCGAATTCCGTCGGGTTCATCTTCCAGTTCTACAACCTGATCCCCGTGCTGACCGCCCTGGAAAACGTGGAGCTGCCCCTGCACCTGTCGGGGCTTTCCCGGCGGGCGCGCCGGGAGCACGCCCTGACGGCCCTGGACCTCGTCGGCCTGTCCCACCGCCTCGATCATTTTCCCGGCCAGCTCTCCGGCGGGGAGCAGCAGCGCGTCGCCATCGCCCGGGCGGTCGTCACCGACCCGACGGTGCTCGTGGCGGACGAGCCGACGGGTGACCTCGACCGGGTTTCGGCCGGGGAGGTCCTGGACATGATGGCACGCCTGAACCGGGAGCTGGGCAAGACGATCGTCATGGTGACCCACGACCCGCGGGCGGCCGCACGCGCGCATCTGAAGCGCCACCTGGACAAGGGAGTCCTGAGCGCCGATGATCCTTCTGAGAATCCTGATTAGAAACGCCTTCCGGAACCGCCTGCGGACGGGGCTGACGATCCTCGGGATCACCATCGCGATCCTGGCCTTCGGCCTTCTGCGCACGGTCGTGAGCGCCTGGTACGCGGGTGTGGCCGCCTCCTCCGCCACCCGTCTCGTGACGCGCAACGCCGTCTCCCTCATCTTTCCCCTGCCGCTGGCCTACAAGGACAAGATCCGCCAGGTCGACGGTGTTTCCCACGTGTCCTGGGGAAACTGGTTCGGGGGGATCTACATCAGCGAGAAGAACTTCTTCGCCAATTTCTGCGTGGACCCTCGTAGTTACCTGGCCCTGTATCCCGAATACATCCTGTCCGATCGGGACAGGAAGGCCTTCCTGTCCGACCGCAAGGGGTTCATCGCGGGCCGCAAGCTCGCCGACCGGTTCGGCTGGAAGCCAGGCGACACGGTGACGCTCAAGGGCGTCATCTTTCCCGGCAACTGGGATTTCGTCCTGCGGGGGGTCTACCGCGGCCGAGACCGGACCATCGACGAGACCCAGTTTCTCTTCCAGTGGGACTACCTCAACGAAACGGTGAGGCAGCGCTACCCCAGCCGCGCCGACCAGGTTGGCTTCTACATGATCGGGGTGGCGAGCCCCGAGCGGGCGGCGGATGTCGCGGGGTCCATCGACCGGCTCTTCAAGAATTCCCTGGCCGAGACGCTGACTGAGACGGAAAAGGCCTTCCAGCTCGGCTTCATCGCCATGACGGAGGCGATCGTCATGGCCATTCAGCTCGTCTCCATCGTGATCATCGTCATTATCATGGCGGTGGTCGCGAACACGATGGCCATGACGACGCGGGAGCGGATCGGGGATTACGCCATCCTGAAGACCCTGGGGTTCGGCGGCCGGCAGATCGCCCTCCTCATCTTCGGCGAGGCCCTGGTCATCACCGGGATCGGCGCCGCCATCGGGATGGCCCTGACCTATCCGGCGGCCCGGGCCTTCGGCAGCACACTGTCCAACTTCTTTCCCGTCTTCAACGTCGCGCGCGAGACCCTCTGGCTCGATCTCGGAGCGGCGCTCGTCGTGGCCGTCGCGGCGGCGGTGATTCCCACGCAGCGGGCGATCGGGATCCGTATCGCCGACGGCCTGCGGAGGATCGGCTGATGGCGGTGCCTTTCTCCTACAGCCTCCGCAACCTCTGGACCCGGCGCATGACCACGATCCTGACGGTCGCCGGCATGGCCCTCGTGGTGTTCGTCTTCGCCACGATCCTGATGCTCGCCGAAGGTCTCGAACGGACCCTCGTCGAGACGGGATCGGCGGACAATGTCGTCGTGATCCGCAAGGGGTCGGCCTCCGAGGTCATGAGCGGCGTGGAGCGCGCGCAGGCGGCGGTCGTCGAGGTCCAGCCGGAGGTCGCCGTCGGCCGCGACGGCCGGAGACTGCTCGCCAAGGAACTCGTCGTGCTCATCGCCCTGCCGAAACGGGGGAACGGAAAGGCGTCAAACGTCGTCCTGAGGGGGGTCGGCCCCGCGTCCCTGGAGCTGCGTCCCCAGGTCCGCCTGGTGGCGGGACGGCTGCCGCGAATGGGGTCCTCGGAGGTGATGGCCGGGCGGAGCGTCGTGAAGGGTTTTCAGGGCGTTGGGCTGAACAAGCGGGTCTGCTGCGGCCTGCGCGACTGGCGGGTCGTGGGGGTCTTCGATGCGGGGAACACCGGCTTCAGCTCGGAGATCTGGGGGGACGCGGACCAGTTCATGCAGGCCTTCCGCCGGCCCGCCTACTCCTCCGTCCTCTTCAAGCTTCGGGATGCCCGGGAATTTCCGGCCGTCAAGGCGCGCCTGGAGACGGACCCCCGCCTGCCCCTCGAGGCGAAGCGGGAGACGCGCTACTACCTGGACCAGTCGGAGATCATGGCCAAGTTCCTCCGCATCCTCGGCGTCTCCCTGACGGTCATTTTCTCGATCGGCGCCATGCTCGGGGCCATGATTACCATGTACTCGGCCGTCGCCAACCGGACCGCCGAGATCGGGACGCTGCGCGCCCTGGGCTTCCGTCGCCGGAACATCCTGATCGCCTTCCTGATGGAGTCGCTGCTGCTGGGCTTCATCGGCGGGGCGGTCGGCATCGCCTGCTCGTCCCTGACCCAACTGCTGACGATCTCGACGCTGAACTTCCAGACCTTCTCCGAACTGGCCTTCCGGTTCACCCTGAGCCCGGCGATCGCCGCCCAGGCGATGGGTTTTTCCCTCGGGATGGGCTTCATCGGCGGGGTTCTGCCCGCCCTCCGGGCCTCGCGCCTGAACATCGTCGACGCCCTGCGGGCCGTGTAGAAAACCCGGCCGATCTTCGTTCAAGGGTCCGCGATCGGAGGGGGGTAGCGGCCGCGCCTGTTCCGAAATTCCTCCGGCCCTCAACGGAGGGCAGCCAGGGCGGCGAGAAGGGCCTCCACGTTCTCTTCCGTGCACGACGCGCCCATGAGGCCGATCCGCCAGACCTTCCCCTTCAGCGCTCCCAGCCCCCCGCCGATCTCGATGCCGGCGCTGACGAGGAGCTTCCGGCGGACGGCGGCCTCGTCCATTCCCTCCGGAACGAGGACGGCGTTGATCATGGGCGCGCGATCGGCCTCGGCCACGAGCATCGAGAATCCCATTTTCTGGAGGCCCCGGACCAGGGCCTGGTGCACTCGCCGGTGCCGCTCCCACCGCGCTTCCAGGCCTTCCTCCAGGACGATCCGGAGGGCCTCCCGCAGGGCGTAGATCATGCTGATCGGCGCCGTGTGGTGATACACCCGGTCCGGTCCCCAGTACTTGAGGATGAGGGTCATGTCGAGGTACCAGGACTGCACGCGGGTCCTTCGCTTCTCCAGGACCTCGACGGCGCGCGGGCCGAAGGTGATGGGGGCCAAGCCGGGGGGGCAGCTCAGGCACTTCTGCGTTCCTGAGTAGCAAACGTCGATGCCCCAGGCGTCGGTCTCCAGGGGGGCGCCGGCGAGGGACGTCACGGCGTCGACGAGGAAGAGGGCGCCCCGGGCGTGGGCCGCCTCCGCCAGCTCCGGGAGGGGCTGGAGGACGCCCGTAGACGTCTCGGCGTGGACGACCGCCACGACCTTGGCGGGAAAGGCCGCAAGGGCCCTGCGGACGGCGGCGGGGTCCACGAGGGATCCCCAGGCCGCCTCCACCCGCTCAAGTTCGGCGCCGCAGCGCACCGCGATGTCGCACATCCGCTCCCCGAAAATGCCGTTGACGCACACCAGGATCCTGTCCCCCGGTTCGAGGACGTTGACCAGGGCCGCCTCCATCCCGGCGCTTCCCGTCCCCGACACGGGCAGGGTAAACCGGTTTTCCGTCCGCAGAACGGCCCGGAGCATCTCCTGGACCTCTTCCATGATGGCGAGAAAGGCGGGATCGAGGTGGCCGATGACGGGGGACCCCAGGGCCGCCATGACGGCCGGGGGGACGTTGCTCGGTCCCGGCCCCAGGAGGATCCGGTGCGGCGGGATCAGGGGTTCGTAGCGTTTGGACATGCGGTCTCCTTTCCGTGCAGGAGGCGGTCCCGTCAGCCCCGCCGGGACAGGGCCTCGGGGTTGACGAGGTGTTTCGGGACCTCTCCCCGGAGGGCGGCGATCAGGTTGTCCGCCGCCATGACGGCCATCCGCTCCCGGGTCGCCACGGAGGCGCTGCCGATGTGGGGGACGACGAGGCAGTTGGGAAGGCCGAGGAGGGGGTGATCCTCCGGCAGAGGTTCGGGATCCGTCACGTCCAGGGCGGCGGCGGCGATGACGCCGTTCCGGAGGGCCTCGTACAGTGCCTCCGGGTCCACCACGCCCCCCCGGGCGGTGTTGACGAGCACGGCCGTTTCCTTCATGTTGCGTAGAGCGGCCCCGTCGATGAGGTGCCGCGTCTCGGCGTTGAGCGGCACGTGGAGACTGACGAAGTCCGATTTCCGGAGGAGTTCGTCGAGGGTGGCGCAAAACTTCGCCCCGGCCGCCTCGCTGGCCGCCGTCTCGCCCCGGGGGTGGTAGTAAAGGACCTCCATGTCAAAGCCCCGGGCCCTCCGGGCCATGGCCTGGCCGATCCGGCCCATGCCGACGATCCCGAGGGCGGCCCCGTGGATGTCCCGTCCCAGCAGGACGAGCGGTTCGAAGGTCTCCCATTTTCCCGCCCGGATGTAGTCCACCCCTTCCACGATCCGCCTCGCCGCCGCCATGAGCAGGGCGAACGCGAGGTCGGCCGTGGCTTCCGTCACGGCGCCGGGGGTGTGGCCGACGAGGATTCCCCGGGCGGTTGCCGCGGGGACGTCGATGTTGTCGAAACCGACGGCGTAGTTGCTGATGATCTTGAGCCCGGAACCGGCGGCGTCCATGACGGCGGCGTCCATCCGGTCGTTGAGGAGGGACAGGATCCCGTCCACCCCCCGTACCTGCTCGAAGAGGACTTTCCGGTCGGGGGGAAACCGCTCCTCCCATATCCGGGCGTCGCAGGCTGTACGGATCCGGCCGAGCCCTGCCTCGGGGATGAGCCGGGTGACGAAAACCTTCGCTTTTCCCATGGACCGGCTCCTAGGACTTTGACAGGGCATCGTAGACCCGGCGGTTGAAGGGGGTGTCGATCCCCAGGGCCTGTCCCGCCCGGACCACGTATCCCATGAACGTCTCGATCTCCGTTTTTCTCCCGTTCTCCACATCCACCTGGAAGGAGGTCTTCGTCTCGTAAGGGAAGCGTGCCACTGTTTCCAGGGCCTGGGCGACGGCGTTCGCGGGGAGGTCGATTCCCCGGGCCCGGGCCAGCCGGTCCACCTCGTCCATCATCCCCTCGAGCAGACGGAGGGCCTCCGGTTCTTCCAGGATGCCCCCCAGGGATTTTCCGAAGAGGGCCGTCGTGCCCGCCACCGGCGAGATGAAGAGGAACTTTTTCCAGACCTCCACGGCGACGGCCGCGGTCAGAACGGCTTGGATGCCCGCCTCCAGAAAGAGGGATTCGATCGGGCGGAAGGGCTCCACCGGCCCCGTTTCGGGGCCGAAGAACAGGCTGCCCGCCCCGCCCAGTTGCTGGACCACCCCGGGCGCGGCGATGCGGCTCGAGATGTACACCGTCCCGTTCAGGACCCGGGCGCGGGGCAGGATCTTCCCCAGCCGCTCCGCGGTGTCCACGCCGTTCTCGAGGGGGATGACGACGGTCGCCTCCCCCGTGACCGCCTCGAGGGCCCCGGCGGCGCCCTCGAGGTCGTACCCCTTGACCGTGATCAGGACGAGGTCGAGGGGGCCGAGGTCTCCCGGGCGGTCCGTGGCCTGGGCCGGCCGGGCGGTGAACTCCCCGTCCGGGGTGACGACCTTGAGACCCCCGTTCCGGATCGCCTCGAGGTGTGCGCCGCGCGCCACGAAGGCGATCCGGTGTTCGTCTCCGGCTTCGTAACGGCGGGCCAGCCGCCCCCCGTAGTAGCCCCCCACGCCGCCGATGCCGACAATTGCGATGTTCATGGGCTCTTTCCTTTCTTCGCGTCCGACGCGAGGGAGATGATGAGCTCGTAGACGGGCCGGAACATCGTCGCTACCCGCCCCCTTTTGGGGATCATGAACACGAAACCCTTGCGATCGCCTGGAACCAGGGCGATGTGGCGGATCGTCCCCGGATCGGGATGACGGGCGAGATGACCGCGGAACCGTTCCCGCACGTTCAGGTTATCATAATAGAGGATAAAATCCAGCTTTCCCCACCGGACCGACTCCTTTTCCAGCCGGGCGTCGTTGGCGATCTTCGGTCCCCGGAAACGGCTGTAGGAGCGTTCGATGAGATGGCCCTCTCCGGGAACGTCCGACCTCAGATGAATCGTGACGAAGAGACGGTCGAACCGCATGGTGAGAAAGGAGATGGGCAGGTAGAGCCAGGACTGGCGGGGGAGGAGCGTGATCGTCGCATCCACCCGCGACACCGGACCTTTCCGTTTGAGGAGGAGATTGGCGTGATACCCCACGACGCCGCCGATGGTCGTGTAGGTCTGATCGTCGGGCTTCACCGTGTCCACCAGGGCCTGGAAGGCGTCGAGGAAAATCCTCCGGTTTCGTCTCCGGCCCTGGAAATACCCCACCGTCAGGAGGATCGTGGTGACGACGAACAGATAGAACAAGGGTTCCCGCAGGATGTGTTCGTGTTCGAACATGTTCAGAATCGCTCCCCGATGTCGTTCTCGATCCGGTAAAGGACCGTTTCTTTCCCCTCGTAAAGGGCCTCCGAAAGGGGCACCCGTTCCACGGGAACGCCGGGTGCCGCCTTCCGCAGGGCCTGCTCGACCCGCTCCGCCATTTCCCGGTTGCGCTCCGTGACCTTGTTGTTTACCAGCAGGCGGAGCGGCAGGCGGAGCTCCGCCAGACCCTCCGCGAGCCGGCAGGATTCCTGGAGGGACAGCAGGTCGGGGTTGAACACGAGGACCACGCTGCAATCCTCACCCCGCAGGAGGCCGTTCAACCGGTCGTAATTCCTCCGGAGGGCGCGGAGCCTCTCCAGGATCGCATCCTCTCCGGGATCGTATGCCAGTCGCTCTTCCGCCGGGGTTTCCCCTGGCTTCAGGGGCCTGCGGATCTTTCCGATCGTGTAGCGCTTTTCGAGAATCGTCTCTCGGATGCGGATCAGCCGGTCGATCCAGGTGAGGGTCACGCTGGGGAGAGCGAGGAACCGGAGGGTGAGCCCCGTCGGCGGGGTGTCGAACATCACGTAGTCGAAGCCGGTTTCGGCGTTCAGGGTTCGCTCGATGCTCGTGAGGAGGGCATACTCCTCGATTCCCGGAGAGTACTTGAGGACGGAAAAGTAGTCGTCCAGGTTGAGCACCTGGAGATAGCGGTAAGTCTCACCGAGGACCCGGGTTTCCCGTTCGAGATACTCCCGGGACAGCTTTTTAAGATCCACCTCCTGGATCGTCAGGGTGTCCGAGATCTTTTTCCTGCCGTTGCCCGCCGTAACGCCGAAAATGTCCCCGAGGTTGTGGGCCGGGTCGAGGGACTGGACGAGCACCCGGGCCCGCCGGGAGATCTGCCGGCCCCAGGCGGCGGCGATGGTGGACTTTCCCACCCCCCCCTTTCCCGTAAAGAACAAAAACTTCATCCGTCGATTCCCAGCATGCCGCACATTTCAGCGAGCATATCCCCGGCGTCCTCCGCCCGGACGTTCAGGATCCGGATCTCCCGTTCCATGAAGGGCAGGAGCTCCACGGCCAAAAACGTCGGGGGGGCCGGCAGGCCGATGAAGGATCCGAGGACGAGGAGGGCGAAGATGTTTTCCAGCTCCCTTGCTTCCACGGCGGTCAGCGCCGCGGCGCTTTCCCGGTGGTGGTCGTCAAGCCGGACCAGGAATTCCCGCAGGAGCGAAATCGGGGAGAATTTCATGCACGCATCCATCACCGGGGAAAAGACGCGGCGCGGGGGCTTCGGGCTCCCCCGCGCCGCGCCGTCCGTTCACTTGGACTGAACTTGTTCACGGTAGTACTTCTTCACGAAATCCACGATGAAAATGAAGTTCATGATGAGCATGACGATCGAAATGCCCATGACGGTCCATCCCTGGACGGGCGAGCTGGCGATGTTCGCCGGCAGGGGAACCCACATGAACCACACCAGGGCGGCGGTGACCGTTACCCACAGGATCCAGGCGGGGATGACGGCCACATGACAGAATCTGGACTGCAGCTTCGAATGGACCCAGCACGCCCCGGTCATCAGGGCGATGGAGGCGATCAACTGGTTCGCCGCGCCGAAGGAAGGCCAGAGGATGGTGAAGTTCTTGCTGTAGGCCAGGTAGATCCCGATGAAGGCCGGGATGAGCGAGGCGATCCAGCGGTTCGTGAGAAAGTTGTAGAGTCCCGCCGACGTCCCCTTGAGGGGGAGCGCCATCTCGGAGACGCAGTAGCGGGCCAGCCGATTCGTCGTGTCGAGGGTCGTCAGGGCGAAGGCGGCGACCCACATCCCGGCCAGCACCTTCACGTACTGGGTGGGGATCACCGACAGCCACGTGGCGGCCACCATGTCGGCGTAGGACTGGATGAAGAGGTTCGCCTGGGAAAGCCCGAGTTTCGAGGACAGGGGGGTGAACTGGGTGGCCCAGGTGGAGGCGGTCAGGGTGAACTCGATGCCCTTCTCCGCCGCCGCCGTCTGCAGGGCCGTGAACCCGAACCCCGCGATGGCCACCACGACGATCGTCGACAGGAACCCCTCGGTGAACATGGCGCCGTAACCGATGAGCAGGCCGTCGCTTTCCTTGGTGAGCTGCTTGGAGGTCGTTCCCGAGGCCACCAGGGAGTGGAACCCCGACAGGGACCCGCAGGCGATGATCAGCGGAATCGCCGGCCAGAAGGGGGTCGGCTTGCCGCCCGTGAGGATGGGGGAGAAACTCGTGAAGGCGGGGACCTCGAACCCCCGGAAGGCGAAGACCGCCGCGAGGAGCCCCAGGATGAGTCCGGCGTACAGCAGGAAGGAGTTCTGGTAGTCCCTCGGCTGCAGGAGGACGTTCACGGGAATGGCGGCGGCGATGATGATGTAGAAGAACAGGATATACATCCACGTTTCGTAGGTCGCCGGCATGGGAAACTCCACGCCGAGGAAGATGGCGACGGCGAGCATAATGACGCCGATGACGCTCGCCAGGGTGAAGTTCATCTTCACGCGGTAGATGAGGACGCCCAGGATGAGGGCCGCGACGATTGACCAGACGTAGGCGGAGGCGATGGCGGGCGTCTTCACGAACATGCCGCCGACGACGGCGCTGAAAGCCGCCACGACGAGGATGAGCAGGAAGAAGACGAGCCAGTAGAAGGCGGTCCCCGTTCTCTTCCCCATGAGGTCCGAGGCCACGAACTGGATCGACCGGCCGTCGTAGCGGACGGACGCCATGAGGGCGAGATAGTCATGGACGGCCCCGATGAAAACGTTGCCGAACCAGACCCAGAGAAGCCCCGGCACCCAGCCGTAGGCCATGGCCAGCGCCGGTCCGATGATGGGCGCCGCTCCGGCGATGGAGGAGAAATGATGACCGAACAGGACGGCCTTGCGTGCGGGGATGTAGTCGACGCCGTCGTACAGCCGGGACGACGGCGCCTCGTTGGCGTCGGTCGCCCCCACCACATCCCGCTCCAGTTTTTTCCCGTACAGGAAATAGAGGAGGACATAAATCGCTAAACCGACCAGGATAATCAGGGTAGTCACGCTCTTACCTCCTTTCTGAAGCCATGCATGCTACGGTTCGGTGCAGGAAGCCCCTGCCCGGACGTTCCGGACGCGGGGACATCCCCTTCGTTGATTCTGGAAAAACGGCTTGACGGTCGGGACGGGACTCAAGAGGGTGGAAACATCGTTTCGAAATCCGGCGGACTTTCCCATGGAGCGGCTCCCTTGGGGCGGATCATGCCAGCTGCCTGTTTCTGAACGCGTGCACTGTAAACAAGTCAGGCCCGCATGTCAAAGAAAATTTGGCAACCTGGGATCGCGTCTTGCTTTTCCCGATCGGCCGGGGTATGGAACAGAGGCGTGTCCGACGGGAGCCGGAGGGGGCGGACCGCGTGCCGTTTTGCGCGCTCAGCCGGGTCCGGCGCGGGAGAACGGACCGCGGTCCGGAGGATGAACGGGCATGAGTTTCGGAATCGGGATACTGGCCGGCGCACTCGGCGCGCTGGTCGGCCTGGGAGGCGGCGTGGTGATGATCCCCCTGCTGACCGGCTGGCTCGGATTCTCCCAGCACCAGGCGCAGGGAACCAGCCTGCTCGCCCTCATGTTTACCGGGCTGGCCGGGGCCGTCGCCTATGGCGCCAACCGGTCCGTCGACTGGCCGGCCGCCGCCCTGCTCGTCCTGCCCGCCATGCTGATGGCCTGGGTCGGCGCGCGGTCCTGCAACCGCCTGCCGGAACGGAACCTCCGGCGTCTTTTCAGCGCGTTCCTCATCGCGATTTCCGCCCTGATGCTCCTCAAGCCCTTCCTGCATCCCGCCGCATCCGGCGCGGCCTCCGTCGGCTTCGAGGCCGGTGTCCTGGTGGTGACGGGATTGGTCACGGGATTTCTGTCCGGACTTTTCGGCATCGGCGGCGGGGCCATCGTGATCGCGGCGATGGTGCTTGTGCTCGGCTACGGACAGCACCCGGCACAGGGGAGCGCGCTCGTCGCCATGGTTCCGGTCGCCGCCGTCGGAGCGTGGTGCTACCGGGACTTCGGGCGCGCCGATGCCGGCGTTCTCAAGGGCCTTGTCCCGGGCATCCTCCTGGGGGCCGCGGGCGGCGCCCAACTGGCCCATCTGTTCCCCGACGCCGCACTGCGGATCATCTTCGCCGTCGTCCTCGCCGGTACGGGTCTCCAGGGTCTGCGGGCGAAAGTGGGAGAAGCATCGTGTCGGGCTTCGGGGGGGAGGGCGGGATGAAAATGAGTGCAAAAGCCTTCGATCGGGCCGTCGCGCGCGCGGTGGACCGCATTCCGGCGGAGATCCGGGATCTGATGGAGAACGTCGTCGTCGCCGTCCGGAAGCAGCCGACGCAGGAAATGCTCGATGCGGTCGGGATGACCGCGGACGACCCGCCCCTCGGCCTCTACTGGGGAGAATCCCTGCTCGAGCGTTCCAGCTTTTCGCCCGTCCAGTACCCGGACACGATCTTCATCTTTCAGGAGCCGCTCGAAGAAATGTGCGAAACCCTCGCGGAGCTGGAGCGGGAGATCGAGATCACCGTGGTTCACGAGGTCGCCCATTTCCTCGGTATGGACGAGGATCGCCTGGCGGACCTGGGATACGCCTGAGGGGGTCGTGGCCGCGCGGTCACCGCTTTCCGACCCCGCCGCCGCGCTTCCGCTTCCTGTCGATTTCCGCGATGGCCCTGCCCGCGGCCGCCTTCACCCTTGGGCTGAAGGCCCGGAGGCTCAGGAATCCGATCTGGCGCTGGACGGATGTCAGCGCCGGCAGGGCGGATTCCTCGCCGATGGCCCCCAAGGCCGCGCAGATCTTTTCTTCCAGCTCTTCCCTGGCCGCCGAGGACTTGACGGGTTTCGCCTTCAGGAGATCGATCAAGACGGGTACGGCCGGCGGATGGCGCAGGCTGCCCAGCAGGGGAACGATGTCGAGCTGGAGCGCTTCCTGCGCCTGGGGAAGGGTCTCCGTCAGGAGCGGCCCCCGCTCGTCGCCGCCGATGCCGTTGATACTTTTCAGCGTCTCCTTCTGAACGCGCCGGTCGGCGTGGAGGAGCAGCGGCTGCAGGGCCCGGACATGGATGTCCCCGCCGATCCGGCCCAGGAGGCGCGCCAGATTCCGCTGGTAGTACCAGACGCCGTCCTGACGAAGTTCGGTCAGCACCGCGGATACGGCCAGGGTTCCCATGTCGTTGATGAGGTTCATGATCCGGATGCGCTCTTCCGCGTTTTCACTCTTCCCGAGCAGCTCCAGGAAATGGGCGGCGGCAGGTTCCAAGCGGACCAACAGGCGTCCGGCCTCGTCGCTTTCGAAGAGCTGGCCGGGCTGGTCGAGCCCCTGCCGGTCGCGGGTTTGGAAAACGTTGAACAGGATATCGATCAGCTCCGCCTGCGAGAGGTCCCGCAGGACGTCTTCCGCCAGCTGCTGGATCGTATCGTTCCGCTCCAGCGCGCCGGTATGAATCTGGTGAAAGGTTTTCACGATGGCGCGGCAGGCGCTGAACCGGCGCTCGCGGATCAGCCGTTGCCCCAGTTCCCCCACCTGGCGGCAGAGCTTTGTGTAGGCGGTGGTGGCGGCGGTTTCCTTCCCGATCCACGCGGTCAGCTTTTCCAGGTTGCGGACGACCGGTTCGTAGCGGTTGTCGGAAACGAGTCCCGGAAGGATCCGGGCCAGGTTGTCCGACGCCTGTTCGCGCTCGGCCGCCCGTTCGCTCGCCAGGGTCGCAAACAGCTCGTCGATGATCTCCTCGGCTTCGGCGCCGCGCCCGCGGGCGTAAAGGAGGCCAATCCGTTCGGCGGGAGCCTCCTTGGGAGCCGCCGCCGGCGCCGCGACGGGGGTGGCCGCGGGGCCCCCGTCGACCGAGAGGATCGGCTCGCCCTGTCCGTGGCGCTTGATCATCGTCTCCAAGGCCGCAACCTGTCGTTCGAAGATCCCCGTATTCCGACCCCTCGGCGCCCGCGCCCCCGGCGGGAGATCGGCGTCCGCCAACGGTTCCGCGAGAGCGGGGTCTCCCGAGGGCGCCCCGGGGTCGGTGGGTCTCCCCCCCCCCGCCGGAGGGAGGTTGCGATGCAGCAGGTCGCGGACGTGCTGGAAGAAACGCTCCTCGAACCCGCTTTCCGTGCCGCGGGACAGGAGGGCCTGGATGACCCCGGCGTCCAGTTGGACCACGGTCCTGGCGATCAGGAGCGAGAGGGACTCCGCCTCTTCCGGCGCGGCCGTCTCGCCCAGCATCCGCATCATGGACCCAAGGCGGTCCGAAAATGGCCCCTCCGGTGGTGATGCATCCCCGGCGGCGATCTGCGCGATGCCGGCCCGAAGGACCCTCCCGAACCACTCGGGATCCTGCGCCATCTCGCGGATCCTGACGGGATCGAGAGACGCGGCGCCCGCGGTTCCGGCGAGATAATCGAGGATCGACTCCTCCCCGATCCCACCGGTCCCGGGGAACGGCCGGTCCGGGTCCATCGCGACGAAGCGCTTCTCGCCCAGACGAATGTGCGGGAGGTCCCGCGCCTCCAAGACCTTCCGGAGCCCGCCCCGCTCCGCCAGCATCTCCGGTTTTTCCGTCAGAATATCCAGAAAGGCCAGCAGTTCGTCCGCGCCGACGCCCCGGGAGAACACGATGTTGTGGGCGCCGACGTTCATCATGAGCTGGAGAAAGGCGGCGACCTGGGGTCTTTCCCGGTCTTTCGGGCCCAGGGGGGTTCCATTGACGAGGAGGGTCTGTTCCGCTTCGGCGAACGTCACCTCCTCGTCGTTTTCCAGGACCTGCCCCAGGGTATGGTGCAGCTTTTCCAGGGTGGTCCGGATCATGGCGCTCGTGGGAGGATAGAGGCGCAGATTGGTCAGGGCGGTATTGACGGCGATGAGGATCTCGACCGTTGGGCTCAGCGCGCTTCCGTCTGACATGTTCCCTCCGTGTACGCGTGCGCCCGGTCCACGCGGGGCGCAAAGCTCGCCCCGGGTTTCGGGCTTCGTGGGATCTTACGGGAAACATCGGCGGCTGTCAACGACCAGGGGGCGCGCGGGGCCGGGGGATGCGGGATCATTCCTTCAGACGGTATTGAAAGCGGGCGACGATGTGCAGCCGGTCGAGCCGGAACGGCCGGGGGAGGGGCCCGAACGGCGAGGAGGTCCGGATGACGTCCAGGGCGGCGCGGTCGAGCAGCTCCGAGCCGGCGGAGGTCACCACGTCCGCCCCGGCGAGGCTGCCGTTCGCGGCGATGGAAAAACGGACCACGGTTTCCCCCTCGTGGCCGCGTGAGACCGCCTCGGGGGGGTAGGCCCAGCGCCGGTTGATCCGGTACTTGACCTTGAGCAGGTAGGGCGTGTAGGGGCTGTCCGGGTTCTCCAGGGCGACGGTGTCCTCCTGCGGAACGGGGGGAAGGGCCGCCGGCGCCCTCCGGGCGGCGGGAGCGGCCGGCTTCGTCGCCTGTTCCTCCGTCGCCTTCTCCGGTTCCTTCAGGCTGACCGTGAGCGTTTCCGGGTCCCGGCTCTCCCCGGTCATGTCGATGAATCCCGTGAGAGACAGGACGACCGCGTGGGCAAAGATCGACGCCAGGATGGCCAGGACGAGCAGTTTTTTGGAGGTCATGGGCCCGCTCCGTTGAGGTGCGGGAACTATAGCAGAGATGGGGCAGGAATCAACGGGAAATGCGCACGGATTCTCCTTGATTATCGGGCGAAGCCGTTGTACACAACACCCGTCCGCCGAAAAACCGCCCGACCCTCACGCACCGGAGACGAGATCCATGACGCTGCGCCGGAAAATCCTGATCATTTTCGGGCTGACCCTGTTGGCCCTGATCGCGATCCTTTGGCTCAGCTCAAACAGTGATCTGATCGTGCCCCTGCTTCTCGTCGGCCTCGTCGGCTTTGTCCTTCTGGAAAAATTCGCCCTGCGCCCTCTCGCGGGTCTCGCCGGGGAGATCGCGAGGATCGGCGAGTGCGGCGACTTCTCCGAGCGGATTTCGACCCAGGGTCGGGACAACGGGGCGGGGATGGCGGCGGCCGTCAACCGCATGCTCGATGCGCTGGAAAAGACGCGGGGCCAGTTCGAAACCGAATCGGCCCGCTACCGGGCGATCATCGAACTCCAGTCGGAATTCATCGGCCGCTTCCGGGCGGACGGGACGATCACCTTCGTCAACGACGCCTTCTGCCGGCTGGTCGGAAAACCGCGGGACGAACTGACCGGAACGAGCCTCCGCACCCTGATTCCCACGGACGACTATGAACGGATCCTGCAGCAGGTGCGCGTCCTGACGCCCGCGGCGCCGGATCTGCCCGACAACGAACATCGCATCGCCTTCCCCGACGGCCGGGCGCGCTGGCTGCTGTGGAATGCGCGGGCCATCTTCGACGCCGGGGGCCGCTTCCTGGAGTGCCAGGCCGTCGGTCGGGACATCACCCGGGAAAAGGAGCTCCGGAGCGCCTACCGGCGGAGCGTCTCGACGATCGAGCAGGCCAAGATCGAATGGGAGGGCTCCGTGGATTCCCTGGAGGGGTTGATCCTCCTGGTGGACGATCAGGGGCGGGTGGTGCGGGCCAACCGGAGCCTGGAGGCCTGGTCCCTGGGATCGGTAAAGGCGGCGATCGACCGGCCCCTGCACGAGGTCCTCCATCCCGGCTGTTCCGGATCCGAATGCGCCCTGGCGTCGTTTTTGAAGGCGTCCCTGGGGAGGGTCCGCGTCGGCGAGACGGTCGAGACGGAACTGGCCGATCCACGGTTCGAAAAGACGGTCCAGGTCCGGCTGCGGACCGTTTCCCTCGGGGGTCGGCGCAACGGTCCGGCATCCGCCGCGATCGCCATCGTCCTCGTTCTGGACGTCACCGCCCGCGTGCGGGCGGAAGAGGCCTTGAAGGCCGTGAACAGCCAGCTCGAGGAGGCCAACCGGCAACTGGGGATGGCCTATGCCCGGATGCGCGACGAGAAGGACCATCTGAAGAGACAGCTCTTCCAGGAGGAGATGGGGCTGCTGTTGAACCAGGAGGGCCGGATCGAGGGCGTTTCGGAAAGACTCATGGAGACCCTGGGAAAATCCCGGGACCGGTTGATCGGCGAAAGCCTGCGGGAGATGCTCGAGCCCGGCTACCGGGACGATTTCGCGTGGGAGCTGCGGCAGGCCTGGATGGGACAATCCCATACGTTCGACCTGCAATTTCTCGATGCCCCGGTGAAGCCGCAAAGATTCGAGGTCAGGATGACGCGGCTCACCCTGTCCGGAAGCCGGCTCGTTTTGATGACGCTTCGGTAGGCGGGGGCGCCCGATGACGGAAACCATGGACGAGCGCATGATGGACGTGGCGCTGGAAGAGGCGCGGCGGGCGGGCGCGGCGGGGGAAGTCCCCGTCGGCGCGGTCCTGGTGCGGGACGGGGCGGTCCTCGCCCGGGCGCACAACCGGCCAGTCGCCCTCCACGACCCGACCGCGCATGCGGAGGTCCTGGTCGTTCGGGCGGCGGCATCGATGGCGGGCAACTACCGGCTCCCCGGCACGACGCTCTACGTGACCCTGGAACCCTGCATCATGTGCGCCGGCATGCTCCTCCAGGCCCGGATCGCGCGCCTCGTTTTCGGGGCCGCCGATCCCAAGGGCGGTGCCGCGGTATCCCTGTACCGCCTGCTCGAGGATGCCCGTCTGAACCACCGGGTGGCCGTGATCGGCGGCGTGCGCGCGGCGGCATGCGCCGAACTTTTGAGTGGATTTTTTCGCGAAAAGAGGGTAGACTCCGCCGCTCACCCGAGAGATGCCGGGTGATTGCGGAGAGATACCGAAGTGGTCGTAACGGGATCGACTCGAAATCGATTTGGGGGCCACAAGCTCCCACGGGGGTTCGAATCCCCCTCTCTCCGCCAGGAATACCCCGCCGGAGAGATGCCTGAGAGGCCGAAAGGGCACGACTGGAAATCGTGTGTATGCCCACAAAGGTGTACCGCGGGTTCGAATCCCGCTCTCTCCGCCAGACATATCGACAGCGGCCCGCCGGGCGCTGTCGCCGTTTGATGGCCGGGTCCCGTGCAACAGCGGGTTGTGAACCCCGTCAGGTCCGGAAGGAAGCAGCGGTAACAATCCCCGTTGTGTGCCGCGGGTAACCCGGCCGTCTTTAATCCAAGCAGAACGGGGAAACGATGAGTGCGGAATACCGGGTCCTGGCCAGAAAATGGCGGCCGCAGATCTTCGAGGACGTCCTCGGGCAGGAGCACGTCGTCCAGACGCTGAAGAACGCCATTCTCCACCGCCGGATCGCCCACGCCTTTATCTTCAGCGGTCCGCGCGGGGTCGGGAAGACCTCGGTCGCCCGCATCATGGCCAAGGCCTTGAACTGCGAGACCGGCCCGACGGACACCCCCTGCAACGCCTGCGTCAACTGCAAAGAGATCACCGACGGCATCGCCCTCGACGTCCGCGAAATCGACGGGGCCTCCAACCGGGGGATCGACGAAATCCGGGAGCTCAGGGAGAACGTCCGGTTCTCCCCCGCGTCCTGCCGTTACAAGATCTACATCATCGACGAGGTCCACATGCTCACCCGGGAGGCCTTCAACGCCCTCCTGAAGACCCTGGAGGAGCCTCCGCCCCACGTAATCTTCATGTTCGCCACGACGGAAACCCACAAGGTGCCGGCCACCATCCTGTCCCGCTGCCAGTGCTTCGATTTCCGGCGGATTTCCCTGAAGGCGATCGCGTCCAGCCTGAAGGCGATCGCGGCGGCGGAGGGGATCGCGATCAGCGATACGGGTCTCGCTTGGATCGCGGAAGCGGGAGACGGAAGCCTCCGGGACGCCCAGAGCGTTTTCGACCAGGTCATTTCCTACGGGGGGGCGACCATCGCCGACGGGGACGTCGAGACGCTGCTCGGCCTGACCGACCGTCGCTTCGTCCTCGATCTCTCGCGGGCGATCGTCGCCCGCGATGCGGCCCGCTGTCTGAAGATCGTCGAGGAGGGATACTTCGCCGGCCTGGACATGAAGGTGTTCTACCAGATGCTCCTCGTCCATTTCCGGAACCTCCTGATGACGAAGATCGCGGGCGACGCCCCGGGTTTGATCGAGGTCTCCGACGCGGATCTGGCGCACCTGAAGGCCCTGGCCGGCGAGGTTTCCCGGGAGACCCTGCAGCGCCTGCTTGACATCCTGCTCGCCGAGGAAGAGGCCGTGCGCCGGAGCCGCGATCCCCGGATCAACCTGGAGGCGGCCCTCGTGCGGATGGCCTATCTCGAGCCGCTCCTGCCGATCGACGTGATCCTCGACCGGATGGAGGGCATCGAACGGCGCCTGACGGGCGCCCCGCCTGCGTCCCGGGAAGGCCGGCCCGCGGCCTCCCCGGCCTATGACGGGCCGGAGCCCCCCGCGGCGCGGGCGGTGCGGGAACCGGTGGACCCCGCGGCCGGACCGGAGCGCCGGGAAGACCCGTCCGCCCCGGATCCCGCCGGAGACGACTGGGAAGGGTTCAAGGCCTTCGTCCGACAGACGAGTTTTCCCCTGGGCAGCAAGATCGAGAAGGGCCGGATCCTCGACCGGGGCGGGAACGAACTCAAAATCGCCATGCCGAAGGAGTACGCGTTCCTCCTGGGGCCCGGGGAGAAGAAGCGGCTGGAGGAGATCGCCCGCACCTTCTTCCGGCAGGATTCCCTGCGGGTGCGGATCGAGGTCGTCGCGAACGGCCCTGCCGGGGCGGCGAACGGCAACGGTGCCGCACGGAACGGAAAGAACGGCGACCTGAAACGGCAGGCGCTCGACCACCCGCTCGTGAAGAAGGCCCTGGACATCTTTCCCGGGGCCATGATCCAGGAGGTTATTGTCCGGAATTCAGACGGATGAACGCGGGGCGAATGACGTCAAGACATCTAAGGAGGTCGGTTCATTGTCACACAACATCGGTAACATCATGAAACAGGCCAAGAAGCTCCAGGAGCGCATGGGCCAACTCCAGGCGGAGATGGAACAGAAGACCGTCACCGCCACGTCCGGCGGCGGGATGGTGACCGTGACGGTCAGCGGAAAGGGCGAACTCGTCTCCCTCAAGATCGAACGGGACGTGGTCAATGCCGAGGACGTGGAGATGCTCCAGGACCTGATCCTGGCGGCGGTCAACGAGGGCGTCCGCAAGGCCCAGGAGATGGCCCAGTCGGAGATGATGAAACTCACGGGCGGCCTGAACATCCCCGGGTTGACGTAAGGGGGATGCCGTGACCGGTTATGCCCTGCCCATTCAGAAACTCATCCGGGAGCTGTCGCGCCTGCCGGGGATCGGCGAGCGGACGGCCACCCGCCTGGCGACCCATATCCTCCGGGCCCCGGCCGAGGACGCCCGGCGGCTTGCCGAGAGCATCGTCGAGGTGAAGGAGAAGATCCACCTCTGCCCGGTCTGCTTCAATCTGGCCGAGGGGGAACAGTGCGACATCTGTCGCGACGGCTCCCGGGACCGGGGGCAGATCTGCGTGGTCGAGGAGCCGGATTCCCTGATGGCCGTCGAACAGAGCGGCAGCTTCCGGGGGACCTACCACGTTCTCCACGGGGTGCTGGCACCCCTCGACGGGGTCGGTCCCGAACAGCTGCGCCTCCAGGAACTCCTGAAACGTGTTCAGGGCAACGGCGTCCGGGAACTCATCATCGCCACGAATCCCAGCGTCCAGGGGGAGGCGACGGCCCTGCTCATCACCCGCCTGGTGAAGGATCAGGGGGTGTCCGTCACACGGATCGCCCAGGGCGTCCCCGTGGGCGGCGACCTCAAGTACACGGACCGGATGACCCTGGCCCGGTCCATCGAGTTCCGCCGGGGAATGTAGCCCCCGGAGAGGTGGGACCCCTCATGACGACAGCGCGAGACCTTTCCGCCCGGTGCGTCACCGAAACGGTGCGGGAGCTGTTCATGACCGCGAACACGGTCCTCCCGGCCGATGTCCTGGCCGCCCTGGAAGGGGCCGGGGAGCGGGAGACCAACGGCCTGGGGAGGTATGTCCTGGAGCGCATCCTGGAAAACGCCCGGGTGGCTCACGAGGAGGGGATGCCCCTGTGCCAGGACACCGGACTGGCCGTGGTCTTTCTCGAAATCGGCCAGGACCTCCATATCGTGGGGGGCGATCTCGAGACGGCCGTTCAGGAGGGCGTGCGGCGGGCTTACCGGGACGGGTTCCTCCGGGCCTCGGTCTGCGATCCCCTGACCCGCCACAATACGGGCGACAACACCCCCGCCGTTCTCCATACGGCCATCGTCCCCGGCGACCGCCTGCGGATCACGGCCCTGCCGAAGGGCGGCGGAAGCGAAAACATGAGCAGCGCGGCCATGCTCGTGCCCGCCGCGGGCGAGGCGGGCATCCGGGCGCACGTGCTTGACCGGGTGCGGCAGGCCGGGCCGAACCCCTGCCCGCCCGTGATCGTCGGCGTGGGCATCGGCGGATCGCTCGACCAGGCGCCGGTCCTCGCGAAGCAGGCCCTCCTGCGCCCGGTCGGCCGGCCCCACCCCACCGACGCGCGTCTGGCGGCGATGGAAGCTGCGCTGCTCGAAGAGATCAACCGCCTCGACATCGGACCCCAGGGCTACGGGGGCGAGGTGACGGCGCTCGCGGTCCACGTCGAGATGCGCCCCTGCCACATCGCGTGTCTGCCGGTGGCCGTCAACCTCCAGTGTCACGCGGCCCGGCACCGGACCGCCATCCTTTGACAGGGGATCAGGCCTTGAATTTCAACGCGTTGATGAAAAACCTGCCCCGCCGCATCGCCGCCCCCCTCGCGCCGGAGATCTGCGAAGACCTGAAGGTCGGGGACCGGCTCCTGATCGGCGGCGCGGTCTACACGGCCCGCGACGCCGCGCACCAGCGCATCGCGGCGGCCCTGGCGCGGGGCGATGACCCGCCGTTTGATCTCGACGGGGCGGTGATCTTCTACGCCGGGCCTTCGCCGGCGCCGCCGGGGCGGCCGATCGGCGCCATCGGCCCCACGACGAGCTACCGCATGGATCCGTTCACGCCCCTCCTCCTCGAGCGGGGGCTGAAGGGCATGATCGGCAAGGGCCGCCGCTCCGAGGACGTCGTCCGGGCCATCGCCCGGCACGGCGCCGTCTATTTCGGCGCCATCGGCGGGATCGCCGCCCTGATGGCAAAATGCGTGCAGCGGGCGGAGATCGTCGCCTACGAGGATCTGGGGCCGGAGGCGGTGCGGCGCCTCGAGATCGTCGACCTACCCGTCATCGTCGTCAACGATGCCCGCGGCGGAGATCTCTTCGCCCGCACCGCGGGCGGATGACCCGCAAGCACCCGTTCGGCAATGTCCGCGCGTCCGGACCCGGTTTCCCGGACCGCAAATATCCGTTGACAACCGGGGAAGAATATAATAGCGAACAACCCTTGTTTGTCGGGTATGTCCATGAATGCGTTGATGGAAATACAGGCGACCCCACCCCCCTTCCCGTCTAGCGGGGAGATCCAAGGATGGGGCCTCTGTTTATGAGTTGCAGGATTCCAATCGGGGAGAGAAGCCAATGTTAGAGGTCAGATGGCATGGGAGAGGCGGTCAGGGAGCGGTGACATCGGTCGAACTGCTGGCCTTGGCCGCGATCGGAGAGGGCAGATTTGCCCAGGGATTTCCCAGCTTCGGTCCGGAACGGCGGGGGGCGCCGGTCGCGGCCTTCAACCGGGTGGACGAGAAGCGGATCCGGCGGCGCTGCGTGATCGCCAGCCCGGACGTGGTCGTGGTCCTGGACGAGAGCCTGATCGGCCTCGTCAACGTGACGGACGGCCTGAAACCGGACGGGGTGCTCGTCGTCAATACGTCCCGCACGGCGGCGGAGATCCGGAAGGCCCTCAACTACAAGGGCCGGCTCGCCATGGTGGACGCCTCCGCGATCGCCGTGCAGGAGCTCGGTACGCCCATCACGAACACCACCATGCTGGGGGCCCTGATCAGGGCGACGAAGGTGGTGAAGCTCGCTTCCGTGGCGGCTCCCCTGGAGCACCGGTTCGGCCGCATCGCCCCCCGCAACCAGAAGGCGCTGCAGCGGGCCTACGAAGAGGTCAAAATCCACTAGTCCTATTGAGATCGAGGTATCCACATGGCACAGAAGAAATGGCCAGAAACCTGGCAGGAAGTCACCCCGGGCTGCATGATCTTTGAAGGCGGGAACAGCCGGGAGTACCATACCGGAAGCTGGCGGGCCCAGCGGCCCGTCTGGGACAACGCCAAATGCATCAAGTGCGGCATCTGCTACATCTTCTGCCCGGAGGCATGCGTGAAGGAGGATGCCCGGGGCTACTTTGCCGCGGACCTGGATTACTGCAAGGGCTGCGGGATATGCGCCCACGAATGCTGGCCGGGCGCGATCACCATGATTGAGGAGGGATAAGGCATGTCGAAACGCATTGGTATGGAAATCGCCCTTGCCGCCGCGGAAGCGGTCGCCCTGTGCCGGCCCGACGTGATCGCGGCCTATCCCATCACCCCGAACACGCACATTCCCGAGCACCTCTCCGATATCGTGGCCGAAGGCCGGCTGGACGCGGAGTTTATCTGCGTCGAATCCGAACACTCCGCCATGAGCGCCTGCGCCGGTGCCTCTGGCACGGGGGCCCGGGCCTTCACGGCGACGAGCTCCCAGGGGCTGCTCTACATGTACGAGGTCCTGGGCATCGTTTCGTCCATGCGGCTGCCCGTCGTCATGGCGATCGGCAACCGGGCGATCTCCGGCCCCATCAACATCTGGAACGATCACAGCGACATCATGACCATGCGGGATCTGGGCTGGCTGTCCCTCTTCGCCGCCAACGGCCAGGAGGCGGTGGACATGATGATCCAGTCCTTCAAGATCGCCGAGGACGCGGCGGTGCAGCTGCCCATCAACGTTAACCTGGACGGGTTCCAGCTCACGCACATGGTCGAGGCGCTCTTCCTTCCCGACCAGAAGGAGGTGGACCGGTTCCTTCCGCGGCGCAAACCCTATGCGGCCCTGCACCCCGACCACCCCGTCACGATGGGCGCACTGGGCATGCCGGACATCTTCACGGAGGCCACCAAGGCCCGCGACCAGGCCCTGGTCGATTCCAGGAAGGTGATCCTGAAGGTCTGGAAGGAATGGGAAAAACAGTTCGGCCGGCGGTACGAACCCATCGAGGCCTACAAGACAAAGGGGGCCGATGTGGTGATGATGACCATGGGCTCCATGGGCGAGACGGCCGAGATTGCCGTGGACGAGCTCCGCAAGGACGGCGTTCCCGTGGGGCTTCTGAAGCTCAAGCTCTGGCGGCCCTTTCCCTTCGAGGAAATGAAAAAGGCGGTGCGTGGCGTCAAGACCCTGATCGTCACCGACCGGTGCTGCTCCCTGGGCGGTCCCGGGGGTCCGCTGGCGGCGGAGGTCCGGTCCGCCCTGTACGCGGAGGCCGCACGGCCGGTCATCGAGAACGCCCTCATCGGGCTGGGCGGCCGCGACGTCACCGTGGACGACTTCAAACAGATGTTCCGTCAGGCGGGCAAGTCCAAGGGCATCTATGAATTCTATGGAGTGAGGGGATGATGAGTACGGCAAAACCGATATCGATCGTGGAGAACTTCGAGATCTACGCCCCGAAGCTGGTGGACAAGGAGGAGTTTTTCTGCTCCGGACACCGCGCCTGCCAGGGGTGTGGGGAAGCCCTGGCCATCCGCCTCATGTGCAAGGCCCTGGGCAAGGATACCGTGATCGCCAACGCCACGGGCTGCATGGAGGTGATCGCGACCCCCTATCCGGCGACTGCCTGGACGCTGCCGTGGATCCACGTTGCCTTTCCCTGCGCGGCGGCCGTGGGGGCCGGCGTGGAGGCGGGGCTCAAGGTTCTCAGGCGCAAGGGCGTGAACCCCGACCGCTACATCAAGACCGTGACCATCGGCGGCGACGGCGGAACGGTGGACATCGGCCTCCAGGCCCTTTCCGGAGCCATGGAGCGGGGTCACGACATGCTCTACGTCTGCTTCGACAACGAGGCCTATATGAACACGGGGATCCAGCGCTCGAGCGCAACCCCCTTCGGCGCCTCGACGACCACCGCCCCGGCGGGCAAGGCCAGCATCGGCAACAAAACCTGGAAGAAAAACGTGCCCGAGATCATGGTGGCCCACAACATCCCCTACGTCGCGACGGCCTCGCCGAGCTACCCGATCGACTTCATGAACAAGGTCAAGAAGGCCCGGTCGATCCAGGGGCCGACCTACATCCACTGCCTGTCCGTCTGCCCCACCGGCTGGCGGGCCAAGTCGGAGGAGTGCATCAAGCTGGGCCGGCTCGCCCTGGAAACGGGCGTCTTCCCGCTGTACGAGGTGGAGAACGGCGTGTATCGCCTGACCGTGGAGATGCCCGATCCGCTCCGCCCCGTGACGGATTACATCAAGACCCAGGGACGGTTCCGGCACCTGACGCCCGACGAGATTCGGGACATCCAGGGCCGTGTGGACCTGGAATACCGGAAGCTCATGAACAAGGTGGAACATTCCCTCTCGTGGACGGAATGAAGACCGCAAAACCGATCCGAAACAAAGGTGAACAAGGCATGAAGACAGTATCCTTTAGCAGTTGGGGTGGCAAGGTGATCGACAACCGGAAGGGCAGACCGGCCAAGGCCGCCAAAGTCGAAGCGCCGTTGACGATCGACGGGGGGGCGGTTACCGCCCTCATGGGCTGGAACGGGATCGTCGTCGCGGACCCGAGTGTCGACATCCTTTCCCTGACGCTGGCCTATCTCGAGGAGGCAAGAAAGCTCTCCTGCGGCGAATGCTCCGTCTGCCTCATCGGCATCGACCGCATGCTCGAACTCCTCAAGGCGCGGGCGGCCGGCAAGGGCACGAAGGCGGACCTGGACGAGATGGAACAGATCGTCCGGGGGGTTGCGGCGAACGCCAAGTGCAATTTCGGCCGCGCGGCCGCGCTCAACCCCGTGGGCGACGCCCTGAAATATTTCCGGGCGGATTTCGCGAATCCAGCGGCGTCAGCGGGCAAGACAACCGCGAAGACCTACCGCGTGGCCGTGACGGCGCCCTGCATGGAGGCCTGTCCGGCGACCCTCGATATCCCCGGCTACATCGAGCTGATTCGCAACGGACGCTTTGGCGAATCCCTGAACCTGATCCGCGAGCGGTGCATCCTCCCCGGCGTGACGGGGCGGGTCTGCACGCATCCCTGCGAGGACGCCTGCGTCCGCAAGGACCTGGATCAATCCCTCGCTATCCGTCTGCTCAAGCGGGCGGCGGCGGACGCCGATCTGAAGGCGGGCGGGACGCCCCTGGCGGCCCCGGCGGCTCTGAAGAAGGAAAAGGTCGCCGTGATCGGCGCCGGACCGGCGGGACTCGCGGCGGCGTACCATCTGCGCCTCCTGGGCTACGGCGTGACCGTTTTCGAATCCCTGCCCCATGCCGGCGGCATGGCGGCGGTGGGGATTCCCGATTACCGGCTGCCCAAGGACATCCTGAACTACGAGATCGACCTGGTCCGGCGCCTGGGCGTGGAGATCCGCCTCAACGAACCGGTGGGCCGCATCGACCCGGGAAAGCTCAAGAAGGCCGGCTACGCGGCCGTCTTCATCGCCGTCGGGGCGCACGCGGGCAACGCGATCGGCGCCGAGGGCGAGGACGCCGGCTACGACGGCTTTATGGAAGGGATCGAGTTCCTGCGGCGGATCAGCCTGGGGCAGAAGATCGCCCCGCGCCGGAAGGTCGTCATCATCGGCGGCGGCAACGTGGCCATCGACTGCGCCCGCACCTGCCTCCGCCTGGGGTTCGGGGAGGTGGAGATCCTCTATCGCCGTTCGCTGGCCGAAATGCCGGCCCGCGCCGAGGAGATCGCCGAGGCCCAGGAGGAGGGCGTGAAGATCCGCTTCCTCGCCGCCCCCCTGAAGGTCGTCGCGAAGAACGGGAAGGTGACGGCGATCGAATGCATCAAGATGAAACTCGGCGAGCCCGATGCAAGCGGCCGCCGTCGTCCCGTCCCCGTCAAGGGGTCGGAGTTCAGCGTGAAGACGGAGATGATCATCCCCGCCATTGGCCAGAACCCCGCACTGCCGACGGTGGCCGGAACGGAGGCCCTGGCGGTGGCAAAGGGCAATACCGTGGCGGTCGACGCGGTCACGCTCCGGACGAACCTCGACGGGGTGTTCGCCGGCGGCGACTGCGTCACCGGACCCGCCACCCTGATCGAGGCCCTGGACATGGGCAACCGCGCGGCGCGCAGCATCGACCTCTATCTGCAGGGTAAAAGCCCGGCGGCGGAGCACCCGTTCGCGGGGATCGACACGCGCGCCCAGCGCACAAAGGGCTTCGTGAGTCCGGCGGCGTCCGGGGAAGCGGCGCTCCTGCCGGCGAAGACCCGCATCGCGGGTTTCGACGAGGTCGAGGGCGGCTTCGACGCCGCGGCGGCGATCCGCGAGGCCAATCGCTGCCTGCGCTGCTACCGCCTGATGGTCTGGGCATAGGATCCGGGAAGGGGCCGGCCCCCGTGATTGGCGGCCTCCCGGAGTGAAGGATTCTTGACGACAATGAACCCGTCCGGAGCGTTGCCGGGGGGGAGAAACCCGCAATCGAGGAACAGGCTATGATCGAAATCACGTTAGATGGACGGAAGGTGAAGGCCCAGGAGGGGTCGACCCTCCTCTCCCATATCCGGGCGCGCAACATCGACCTGCCCACGCTCTGTCAGCACGACGAACTGTCCCCCTTCGGGGCCTGCCGCCTGTGCACCGTGGAGGTGAAGGTCAACGGCAAATGGGAACTCGCCACGGCCTGTAACACGCCGGTTGCCCAGGGGATGGAGGTCCGGACGGACTCCGAGCGGGCGATCGCGGGCCGAAAACTGGCCGCCTCCCTGCTGTACTACAAGTACCCCAAAACCCGGGTCGTGCGCGATCTGGCGGAGAAGCTGGGGATCGCGGTCGCCGCGGAGGCGGCGGACGCGAAGGAATGCGTCCTCTGCGGCCTGTGCGCGCGCACCTGCCGGGAGATCGTCGGGGTCGCCGCCCTGTCCTTCGAGGACCGGGGCCTCGGGCGCGACGTGGACGAGCCGCGGATCGCTTTCGACGCGAATGCCTGCATCGGCTGCGGGTCCTGCGCCTACGTCTGTCCGACGGGTCATGTGAAGATGGAAACCACCGGAGACAAGCGGATCATCTGGGACAAGGCCTTCAAGATGGCGACCTGTCAGGTCTGCGGTCGCCCGTTCGCCCCGGAGGATCAGTTGAAATACATCAGCGTCAGGACGGGCGTGCCCATGAGCCGTCTGAAGACCTGCATGAGCTGCCGTTAGGCGACGTCCGGGCCCGAACCCGCGCCGTTACGGCGGGCGAAGGGGCCGGTTCGAGGTTCTGAAACAGACATTCCCCAGTAGCTCAGTCGGTAGAGCGGCTGGCTGTTAACCAGCATGTCCGTGGTTCGAGTCCGCGCTGGGGAGCCAAAACGTCGAGGGGCCGTTTCCCGTGAAGTCGGGAAACGGCCCCTTTCCCATGGTGTCGAGGTTTCGGGACGTTTGCTGCCGGGGGGCTTTCGCCGCGGGAGCCCCGCCGCCGGCCCGCCTGGGGGCGCTACTTCATCGCCAGCAGGTGCGAGCGGAGGTTCGCGCCGCCCTTGCCCAGCCCCATTTTCCTGCGGAGGTTGTTGCGGTGGGCGTTCACCGTGCCCAGAGAGACGCCCATCACGTGCGCGATCTCGCCCGAGGACTTCCCCTCCTTGACGAGGTTCGCGACCTTAATCTCCTTGGGCGTGAGGTTGGGATAGCAGGAGGCGAGGTTGTACACGAAGTCCGAGGAGATGTCCATCAGGTTGGATTCCAGGACGCTCAGGGAAACCCGATCCATCGGTGCCATCTGGCCGTCCTTCAGTTTCTCCAGGTAGGGGGTGATGAGCTCCTGGAGGTTGGATTTAAGCCGCGCGGATGTCAGGCGCTGATTCTGTTCCTGCTGGTCCAGAAGGACCTTGAGGGCCGTATTGAGGGCCTCGAGTTTTTCGGCCTGCAGGGCTAGGGAATCCTTGCTTTTCCGAAGCTCGTCCTCCATCTGTTTGCGTTCCGTGATGTCCAGGAGTGTGCTTAAGACAAGCTTCTCTCCTTCAAATTCGATGACTTCAGTCGACAGGAGGCAACAATGGAGCTTTCCGGACTTGTCCCGCCAATAGATCTCCTTGTTGCGGATCCTGGCGTCTGTCGACAGGTGATCGAGGATTTCCTGGCGTTGCTCCCCCTTCCATTTCCCGAGTTCCATGGAGTTTTGACCGAGTAGCTCGTCGCGCGTATAGCCCGTCGTCTCGCAAAAGGCCCGGTTGACCTCGCGATATTGACCGTCGGCCGTGGTCACGGCCATCATGGAGGGATTCGTGGCGAAGACCAGGGGGAAGAGCCCTGTTTCGCCGTTGCCCTTTTGGTCCAGTTGCCTGAGAAAAGAGATATCGATGCCACCCGGTCCGGCACCCCGAATGTCGGACTTGCTTTTTCTGGTCACGATTCCGCCTTTCCTGAACAAAATTTAGCGAACTATAGCGGGACGTTACCTTTGTGTCAAGAATTCATTCAAATCACAGGGACAGCAGGTGGTCGTGGTCCTTGAGCCAGCGCCGGTGCTCCCGATGCCGGGGGGCGGCGCGGTCGACGAGCGCCCAGAAGGCGGGGGCGTGGCTCTTCTCGCGGATGTGCGCCAGTTCGTGAACCACGACGTAATCGACGACGTCCGGGGGGGCCATGATCAATCGCCAGGGGAAGGACAGGCGGTTCTCGGGCGAACAGGAGCCCCAGCGGTGTCGTGCCTGGCCGATCCGGATGCCGCGGGGCAGGACGCCCAGGCGCACGGAGAAAACCGCCACCCGGCCCGCCAGGTACGTCATGGCCTGCCGCCGGTACCAGCGGATGAACCGTGCCTTGCCGCCGCGGACGGCCGTTTCGTGCAACACGAATTTCGTGCCCGTGAAAACCAGCGGTTCCTTCCGGTCCGACGGGGGGACGATCTCCAGCGGGTACGAGACGCCCAGATAGGGGAAGGTTTCTCCCGTGGCGATGCGCCTGTCGTGCGGCCGTCGCGCCGCCTGTTCCCGGCGTTTCCGGGCGATCCAGGGCTGCTTCTTCCGGAAGAACGCCTCGATCTCGCGCTTCGGGGTGTGGCGGGGGGCCTGCACGAGGACCGTGCCGTCGGGGAGGACTTGCAGGGAGAGGGTTTTCCGCCGTCGCGCGCTGCGCACCAGGGTATAATCGGAAAGCGGACGGGCATCCATGCCCCATGTTTAGCAAAGAGTATCCCTTTTTTCAAGCCGCGCCTTCGGTCCCGATTTGGACGTTGCGCGAAGGTCTCCAGGTGTGGTACCTGCTAAAAATAGCGGCAACGTCGGCGCCGGGGAGGTCGCCATGTGCATTCATATTCTCGAAAAGGTGACGTGAGGGGGACATGGGGATGGATGAGGTGAGGGACCGGTGTGTCGTGATCACCGGGGCGTCGTCGGGGATCGGGAAGGCGATTTCGGCCTGCTTCGCGCGGGAGGGGGCGCACCTGTGCCTGGGGGCGAAACCGGGGGAAACCGAGGTTTTGACGGCGTGGGCCCGGGAACTCGAACGGACCCATGCGGTCCGGACATGGACCTTCCCCGTTGATCTCGCGCTTCCGGACGGGCCGGAACGCTTCCATGCCGCCGTCCGCGGGATCGGGCGGCCCATCGACTGCTTCGTCAACAACGCCGGCGTTCTCTGGTACGGGTCGTTCGCCGCCCTGACGCTCGAAAAACAGGTCGAGATCGTCCAGGTCAACGTGCTCGCGCACATGAAGCTCATGCGCCTGTTCGCGGAGGACATGGTGAAGCGCCGGGGGGGCCGCATCTGGAACGTCTCGTCCGTCTCCGCGTTTCAGCCCTGCTGCCACCACGCCGTCTACGGGGCGACGAAGGCCTTTGTCCAGAGCCTGAGCGAGGCGGTCCACGAGGAGTTGCGCGGAACGGGGGTGACCGTCTGCACGCTGAACCCCGCCTACACGGATACCCGGATGATTCACGGAGACGGGTTTCCCAGGCGCCTCTGGTGGTTCGACGTCTCCGGCGTCCGCACGCCCGAGGAGACCGCCCGGATCGGCTACCGCGCCTTCAAGCGGGGCAAGGCCCTGTGCATCGTCGGCTGGCAGAACCGGCTGATCCACACCCTGCTCCTGAGGCTGACGCCCCGCAAACTCATGGCCGCGATGTCCTACTGGGTTCTGCAGGCGAAGCCCTCGCTGCACGACTGACGATCCGCGTCCCGGTACCACACCGGTGCTGGCCGGGCGCCTCCGGGGCCTCCCGCGGGGAATCCGGATTCGCGCCGGGGGGCTGCCCGGGAGGCGGCCTTGGGCACGGTGCCTGTCGCCCCTTACCTGCATTGAATTTCGCTCAGCTCAGGTCAGCAAATCCAGAACATAATCAATATTTCTTGACATTTATACCGGATTGTCGTATGGAGCCAGCGGTAAGAGGATGACCATCGGTCAGAGCGGGGGCGTGCGTTTCCCGGATCCTGCCGGCGTCTCGACGGCGGACCGGACGGACCCATCCGCAGGGTGTAACCCCGTTCCGGTCGCATCGATTTCATGTGGGAGGAGGATGCATGCGATACAAGCTCGACCAACCGGACAATTTGATCGGATTTCTGGAGGACAGCGTGGCGCGCTTTCCCGAACGGCCCCTATTCGGTACACGGCTGCCCGATGGGGAGTACGAATGGATCACCTACCGTGATTTCGGACGCCGCGTGGACAACCTGCGCGGGGGGCTCGCCGCGATCGGCGTCGGAAAGGGCGATATGGTCGGCATCATCGCGAACAACCGGGTGGAGTGGGCCGCGGCCTCCTTCGCCACCCACGGCCTGAACGCCCGCTTCGTGCCCATGTACGAGCAGGAGCTCCTCCACGTCTGGGAGTACATCATCCGGGACAGTGGGATCATGGTCCTGTTCGTCTCGAAACCCGCCATCCTGGAGCAGGTCCGGGAATTTCCCGCCCGGATCGACACGTTGAAGAAGATTGTCCTGATCGAGGGCGAGGGGCCGGATACGATGGCGGCGCTGGAAAAGACGGGCGAGAAGCACCCGGTGCCCGCGGTCCGGCCCGCGGCCGACGACATCGCCACGCTGATCTACACCTCCGGCACGACGGGCGACCCCAAGGGGGTCCTCCTGTCCCACGCCAACTGGACCCACAACTCCCATTGCCGCGTCAAACGCTATCCGGGCTATGACGAGAACGACCGCGTGCTGTCCATCCTGCCCTGGGCCCACACCTACGGCCAGGGGGAGATGCACACCTTCCTGCAGATCGGGGCCTCGATCGCCCTGATGGGGAGCACCGCGACCCTGGCCGGTGATATGGCCAAAACCCGCCCGACCTTCATCGTCGCCGTGCCGAGGGTCTTCAACAAGATCTACGAGGGGCTGTGGGCGAAGATGGACGCCACCGGCGGTCTGGCCCGGAAGCTCTTCGTCATGGGGGTCGAGGCCGGCAAGAAACGGCGGTCGCTGGCCGAAAAGGGGCGGCCGGATTTTCTCGCCAACCTCAAATTCCGGATCGCCGACCGGGTCGTCTTCGCGAAGATCCGCGAACGCTTCGGCGGTCGGCTGCGCGCCGCGATGACGGCAAGCGCCATGATGAACATGGAGATCCTCCTGTTCTTCCTCGACCTCGGGATTCCGGTCTACGACTGTTACGGCATGACGGAGACTTCGCCGGCCATCGCCGTCAACGGCCCGGCCGCCTGGCGGATCGGCAGTGTCGGCAAGCCCATCGAGCAGGTCCGGGTCGTCATCGATTCGTCGGTTGTGGAAGAGGGGGCCCAGGACGGTGAAATCGTCTGCTACGGACCGAACGTAATGAAGGGCTACCACAACAAGCCCGAGCAGACGAAGGAGGTCATGACGGAGGACGGCGGCATCCGCACCGGCGACCGCGGCCGCCTCGACAAGGACGGCTTCCTCTTCATCACCGGCCGGATCAAGGAGCAGTTCAAGCTGGAGAACGGGAAGTTCGTCTTCCCCGCCGCCCTCGAGGAGGACATCATGCTCCTGCCCTCGATCGACAACGTCATGGTTTACGGCGAGAACCGTCTGTACACGATTGCGCTCGTCGTCCCGAACTTCTTCGCCCTGGAGCGTTTCGCGGAGGCGCACGGCCTGCCCTCGGACATCAAGGCCCTGATCGCGCGGGACGATGTCCGGGAGATGATCGCCCGGGAGATCCAGGACGGCCTGAAGGGAAAATTCGGCGCCTATGAGATTCCGAAGAAGGTCATCCTCCTGACCGAGGGCTTCTCACTGGAGAACGGGACGCTGACCCAGACGATGAAGCTCAAGCGCCGCGTCGTCCTCAAGAAGTATGAAGACCTGATCGCAGCGGCGTACAAATAGCGGCGGCGGGCCCAATCATCGTCCCGGACGCCGGTTACGGGTCTCGGGCGGATGCCGGTCGCACCTTTTTCTCAGGCGCGTCCGGCGTCCAAACCCTTTCCGCGAGGCCGGCGGGCGCCGTCTCCCGGCGGAACAGCCACTTCAGCGTGGCGAAGGCGAGCACGGGGTGGCGCAGGGCCGTCGCGGCGCGTCGGAGGTTGCTTTGGGAGGCGACGCCGCCGAGCAGGGCGTCGAAGGCGTTGAAGTCGAGTGTCCGCATCTTCCGGATGGCCAGGGCCTCGACGGCCAGCTTGTGACGGACGTACCCCATCAGCCGCGGCCGGTAGCGTTCGGCTCCATGCGCGCCGTCCGCGAGGGCGTCGACGGCCAGCACGCCGCTCAGGCAGGCCAGGTCCATGCCGCCGCCGTGCAGGGGCGAGGTCAGCCCCGCCGCATCCCCCGCCAGGAGGATCCGGTCGTAGACCAGGCGCGGCAAGATCCGTCCCGCCGCGATGCCGCCGCCGGTCTTCAGAATCTCCGCCCCCGCCAGGCCTTCCGACTTCAGGAAGTCCGCCAGAAGCGCCTTCAAGTCCGGATCGCCGCCGCGGCGGGAACCCCGCATCGTGTAGATGACCCCGCAGTTGGCCCGTCGGGCGTTCTTTGGGAAGATCCAGGCGTAACCCGGCCGGCGTTCCGGGGGGAGGTCGGGGAGGAAGCCGACCGCGATCCGGGGCCAGAGGGTGGAAAAGTCGCCCCGCAGCACCGCCTGATAGGCCACGAGGCCGTCCTCGAGATAGCGGCCGGAGAACCCGTACGCCCGGGAGGTGACCGACGGCGCGCCGCTCGCGTCGATGATCCCGTCATACTCGTGTTGCATCCGCCGGAGGCGCTCCGGGTCGATTTTCGTCTGTGCCTCCAGGCGCACGCCGCGGGCGACGGCGGCCTCCGCGAGTCCCTCCTGCCAGCTCCTGCGGTCCATCATCCAGAGCTTCCGGTAGCGGCCGATCGCCAGCGTGTGGCGCTCTCGGGCCGTCAGGACGACCTCCTCCACGGGATGGAGCAGGCCCCGCCCGGGCCGGCTCAGGATCCCCAGGGAATCGAAGATGCACTCCCCGCAGACGATGCCCTCCCCGATGGCGCGTTTTTCGAACAGATCCGTCCGGAAACCCCTTTCCGCCGCGGCCAGGGCCGCGTAGAGGCCGGCGGGACCGGCGCCGAGGATGGCGATCTTCATGGTCATTCCCGGCTGCGGCGCAGCAGGAGGGCGCAGCACAACAGGATGTTCTCCTCGGAGTAGAGGGCGAGCTCCTCGCGGTAGAATTCGGTGAAAAGGTCCCGGACGATGGCCTCGTCGGGTCGTTCGTCCCGGCGGAGACGGTCCCGCACGGCGACCGCGCCCGCGTGGGCGGCGCCAAAGGCCGCGTCCGCCGCCGCCTCGGTCAGCGCCCCCTGGTGTGCAAGCCCCAGGATAAGCGGCTTGAGGGCCGCCATCCGATCGATCGTCGCGAGATAGTCGGCATATCCCGTGAAGAAGATGGGGAAGAAGCCGCGGTCGAGGTAGCGGTAACCCAGGCTGTCGGAGGCGATCAGGGCCGTGCGTTCGGGGATGTGGACGGCGAGGTTCCCCGGGGCGTGGCCTTTCGCCTCGAGGAAGCGGAGCGTCACCCCGCCCAGATCGAGGGTGTCCCCGTCGTGCATGACCTCGGCCCCCGACAGCGACGGGGGCGCCGCCAGCGGCGGCCGGCGCACCCCCACGCCTCGGGCGGCGAGAAACGCCGACATGTAGCGGTCGTCGTTGACCAGAAGCGCCCCGGTCTTGGGATGGGCGCAGAAAGCCTCCGCGCCCGGCCCGGCGATCACCCGCGCGGTCGGGAACGCCTCCCGCAGGGCCGGCAGGCCGTTGAGGTGGTCGCCGTGGGGATGCGTGACGACCAGGACATCCGGCCGGACGCCGAGGGTTTCGAGCTGACCGATCACGAGGTCCCCCGTGGCCGATACCCCCGCCTCGATCAGGGCCGCGCCGGCCGTTCCCCGGACGAGATACAGATTGAAGAAGGGGTGCCCCAGGATCCACAGGCCGTCGGCCAGACGAGCCGGGATTTCCGCCTCCGCCGTTGACTTCCGCATGTCGTTTTCACCCCGTGCCGGTCCTGTTGAGATATCCGTTTAAGCTTGGCATCGTGATCCCCCGGAGCGCCGGACCTGCTGCGGCCAGGCGCCGGGGCCGTTTCCCCTCCGTCGCGCCACCGCGGGGGCCGGGCCCCGAAAAAATCCCATGCGCGTTGCCGTGAGACGCCTCCCTGTCCGAGAAGGTCCGGATCGCCCCCGGCCTGCGGTCCGGGGCTTGCACCTTTCGTCGCTACCGACGCCCGTCTTCAGATCAGGATCTCCACGTCCTCCAGGGGGTAGGCCATGCAGGAGTGGATGTAGCCGAACCGGCGGTCCGATTGGCGCAGCAGGACCCCCGCCGGCTGGAAGACGCGGCCGCTCAGGAGCTTTACCCGGCAGAGGCTGCACTCACCGGACCGGCATTGGGCCGGGATAACGATGCCGGCGCGCTCCAGGGCGACGAGGAGCGGCTCGTCCGCCCGGGCGGGGATCGTCCGCTTCCCGCGGACGGCCGCCTGGAACACGCGGTCGGGGGCCACCTCCGCGGGCCAGCCCGGGTCGTCGGCGATGCGCTTCGGCGGACCGAACATCTCCCGACGCACCCAGCGCCGCGGGACGGCCAGCTTTTCGATCTCCGGCAGGCAGAAGGCGTACATCTCGGCGGGGCCGCACAGGTAGAAGGTCCGGCCGTCCACGCCGCCCAGGACGTCCCGGATCAGGTCGGCGGTGAGAAAGCCGGTCCGTTCCCGGCATCCCGCCCGCGGTTCGGAGATGACCGGGACGTAGCGGATGTTTTCGTGCTGTGATGAGAGCTTTCGAAGTTCGTCGGCGAAGATGATGTCGTCCTCGCTCCGGCTCCCGTACAGGAGCGTCAGGTGCCGGTCGAGGCCCGCTTCGGCGATCTCGCGGATCATGCTCATGAAGGGGGTGATGCCGCTCCCCCCCGCGAGACAGACCATGTCCGGGCTGTGGAACAGCGGGTTGAAATGGAAGGTCCCCGCCGGAGAGGTGCTCGTCAGGACATCCCCCGCGCGCGTCCCGTCGAGCAGGACCTCCGAGACGAAGCCGTCCGCGACCCGCCGGACGGTGATGTCGTAATAGGCCCGCTGGCGCGGGGACGAGGAGAGGCTGTAGGGCCGGCTCGTCCGGACGCCGCCCGCCTCCACGAAGACGTTGATGTATTGCCCGGCCTGGAAGGGGGGCAGGTCCCCCTCGGCGGCCACGAGCCGGAGCGTCCGGGCCGACGGTGTTTCGTCGAGGATCTCGCTCACCCGGAGGGTAAGCCGGGCGGGGTGCAGCCGGTTGACGGCGAGCGCCACCTGTCCCTTGCGGGCGACGTAGTCGACGCCGTACTTGCGGCTGACGGCGATCTCCTGCTGAAGCGTCTCGTAGCCGTCGATCTCTTGAAGGAAGTTTTTTGCACTCATGGCGTCACCTCACTTTCTGCGAATGGTTTTGAGGGCCGCGCGGCCGGCTGAGGCCCCGGCCATCAGGGTGGGCTGGAAGCCGCCCTCCGCCGCCCATGCCCCGGCGAGAAAGAGGCCGGGGAGCGCCGGTTTGATCGGCTGGAAGATCCGGCTGTCCTTGGCGTACTGGTCGAATCCGTAGATCGCCCCGCCGGGATGGTTCAGGTAGCGCATGTGGGTGAGCGGCGTGGAGACCTCGATCTCCTCGATGTGCGACCGGAACCCGGGATACTGGGCCTCGGCGATGGCGAGGAGGCCCTCTGCGTAGCGGTACTTCTCCCGCGCGTAGCGTTCCGGCGGAATGGCGAGCCACGGGTCGGCGTACTTCAGGTCCACGATCGCGATCTGCGAGGTCCCCGGGGGGGAGGCCTCGGGGTTGGAGATGTTGAAGCAGGTTAGCAATACCATCCCCGGGGGTTCGTCGAGGCTCCGGTACTGGGCGAAGGCGCGATCCGTGTCGGCGTGGGTGCACAGGAAGTTCGTCTCCTCCCGGATGCCCAGGGCCTCGGGCGGGCAGTCGAGCCCGATGTAGAGGCAGACGACCGACGGCCCCACGGTCATGCCGCTCATGGTTTCGAGCGGCGCCGCCGGGCAGTCCTTCCGGTCGATCAGCTCCGTGAAGGTGGTGAGCGTCGAGGCGTTGGCAATGATGCACCCGGTCGCGATTGCCTCGCCGTCCGCGGTGACGACGCCGGCGACCCGTCCGTCCGCCACGGTGATCCGCGCGGCCGGGCAGTTGAAGCGGACCTCGCCCCCGTTCCGGAGGAAGGCGTCGACGAGGGCGTTGGACAGGGCCTGCGAGCCGCCCTTGATGTGCCAGGGCTTGAATTCGATATAGGCGTAGAGGATGCCGGCCAGGTCGCCGAAGGGGAGCTGCCGGGGCGGCACCCCGATGTAGCACCAGTAGGCGCTCGCGGCCAGCTTCAGGAGCGGGTCCCGGAAATGCTCGTCGAGGACCTCCTGCGCGGGCTTGAGGGCGTACCGGAAATAAAGCGGGTATTTTTCCCGGGAGACCTCCGGGTCTCTCATGAAGAAGATGGCGATGAACTGGTTGAAGTAGTCGTAAACGAGGTCGAAGAAGGCCCGGATCGCGGTCTCCTCCTCGGGGAAGCGCTCCGCCAACGCCCGGACGACGCCGTCGCGCGTGGTCGGCAGGGTGAGGTCGAGCGCCCCGGGGAGGGAGATCCGGTACATGTTCTCCATCTGAACGAACTCGACCCGGTCGAGGACGTCGAGCCCGTGCAGGGTCGCGCGCAATGGCCCCGGCGCGGCCTCCGTGCCGAGCCCGCTCAACTGGTGGAGGGCGACCTCGAACTCGAAGCGCCCGCGGCGGAAGCTCGTGGCGCAGCCGCCCGGGATGTTGTGCCGCTCCAGAAGCAGGGTCTTCGCCCCGCCCTTCGCCAGGGTTGCGGCGGCGGCCAGGCCCCCATTCCCCGCTCCGATGACAACCGCATCATATTCGATCATACCAGTCCTCCCTTTCTTAATAAATAGCGTCCCAGCCCGCCCCATTTTTCTTATGCTTCGTTGCTCCCGCGCGCACGCGGGATCAGGCCCGTCCCGCCCTTTCAGGGGCACCGTGACGGCGTCTCCCCTGTGCGCATGCGGGATCCGGATTCTCGATGCGTGCAAAACCCGGGACGGCGCTTCGATGCCGCATCCGTTTCGGGGCGGTCTTGGCCGCAACGCCGACGGTCAACGCGGCCAACCGGATCCCCGTGGCGCGCCGTCAGCCCTTCCGGATCCGGGAGAGGTCGAGGGCAACGCCCTCCCAGGCGGCCTCCAGGACCATCCGGAAATCGTCGGCGTCCATCTCCTCCGGGTTGTAGAAGATCGCGCCGTCGCACCGGGCCGCCGCGACGATCTCGGGGAGCCGCTCCCGGGGGATCATTCGGTTCAGACCGCGGTCCACGACCTCCTTCAGGGTGCGGGGATGCTGGCCCTGGGAGGCGTCGTGCAGGTCCTGGTTCAGCTGCCTCACGAGGGCGATGACCTTCGCGGCCCGCGCCTCCGGCGGCGTGGCGTCGCAGACCGCGCGGCCAGCCAGGGGCAGGAGGAGTTCGGCGGTCCACCGGCCGGTCTTGTGGAGGTTGTACTCCAGGCCGTAGGGCAGGAGGATCGCCATGCAGATCCCGTGCGGGACGCCGCAGGCCGAGCCGGTCGCGTGTCCCAGGCAGTGGACCATCCCCACCATCGAATTGGAAAAGGCCACCCCGGCCAGATTGGAGGCGATCGCGAGCGCCAGGCGTCCCGTCCCGTCCGCCGGATTCTTCATGACGGGCAGCAGGTGCCGGCCGATCAGCGCCACCGCCGCGCGCGCGAAGGCGTCGCTCAGCGGGTTCTTTGCGAGGCACGTGTAGGCCTCCATGGCGTGGGTCAGGGCGTCCATCGCCGTCTGCGCGGTGACGGCGGGCGGCAGGGTGAGGGTCATCCGGGGGTCGAGGACGGCGGCGTCGGGCAGCAGGAAGGGGCTCATGAAGGCCGTCTTGTAATGCTTTTCATGGTCCTTGATCACGGCGGCCTGCGTGACCTCGGAGCCCGTGCCGGAGGTGGTCGGCACGGCGATCAGGGGCCGCAGGCGACGTTTCAGCGCGCCGACGCCGCTGAAGGCCATCAGGTCGCGGGCATTCTCGGAGACGACGATGTTGACGCCCTTGGCCGTATCCATGACGGAGCCGCCGCCGACGGCGATGAAGCTGTCGCAGTGGCGCTGCCGGTAGAGTTCGGCGATCCGGCGGACCGCCTTGATGTCCGAATCCACGGGGACGTCGTCGGCGATCGTCTCCAGCGCCAGGGCGTCCCGGAGGGCGTTCCGGGCGACCTCCACCAGGCCGGCGCCGGCGACGCCGCGGTCGGTGACGATGAGGGGGTTTTTTGCGCCCAGATCAGCGAGAATCGTGGGAATCCGCTTCAGGGCGTCGTGACCCGCGACGATCCGTCCGCCGTTCAGGAATTCGTAATAGTCGGGCAGGTAGGCGGAGGCGGCCTCCGCTGTGGCGGGTTCTCCCGTGAAGGCGGCCTCCGCCGCGTCCGGTCCCGCCGGCTCCGCCTGGGCGTGGGCGCACCCCGCCAGGAGGACGCCGTTGGCGAGCGCCCACCGTTCCCCCTTGCCGGCCTTCGATCCGTTTCGGTCCAGAAGTGCGAGCCCGGCCCGGGCATAGGCCTCGCCCACGGGGTTCCGGGGCGCCGCGGCGATTACCCGGGCGGCGTGCGCGCGGGCGACCGACAGGACCGCCGCATCGCGTCCGGCGTCGCCGGGGCGGATCGTGCGGGGATCGAGGGCGACCAGGGCCGCCATCAGCGCCGGAGACCTGAAGGTCCAGGGCCCCAGCGCGGCCGTCGGGGAGGCCACCGCCTCGCAGTCGACGCCGGTGGGGATCACGACGAAGGGCAGGAGTGGCCGGGTCAGTCGGTTGTCCCCGGACGCGGCGGCCAGATCGTCCTCCGGGCCGATCGAGACGGCGATGTTGAGGATCTTGGCGGCCGTGACGAGGGGCCCGTCGCCCATCACGAGGAGGGCGTCATGGCGGTGCTCCACGAACAGATGCTTCACCCGGGCGGTCCAGGCCGCGTCCGGGGACTCCGGTGCGGCTTCGTGGAGCCCGAGGGGCATGCCGGAATCCGCGAAGGCCTTGACCAGAATCCGCGTGAGCCCCCGGTCGGCGGTCCCCTGCGTGGCGAGGACGAGCGGGCGGGAGGCGTTCAGCGCCCGCAGTTCGCCGGGAAGATGTTCCAGGGCCCGGCTTCCGGAAAAGATCCGGATCGGGCAGAAGAATTCGAAATGACGCGGGATCTCCATGTCACCCTCCTTTCAGCGGCCGAGGACGGCCCCGAGATAGATCCGGGTCCGGCCGACGAGTTTGCGGGTCCAGGACCAGCGGGGATAGCGCTTGACGGCGAGGCGGGCGATGAACTTCGGCAGGAGGTACACCTCGACGATGTCGAGGATCCGGACGATCGCGCAGGCCGGGGGGACTTCCCCGTCCACGATCATGCGGTTGCGGGCGGTCGCGACGGCGGTGCTCTCCCGGAAGGTGAACATCAGGATCGCCGCCTCCAGGTGCTTGATCTTCAGGGTGAGGTCGAGGGCGATCCCCTCGGGACGCCAGCCCAGGTAGCGGATCCGGCCCGCCCGTTTGCCCACGATCATCCAGGGGCCCGCGGGCAGGACCCCCATGGCGAAGGTGAACCCCTCCGGCAGGGCTTCGAACTCCCGACGGACCTCGGCATCCGCCCGGGCGGCCACCTGAAGCGCCCGTCCGACGAACCACAGCATGACGGCCACGTACGCCCGTTTCAGGGATTTTCTTCCCGCCGGCGCCTCCCGGTAATCGTTCATCCCTTTCCCTCCTTAAGGCAGGTCATGAAAGATGGGTGTTGCCCTGAAAGAACCCATGCCACGATGGATCCCTGCATACCAACTTTTCGGGGGCAAGTCCATCCCGAAAGATCCCGTGCGCCCGCGGGTGTCGGTCCGATTTCCGGGTTGCGCAACGGACCCGATCTGTGTAGAGTGTTCCCTGGCTCGAAGGGGGAAGCCATGATCCGGATCAACAGCTATCTGCACCGGGAGGAGTTGCTGGAGATCATCCGGCGATGGATGTACAGTGACGTTCACCCCGCCGATGCCGGGCGGGTCACCCGGCTCGTCCATTTCAACCAGGAGTATATCGCCCGCTACCTCCGGGAGTTCGCCGTGCGTCTTTTCCGCGGGCTTTTCGGAATGGATCCGGTCTTTCAGCCGGTGACGGTGAAGGGCGAGCTCAAGGATTGCCTCGTCGCCCGTCCGCCTTACCGTAATGAACGAATCGATCGGCTGATCCGTGACTATGCCGCCTTTCCCGGACATTATTTTCGCGAGACCCCGTTTGACGGCTGGCTGGTCTTTGTCGGCCGGGAGGACCCGGCGGCCCTTGCAGGTTCGATGCGGATCAAGCGCGATCGCCGCCTGGCCGAAAAGGCGGCCCGGCGGATCACGGACCGGATCTTCGACCGCATCCGGGCCCACGCGGATCAACTGGCCGAGGCCCGCGCCCGGAGGCTGGGCATTCAACCGGGCCAGCTCGTGACGACGCCGGAGGACATGCGCGACGAATTCCTGCGCGCGGAGGCGCGCCTTCTGGAGAACCTCCGCCACAGGCAGGCGATCGAGGACGGTCAGCCGCTGGCCATCAACGATGTGGCGGGACTCAAGCTCATCCTGCCGGGCGATCGCCTGGGCGAACTGGAGTCCGTGCTCGCGTCCATGAACGGGTGTTCGGTCCTGGAAAAGGAGCAGCACACCGGGCATTACAATGCGGTCAACTACATCGTCCGGCTCGAGCCGCCGCGGGAGGCTCTGCTGGCGGAGCCCCTGAGCGCCGGCGTCGTCGAGATCCTGAAGCGGAAAGGGGACGATCCGGAGGCGACCGTCCGGGAATTCGCGGCCTTCGTCCGCGCCGGCGAGCCGGACGTCCATCTGGAGATCATCGTTTCCGACTACCAGGAGACCCTGGAGAGCGAGGTCGGGCGCTGCATGCACGAGGACCGGATCATCGAGCAGCGCCTGCGCCGCGAGTACCGGGGGTCGATGGTAAAGAACATGGAGTATCTGCTCGAATACCTCTTCGCCTTTGCCACCTCTCCCCGGCGGGAACTGGAGACGCTGCCGGTGAAGCTGTGGGACCGCTATCTTCCCGATTACTTCGACGGCGTCCTCAAGGAGCTCTACGGCATTCCCGACAGCTAGGGGCATCCCACCCCCGCGCCGCTGGCGATCACGCGGCTCAGGCGAAGCCCACGAGGCGGCAAATGCCTCCGCCCGTGCCGGCGGCGATCACGGCTCCGTGAAGGTGCAGGTTCCGTCGCTCCCGAGGGTGAGCGTGAAGCCCCTGCCGGGCCACACCATGCCGGTTACGGCGTATTCGCAACGGCGGAAGAGATGGTTCGGGTCCGCTCTCAGCTCCTGGGCATTGATGGCGCCGACGCCCCAGTACCAGTTGACGACGGTTTCCGTGCGACCGGGCTCCACGATGACGCTCCGGATATCCTCGGCCGCGCTCTGGGTGAAGACGACGCCGACATCCCAGTCGCGGTCGTGGCGGTTATGAACCGTAACCTGGCCGGCGCCGGCCGGGTCCGCGGCCACGGAGAAAATGACCTGGGACCAGAGGATCGCCAGCAGCAATTTTTTCATTTTCCCTCCTCTTTCCGTCCTACACGGATTGGCGGCAAGCCTTCCCGTCGAGGCCGACCGGTTGCGGCGCACGTCCGGAAAGCCCGTAGCGACAGGCATCCGAAAGCGATTGTGGCGCGTTCCTGACGGAAGGATCCCGATGCCTCTTGAAGTAGGGGTCATCCCGGCTGCCGGTAAAGGCAAACAGGACCACGAGAAAGACAATCCACAGGAAAAGAACCAGCCCGTTCGCCCTTAGCCTGACCAGGGCGGGAAACAGGCCGAGCGGGCCGATGCGTTCGCCCTGCACCCCATTCTGGAAACCGAAGAGCAAGCCGAGAACCACGAAAGGCCCAAGCACCGGAACAACCGTTGCGGCCGCGATGCCGTAGAACCGCCAGTCGCTCAAGGGGCAGCGTCCGCCTCGCTTCAATTCCGCATAACCGCCCAGGAGGAGGGCGAGGCAGGCGAGGGGAAAGACGATGCCGAAGAAGCGTTCCCCGCCGGCCGCGGGCATGATGCCGACCAGGAGGGCCGCACCATGACCGATCAGCCCGGTGAAGAGGGCATTGCGTCCCAGCGGCGTGTAGGCGATTTCCGGCATACGGAGGGTCTCGCTCGGTTTTCGACAGGCCCCTATCCGGCCGCCGATTCGATCATGGCGCCGACGCCCGGCGGGGACAGCCGGCCGATCAGGCGCTCCAGGGCTTCGAGGAGTCCGGGAAGGGTGCCCGGATCGAGGGCCGAGACGGCCACGGTCCCGTACCGGCGGGAGAGCGCGGCCAGCCGGTCCTTGTCGGCGACGCGGTCCGCCTTGTTAAGCACCATCAGGGTCGGTTTCCCGGTCATCGAAAGGTCGGCGAGGATCTTCTCCACCGCGGCGATCTGATTCTCGAAGCGGGGGTTGCTGGCGTCGACGACGTGCAGGAGGCAATCCGCCTCCTTCAGTTCGTCCAGGGTCGCGCGGAAGGCGGCGAAGAGGTCCGGCGGCAGGTCGCGGATGAAGCCGACCGTGTCGGTGATCACCGCCTCCGTGTCCCGGGGAAAACGCAGGCGGGAGCTCTTCGGGTCCAGGGTGGCGAAGAGGCGGTCCTCCGTCAGGACGCGGCTCTTCGTGAGCGTGTTGAGCAGGGTGGACTTGCCCGCATTCGTGTAGCCGACGATGGAGACGACGGGAAGCCCCGTCCGCTCGCGCCTCACGCGCCGCTGGTTTCGCGCCTTCCCGATCCCCTTGAGGTCCTGCTCGAGGCGGTGGATCCGCTCCCGGACGCGCCGCCGGTCGATCTCCAGCTTCATCTCCCCCGGCCCCCGCGCCCCGATGCCACCGGTGAGCCGCGAGAGGGCGGCGTCCATCTTGACCAGGCGGGGCAGACGATACTTGAGCTGGGCCAGCTCCACCTGGATCTTCCCCTCCCGGCTGTGGGCCCGCTGGGCAAAGATGTCCAGGATCACCTGTGTCCGGTCGATGACCTTGAGCTCGGTGAAGTCGCTGATCGACCGGGCCTGGGCGGCCGTCAGTTCGTGATCGAAGATGAGGAGGTTGGCGCCGATCTGCAGGGCGCGGATGACCACGTCGGCGAGTTTCCCCCGGCCGATGACGAAGCGGGGGTCCATCCGGTCCCGGTACTGGAGGACGGCGTCGAAGACCTCCACCCCACAGGAATGCGCCAGTTCGCGCAGTTCGTCGAGGCAGGCCTCCGGTTCCCCGTTGGGGTCGGTCTCCGCGCGGACCAGGAGCGCCCGGTCCGCGGCCTCCACGCGCCGGGTGCGCTGCTGCTTTTGGAACTCCCCCTCCAGGGCCTGGATGAAGGCCAGGAAATCCAGGTCCAGCTCCGACGGCCGCGCGGGCGGAAGGACCTGCCAGAACTCGCCGGCGGGGTTCTCCGGGATCAGGTGGGCGGCGTGGGCCATGCCCGGCAGGCCGTCCGCGGCGGCCACCACGGCGCAGATCAGGTCGAGCCGCAGGAGGGCCAGGTCGGTCAGGTCGTCGTGGGTCAGGCCTTCGGCGTTCAAGTGGGTGTGGATCAGGCGGAGCCCCTTGAAGCGCGTCGAGGCGGCGCGGAAGCTGTCCAGGGCGGGGATGACGATCTGCTGGTGGGTGCCGACGATAACGCCCGCGACCTCGCCCTGCCGGCTCACGAGAAGGCCGATCTGGCGGTTCAGCTCGCGGGAGAGCTCCGTCAGCTCGCGGGCCAGTTCATGGGTCACGACGCGCCGGGGCGGCAGGCGGCGACGATAGAGCTGCGTGATCCGCCGGAGCTGGTCCGGCTTCAGTCCGCCGATATGACCGTGTATCTTCTGAATCGGGTCGTCCTACTTGAATTTGTGCGGGTTGACGCGCTTTTCCATGCCGTCGAGGAAGCTGGACCAGGCGTTCGTCCGGATCGGCATCACCTTTTTCCGTACTTTCTTCCTGCCGCAGGAGGGGCAGGCCAGGGTGTCCCACGGCTCGTCCATCCGGAGGATGGCCTCGAAGGTATGGTGGCATTTTTCGCATTCAAAATCGTACAGCGGCATCCGTGTCCCTCACTGCAAAGCCCTTCGGCGGGCGACGGACGAACGCGCCTCTCCCGCACGGTCCCGATCATACACCGCCCGCCGGCCGGATGTCAATCGGTATGAGAATCCGGAGTGGCGCGCGTCATCCCATTTTTTCTTTTGCAATCCGGGGCGGACGGGGTTATGTAAAATCAAACCGCTTGCGCACCCCGGGGGTTCCGCTCCCGGCGGCGCGCCGGGTCTGCGTGGATTAAGCCGTCTCACCCTGAAGCCATCCGGGAATCGTCCTGTCCGCCCCCGAGGGAGGAAGCCATGGCAACGTCGGCGGGAACGCGCGGGAAGGCCGGCATCAGAACCGGCGGCAGTGTGGCCAGGATCAAGCAGGCCATCCTCGACAACCTCGTCTGCATCCAGGGGCGCTTCGCCCCCATCGCCACCCCGAACGACTACTACCTCGCGGTGGCCTACACGGTCCGCGACCGGCTGCTCGCCCAGTGGGCGAAGACGGCCCACACCTACTACGAGCGGGCGAGCCGCACGGTCTGCTACCTCTCGGCGGAATTCCTCCTGGGACCCCACCTCGAAAATCACCTGATCAACCTCGGCCTGTACGACGAGGTCCGCCGGGCGGTGGCGGCGCTGGGGCTCGATTTCCAGGCCCTGGTCGACCAGGAGGAAGAGCCGGGGCTGGGCAACGGCGGCCTGGGGCGCCTCGCGGCCTGCTACCTCGATTCGCTCGCCATGCTCAACATCCCGGCGATCGGCTACGGCATCCGCTACGAGTTCGGCATCTTTACCCAGGAGATCCGCGACGGGTGGCAGGAGGAGGTGGCGGATCAGTGGCTGCGCAAGGGCAACCCCTGGGAGGTCCCGCGTCCCGAGATCGCCTACGACATCCCCTTCGGCGGCCGTACCGAGAGGGTCCGCGACGCCGCCGGCCGCGACCGCATCCGCTGGATCCCCGACCGGCTGATCCGCGGCGTCGCCTACGACACGATGATCACCGGCTACGCCTCGCCCTCGGTCATCATGCTGCGCCTCTTCAAGGCGGAGGCGACCACCTCTTTCGATCTGCGCTCGTTCAACGTGGGCGATTACTACGGCGCCGTCCACGACAAGATCGGCTCCGAGAACCTTACCAAGGTCCTGTACCCCAACGACGAGCCGGTCGCCGGCCGCCGCCTCCGTCTGATGCAGCAGTTCCTCTTCGTCTCCTGCGCCCTGCGTGACATGATCCGGATCTTCCTCCAGCGGGAGACGGACCTGACGCGGTTCCACGAAAAATACGCGATCCAGCTCAACGACACCCACCCGGCGATCGGGGTCGCCGAACTGATGCGCCTGCTGGTGGACATCCACGGGCTCGGCTGGGAAGAGGCCTGGGAGATCACCCGCCGGAGCTTCGGCTACACGAACCACACCCTGCTCGCGGAGGCCCTCGAAACGTGGCCGGTGCCCCTGTTCGCCGGCGTCCTGCCGCGCCATCTGGAGATCGTCTTCGAGATCAACCGCCGTTTCCTCGACGGGATCCGACGCGATTATCCGGGCGATGAGGACCTCGCCCGGCGGCTCTCGCTGATCGACGAGAGCGGGGAGCGCTACGTCCGGATGGCGCATCTCGCCTGCGTCGGCAGCCACCGGATCAACGGCGTCGCCCGCCTGCACACGGAGCTTCTGCGCGCGCAGGTTCTGAACGACTTCAACCGGATCGGCCCGGAAAAATTCCTGAACGTGACCAACGGCGTCACCCCTCGGCGCTTCGTCGCCCTCGCGAACCCGGCGCTCGCCGCACTCATCACCGAGGCGATCGGCCCGGCGTGGATCCGGGATCTGGCCCGCCTGGAGGCGCTGGAGCCCTTTGCGGAGGACGCCGCTTTCCGCGTGCGCTGGCGGACGATCAACCGCGAAAGCAAGGCGCGGCTGGCGGAGCTTGTCAAGAGCCGCACCGGGATCGCGACCGATCCCGATTCGCTCTTCGACGTTCAGGTAAAACGGATCCACGAATACAAGCGCCAGCACCTGAACGTCCTGCACGTGATCACGCTCTACAACCGCATCCGCCGCGGCGAGGTCGGCGACCGGCCGCCGCGGACGGTTCTCTTCGGCGGCAAGGCGGCGCCGGGCTATGCCATGGCGAAGCTCATCATCAAGCTGGTCCATGCCGTCGCGGAAACGATCCACTCCGACTCGAAGGCGGCCGGGCGTCTGAAGGTCGCCTTCCTGCCCAACTTCAACGTCAAGACCGCCCACTTGATCTACCCGGCGACCGACCTTTCCGAGCAGATCTCCACGGCCGGCAAGGAGGCCTCCGGCACCGGCAACATGAAGTTCTCGATGAACGGGGCGCTCACGATCGGGACGCTCGACGGCGCGAACGTCGAGATCCGGGAGGAGGTGGGGGCCGAGAACTTCTTCCTCTTCGGCCTGACCGCGGAGGAGGTGGAGCGTTCGTGGCGGGAGGGCTGGCAACCCGACGGGGCGATCGCGGCGAACGACGACTTGCGCGAGGCGCTCGAGATGCTGGAGGCTGGATTCTTCTCGCGCAACGACCGGGAACTTTTCCGTCCGCTCACCCGGACGATCCGCGACCGGGACGACTACCGCCTCTGCGCCGACTACCCCTCCTACATCGAAGCCCAGGACCGGGTCGGCCGGACCTGGCTCGATCAGGACGCTTGGCAGCGGATGAGCATCCTGAACGTCGCGCGCATGGGGAAGTTTTCATCGGACCGGGCGATCCGGGAGTACTGCGAGAAGATCTGGCGGGTCCAGCCGGTTGAGATTGACGATTGAAAGGCCCCGGTGCGTCCGGGCCGCCCGGACCGGGCAAAAAAGCTTGAATATTTCTGAGGATTCGATTATGAACCCTATGCATCTTATAAGTGCTCCAGGGGGAAAGACGGGGGGATGCGGGACGAGGCAAAGACGAAGCGTCAACTGATCGAGGAGCTGTGCGCCCTGCGTCGCGGGCGCGCGGAGGACGCCGCCCGGCCGTCCCGCCCGGCGATTGCCCGCAAGGCGCCCGTCGGCATCCAGGGGAATATCCCGGACATCTCCGAGCGCAAACGCATGGAGGAGGCCCTGCGGGAGAGCGAGGAGCGTTTCCGGACCCTCTTCCTCCAGGCCCCGATCGGCATCTTCATCTACGACCGGGCGCTCATCGTCACCGATTGCAACGAGCGATTCGCCCGGATCGTCCGGTCCAGCCGGGACAGGATCGTCGGGCTCGATCTGGCGAGCCTGCGCGAGCCGGCCGTCATCCCCCACCTGCTCGTCGCCCTCGACAACCGGCCGTCCCATTACGAGGGGCGCTATCGGGCCATGACCTCGGACGCGGACATCTGGGTCTCCTTCAACGTCAATCCCCTGCACAACGCCGAGCGCGAGGTGGTCGGCGGCATCGGGGCCGTGGAAGACGTCACGGACCGGGTGAAGATGGCCTCGGCGCTGCGCGTCGGCGAGGAACGCTACCGGCAGATGGTGGAGAAGGCTAACGACATCATCCTGCGCTGCGACCGGCGGGGGTGCTTCACCTTCGTGAACCCCGCGACCGAGCGGATCACCGGCTACGCCGCTTCGGACCTGCTCGGCCGGTCGTATCTCGATTTTATTCCGCCGGACCATCGCGGGGACGTCACGGCGATGTTCACGGAACAGTTTGCCGAAAAGACGATGAACACGTACAGCGAGTTACCGATCGTCGCCAAGGACGGGCGGACGATGTGGTTCGGTCAGAACAGCCAGTTGATCCTGGACGGGGATCGGATCGAGGGGTGGCAGGTCGTCTCGCGCGATATCACCGACCGCAAACGGATGGAAGAGGAGTTGCGGCGGCTGTCGATCAGCGATCAGTTGACCGGCCTCTACAACCGGCGAGGATTCATGACCCTGGCGGAGCAGCAGTTGAAGCTGGCCGTGCGGGTCCGGCAGGGCTTTCTCCTGTATTTTGCCGACATGGATAACCTGAAGGCCGTCAACGACCGGTTCGGACACTACGAAGGGGACCGGGCGCTGATCCAGACGGCGGCCATCCTCAAGGAGGTCTTCCGCGCCTCGGACATCGTCGCCCGCATCGGAGGGGACGAGTTCGCCGTATTGGCGGTGAGCAGCCATCTGCGCGACGCGGAGATCCTGAAGCTGCGGTTGAATCGGCGGATCGAGGCGGTGAACGCGGAGGGAAGGAACAGGTTCGAGATCGCGCTGAGCCTGGGCGTCGCCCTGTTCGATCCCGCCCAGCCCCGGACCCTGGACGACCTGATGTCCGAGGCGGACGAACTCATGTACGCGCAGAAGAATACCCGAAAGTAATGGCGTTCAGCCTTTTTTCTTCAACCGGAGCCACCGGTCCCTGAAGAGATAGGCCAGCAGCAGGACGAGGCCGACGCCGCCGAGCGCGAGCAGCAGCAGGAGACCCTGCCCGCCCCGGGCGAAATTCCCCCCCACCGACAGACCGAGGGTTCCGAAAAGACGGCCGAACGTCGCGATGACGACGAAGGTGGACGTCTTCATGTGGCTCAACCCGATGATGTAGCAGAGGGAGTCCTTCGGAAATCCGGGGATGAGGAAGAGGATGAAGGAGACGAACGTTCCCTGGTGCTCCATGAAGTGGTCGTATTTTTCGATGATGGAGCGCTTGACGACCTTCTCGACGAACGGCAGACCCAGCGTCCGGGCCAGGAGGAAGGCGAGCCACGAGCCGACGCCCAGGCCGACGGTCGAGTAGAGGGTCCCCAGCACGGGGCCGAACAGGTAGCCGCCGATCAGGCCGGTGACCTCGCCGGGGATAGGGGCGAGGATGACCTGGAGGATCTGGACGGCGATGAAAATGAACGCGGACCAGGGTCCGAAGGAACGGATGAACTGCGTGACCCTCGCCCGGTCCAGGAAGACCGTGTGCAGGTCGAAGTGGTAAAAAAGGTAGGCCCCCGCGGCGATCGCGCCGACCAGCAGGAGGATCCGGAGGGTCGTGCGGTTATTCATCGCGGCCGCGTCTCCAGGCGTCGTAGCGGACGATGAGCCCGTAGACGGTCATGGCCCGTTCCGCAGAGGCGAAAAAGGGGACGCCCGCCTCGCAGAAGGTTTGGGTCAGACCGGCGTCGAATCCGGGGACGTTGATCATGAGAAAGGGTTTTTGCGCCTCCCGCTGCGCCCGGATCATCCCCTCCGTGTAGCGGGTGTTGACCTCGGTGGATAGGCCGATGCCCGCCACCGCCACGGCGTCGACGCCGGGATCGGCGGCGACGGCCCGCGCCGCCTCGATGTAGAGTTCGACGTCGAGCGAGGCGGACATGCCCACGTCGACCGGGTTGCCCAAGCTTGTGCCGGTCGCGGGGACGAACCGGGCGAGCCGTTCCCGGGTTTCGGGCGCGATGGCGGCCAGCGTGAGCCCGGCCCGTCCGCAGGCCTCCGCGGCGGAAACCCCCAGGCCGCCGGGACCGGCCAGGATGGCGATCCGCCTGCCCCGGGGCGGCCGGATGAGGGCGAAGCCCATCAGGGCGTCCACCCAGGCCTCGAACCCCGCCACGGGAATCGCGCCGCCCTGCCGGGCGACGCCCCGCCAGACCTCTTCGGAGCCGGCCAGGGCGCCCGTGTGGGAGGCGGCGGCCTTCGCCCCCTCCGGCGTCAGTCCCACCTTCCAGAGGATCACGGGCTTCCGGCGCGACGCGTGCTTCAGGGCGGCTAGAAACCGCGTCCCGTCGCGGATCCCTTCGATGTACCCCCCGATGACCTCCGTCTCCGGGTCCTCCCCCAGATAGGCGAGGAAGTCCCCGGCGGAAAGGTCGCATTCGTTTCCCAGGCTGACCACGGTGCTGAAGCGGAGGCCCCGCTCCGCGCCCATCCGGCCGATGATGTTGGTGAGGGAGCCGCTGTGGGAGATGAGGCCCACCGGCCCCGTTTCGCGGGGGAGCTGAGGGAAGAAGGACAGACCGGCGGCCGGGCGGTATAGACCCATGCCGTTCGGTCCGATCAGGCGCATGCCGCCGGCGCGGGCGATGCGGACGATCTCCGCCTCCAGGGCCGCGCCTTCGGCCGTGCCCGTCTCCTTGTAGCCCGCCGTGAAGAGCACCGCGCCGCGGACGTGTTTGGCGACGCAGTCATGGATGCAGTCCATGACCTGATCGTGGGGGATGAGAACGATGGCCAGGTCGATCTCGCCGGGCACGGCCGCGACGGAGGGGTAGACCTTGAGGCCGTCGATCTCGTCGATCCGGGGGTTGATCGGGTAGATCGGCCCGGGGAAGCCCTGGTCCTGCAGGGCCATCAGAAAGAGCCGTCCGGTTTTCAGGCCCCGGGGGACGCCCACCACGGCGACGGAACGCGGGCGACAGAGGGCACGGATCTCTTCGACGACCGGAAACGATTCAGCCATGTCTCGTCCCTCCTTGCGGGTTCGACCCCGCTGTTCGAATTTCCTGTGTCGGCGGCCCCAAATCCATACCAGCAAAAGGGGCGATTGCCAACAAAATTGCGTGCAATAAAACAGCCCGCTTCCCGCGAGGCGGCCTGCCCGGACGGCCGGGCGCTCCCAGTTTCGGAAAGTTTGGGCCGTGCCCGCCGGGAACTTTTCCCGCCGAGGCATGGATATGGTCGTTCAGTAAATCACGTGAACGCCACGTCATCATGGCAAAAGGAACGATTGTGGAAATGACTTGACATTCTGAACGCCGTTTATTATTCAAACAGCGTTCAAATTTCTCGAGGAGGGTTCATGCAGGCGGCTGTCGCGAAGCGAAGACAATCGGAAAGGATGGAGAGGCGCGAACGGATTCTGGGCGCCGCCAAGACGGTGTTCCTGAAGAAGGGATATTTCAAGACGAACATCCGGGACATCGCGAAGGCGGCCGCGCTTTCACCCGGGGCGATCTACTATTATTTCGGCGGGATCGACGAGATCTACGCCGAAATCTGCGAGGCGTCCTTTCAAATGATCAACCGGTTTCTCGAACGGGAGTGCGGGGAAAAGGCCTCCCCCCTAAAGAAACTCGAAAACATGGCTGACGCCTTTTCCCGGTTTTATCTGGAACATCCGGAATACTTTGACCTCTTCGCGTTCAGCGACCTGGGCTGGAAGCGGGTGGGACTCAAGGAAGAGCTGGCGTCACGGCTGGATCAAGCCCTCACCAGGGCCATCTCCCTCGTCCAGTCGGTGATTGAAGAGGGCATCCGGAAGGGCGAGATGAAGCCCGTCGGCGACCGTCGGCAAATCGCCTACGCCCTCTGGAGCGGCATCGAGGGGGCCTTGTCGATCAACAGGCGGGGACTTTTGGAAAACACCGATTTCGGGATCGCCGCCTTGATCCAAACGCAGATGCGCATGATCCTGAGGGGGCTCGCCGGCAGTCCTTGATCGGGCAGGTTCGACCGTTCCGGCTGGCCCTCGGGAGTGCATGGTTACGGATGGCAGTCCCTCGGTTCGCTCTTGGTTCTTAACTTTGCAGGCAAAATCTCAACAGAAAGGAGGGAGTATGGGTCAGGAACGGGTTGCCTTGATTACGGGCTGCGGGAGTGGTATTGCCCGACACTTGACGACGGTCTTGTCCGGGCGCGGGTATCGCATTTTGGCGACGGACATCAATCCGGAGTCTCTTGAACACAGCGCACGTGAGCTGAAGTGGAACGCGGATCGGGTGAAGTTGCACACGCTGGACGTGCGTGATGCCGAAGCGTGGAAGGAAGCCGTCGCTGTGGTTGTCCGGACCTGGGGGAAACTTGATGTTTGCATGAATATCGCGGGATTCGCCATTCAGGGGTTCGTTCACCAATTCCCCCTGGAGCACATCGATCTGCATATCGATATCAATACGAAGGGAGCGATCTTGGGGACGAGGTTTGCGGCAGAACAGATGATCAAGCAGGGCTCAGGCCATATCGTCAACATGTGCTCCCTCGCTGGTCTCGCGCCGGTTCCAGGGACCAGCCTCTACTCGGCCTCCAAGTTTGCCCTGCGGGGATTCAGCCTGGCGGTGTCCTACGAATTGAAGCCCCGAGGCATCGACGTCTCGCTGATCGAACCGGACCTCGTCGATACGGCCAAGCTGCAGACTCAACTCATTTATGGGGACGAGGCGGCCGCCGTCGGCTTTTCCGCACCGCGCATCCTGAGCGTTGAAGATGTGGTGGCGGTGATTCTCAAAAGAGTTCTGGAAGAAAAGGTCCTAGAAGCTGCAATACCCCCGTGGAGGGGATGGCTGTGCAAGTTCGGCGGGACGTTCCCAAGACTGACGGGGCAGATTCACAAGATCGTGACGAAGATGGGGATGAAAAACCTTTCCCGCGAGAAGGCGAAGCGCCAGGGTTATGCTCAGGTCGTGACGCCGGACAAATGGCTCTATGAGCGAGAGGTCAAGAAGAAAAAGTGATCGTTCCGTGTCGTGCGCTGCGACAGGCCTATCTTGAAAGAGGGCGGGGTATTTTTACGAACCGACAGGTGAAGACAGGAGGGGAAGAAATCGTTTGTTTCTCCAACACGGACAGTCTCAAGGAGGGAAGGAGGGAATTTTATGGCGAGGGGAAAGGTGAGCAAGGCGGACGTGGGCCATGCCCGGAAATTGGGGCTCGATCCGGATCGGCTGCTTCGCATCCGGGAGGTCATCGAGGCGGACACCACCCAGGGTCTTTACGACGGCGCGGTTTTCATCGTCGCCCGCCACGGCGAAATCGTCCTGCATGAAGCGGTGGGCCATACCGACCTGGCGAAGAAGCGCGCGGCACGCAAGGACGATGTTTTCTTTATCATGTCCCTGACCAAGCAGATGACGACGGTTCGGGTGCTCATGGACATCGAGGCGGGCAAATTTACCTTGACGACGCCCATCCGGGAGATCCTCCCCGAGTTTGGCATCAAGGGAAAACAGAACATCACCGTGGGTCACGTGCTGACGCACCGGACCGGCCTGAACACGGAAATCCCCTTCACGCTGCCCGTGGACAAACTGGGGAACATCGAGGCCGTCGTTGCCTGCCTGAGCAACGAACGGGTTCTTTTCATGCCCGGAACGATCGTTACCTACAATCCCACGACGGCCCATGCCCTCGTGGCGGCCATGGTCCAGCGGCTCGACGCGAAGAAGCGGTCCTTCCGCAGGATCCTCGCCGAAGACGTCTTTGCGCCCCTGGGGATGAAGGACACGGCCCTGGGACTGCCGGACCGTCTGAAGAAGCGGCTCGTGCCGGTCGTCGTCCGGGACAAGACCCGGGGGATCTTCGACCCCGACCTCATTGAGGCCTTGAACTACATCGCCGCGGAGGATACCGAGATGCCTTCGGGCGGCGGTGTCTCGACGGCCCATGATGTATTTCTTTTCGCGGAAATGCTTCGCCGGGGAGGAGAGCTCAACGGCCGGCGCCTGCTGTCCCCCGAAACGGTGATCCTCGCCACCACCAACCAGACGGGGGATCAACCGAACCACCTGATGGACTATATGCGGGAGATGTACGGATGGCCGGAGATTCCCGCGTTCCTCGGCCTGACCTTCTTCCTGCGGGGCGAGGGCGTCTTTCCGACCCCGCTCGGCATCAACACGTCGCCCGACACCTTTGCCGGCCTCGGGGCCGGCTCCACGATGTTCTGGGTCGATCCGGAGCGGGACCTGACGTATGTCTTTCTCTCGGCGGGTCTCATGGAGGAGGGGAAAAGCTTCCTGCGGCACCAGCGCCTCTCCGACATGGTTGTTGCGGCGGTCGTGGATTGACGGATATTCATAAAAGGAGGGAAAGCGATGTTCAAGGATGTCATTGTCTTGATTACCGGTGCGGCGTCGGGGATCGGATTCGGAACCGCGCGGCTGTTCATCTCGGAAGGGGCGACCGTCGTCGGCTTCGACCTCGAGGCGGCCGCCCTGGCCCGGACACGCGATGATCTGGGGGAGCGCTTCGTTTCGCGTCCCGGCGACGTGTCGAACGAGGCCGATATTGCCGCCGCGGCCCGGTTCGTCGAGGAAAGATTCGGGCGGCTGGACACCCTCGTGAACAACGCCGGCCGGGGGACCCTGGTCCAGATGGAGGCCATGCAGGAAAGCGATTTTTACTGGCATTACGACGTGCTGGTGAAGGGGCCGATGCTCATGGTGAAGCACTTTGCGCCGCTGCTGCGGAAATCCGCCAATCCGTCGATCCTCAACATCTCATCGAGCGCCGCGCGGGTGGAGCACACCCAAAACCATTTCCTCTATTCGACGGCGAAGGCGGCCATGCTGAAATTCACGCAACACATCGTCCGTGACCTCCCGGGGATCCGGGCAAACACGATCCTGCCGGGGTGGATCGACACTCCGATCTACGCCCGGGCCGGTCTCGACGAGGCGACGATCAAGCTCGTCTACGAACACGCGCTGCCCAGGATTCCAGCCGGCCGCATCGGCAGCCCCGAGGACATCGGGCATTGCATCCTGTTCCTCAGTTCGCCGAAGGCGTCCTACATCAACGGGGCCTCGATCGACATCCATGGAGGCTATCTGAGCAACGCGGACTGGGGTTTCCTGTGGTAGTGGTTTCTCAGTAACGGCAGGCACGGATCGATTCGGGGAAGCCCGGCCTCACGGCCGGGTTTCCCTTGTCCGCCGGGCCCCGTCTGCATCCTTCTGGAGGGGCCGCGACGCCCCCGTCGCCGGCCCGCGTCCGACGGGCCCGGGCTGGCTCCCGGTCCGGATTAGTTTTGGTAATCAACAGGTTACAAAGTCGTGCGAAGGCTGGAGAAAACGATATTTGGCTTGACAAGCCGGGACCTTTGCGTTACGTGTAGGCGCCAAAAAAAACGCCTGTTCGACGGGCGCGGACGGCAGGAATGACGGTCCGGTCTGTTCCCTGGTGAAAAAACCCTCCGGAAACGGTTCGTTGACGTAACCACGCTGAACGGGGCGCAGCCGCTCCGATTCCCGCCCGCCGGCATGCCCCCGCATCGGTTTCAAGGAAGGCCAAGGAGGATTCAAGACGTGTTGCATGCAAAAGAGACGCTGGAACAATCCGCGCGCCTGACCCGTCAGTGGGAGGACGAGGTGCGGCGGTCGGTGGCGGAGAATCCGGATCAGAAGGCCCGCTGGTCGACGGTGTCCGACCTGGAGATCAAGCGGCTCTACACGCCGGAAGACATCCAAGCCATGGATTTCGCGCGGGACATCGGCGTGCCGGGCGAATATCCCTTCCTCCGGGGAAACCAGGCCACGGGGTACCGGGGGCGCTATTGGACCTACCGGATGTTTTCGGGGATGGGGAGCGCACAGGATACGAACGAGCGGTGGCACCTGCTGCTGAAAAGCGGGCAGACGGGATTGAGCACGGCGTTCGATTTTCCCACCCTGATGGGCTATGACAGCGACTCCCCGAAGGCCCGGGGCGAGGTGGGCAAGTGCGGCGTGGCGATCGACACCCTGGAGGATTTCCTGGTCCTCATTGACGGGATTCCCCTGGACCGGGTGACGACCTCCATGACGATCAACCCGCCCGCGACGATCCTGTGGGCCATGTATTGCGCCGCCGCGGAGGTCAAGGGCGTTTCCCTGGACCGGATCGGCGGGACGATCCAGAACGACATGCTCAAGGAGTTCATCGCCCAGAAGACCTTCATGTGCCCCCCGGAGCCCTCGGTCAAACTCATCAGCGACACCATCGAGTTCGGGACAAAGCACGTCCCCAAGTGGAACACGATCAGCATCAGCGGCTATCACATCCGCGAGGCGGGCTCGACGGCGGTCCAGGAGCTGGCCTTCACGCTCCGGGACGGGATCGAGTACGTGGAGGACGTCATCCGTCGTAAGGGTCTCGATGTGGACGCGTTCGCCCCGCGGCTCTCCTTCTTCTTCAACGCCCACATCGATTTCTTCGAGGAAATCTGCAAGATGCGCGCGGCGCGCCGGATCTGGGCGCGGGTGATGCGCGAACGCTTCGGCGCGAAGAACCCCCGCTCCTGGTGGATGCGCTTTCACACCCAGACGGCCGGCTGCTCGCTGACCGCCCAGCAGCCCTACAACAACGTCGTCCGCACGGCGGTGGAGGCCCTGGCCGCGGTCCTGGGCGGCACCCAGTCGCTGCATACGAATTCGCTCGACGAGGTCCTATGCCTGCCCTCGGACCACGCCGTGGAGATCGCGCTCCGCACCCAGCAGATCCTCGCGGAGGAGACGGGGGTGGCCAACACGATCGACCCCCTGGGCGGGTCGTATTTCGTCGAGGCCCTGACCAACGAGATGGAGGCCAAGGCGCTGGAATACATCGCCAAGATCGACGAGATGGGCGGGATGATCGCGGCCATCGACAAGGGCTACCCGCAGATGGAGATCGCCGACGCGGCCTACCATTTCCAGCAGCAGCTGGAGTCCGGCGAGAAGGCGATGGTCGGCATCAACCGCTACGCGACGGGCGAGGCCCAGGAGATCCCCTATCTCGAGATCGACGAGGCGGTGGAAAAGCAGCAGGTGGCGAGACTCGCGGCCGTGCGCCGGAAGCGCGACGGGAACGCCGTCCGCCGGAGCCTCGACGACGTCCGCCGGGCCTGCCGGCAGGGGGACAACGTCATGCCCTACTGCATCGAGGCGGTGAAGAACCTGGCGTCGGTGCAGGAGATCTGCGACGTCTACCGCGAGGTGTACGGCGAGTACCGCGACCCGGGGTTGTTTTAGGCGCGGCCCCGGGAAACCAGATCCCGCCTGCGCTCAGGGGAGATTTTTTTTGGGGGGGGGATGCCCCCGCGGCGGAGCGCCCGCCGGGAAAACGGTCAGCGCGGGTTTTTCCCGTCGGCGCAGGGTCGAACAGGGTCCGGCGCGCCGACGGATCCCGATTCCCGATGGGCGGCGATGGGTTTTAAAGAGAAACGATCGAGGTAAGCTATGTCGAGAAAGATACGCATCATGGTGGCCAAGCCGGGGCTCGACGGCCATGACCGGGGGGCCCGCGTCCTGGCCCGGTGTTTCCGGGATGCCGGCTTCGAGGTCATCTACACCGGGTGCCACCAGACGCCGGAACAGATCGCCGCGGCGGCCGTCCAGGAGGACGTCGATCTGGTCGGATTGAGCTGCCTGTCCGGGGCCCACCGCTATCTCTTCCCCCGGGTGGTGGAGCTGCTCCGGGAGCAGGGGGCGTCGGACATCACGGTGATCGGCGGCGGCATCATTCCGGAGCAGGACTTTTCGCTGCTCAAGGACGCGGGCCTGAAGGCGATCTTCACCCCGGGCGCCACCCTGGAGGAGATCGTCGCCTGGGTCCGGGAAAACGTGGGGCCCCAGGGTTGACGCGGTCCGGCGCGGATCGACCGGCGGCGCACGGGGATGACGATATGGACAAGGCATCGAAAATCAGGGCCGGGGACGTCCGTACGGCGTCGCGGCTGATCCGGAACCTGGAGGATCAGCTCCCCGAGGCGACGGAGACCCTGAAGCACATCTTCCCCCACACGGGCAAGGCGCACATCGTCGGGATCACCGGCGCCCCCGGGGCGGGCAAGAGCACCCTGACCGACGCCCTCATCTCCTCCTTCCGCCATCAGAATCGAACCGTCGGTGTCCTGGCCGTCGACCCGACGAGCCCCTTCACCGGCGGCGCCATCCTGGGCGACCGCATCCGCATGCAGCGCCACGCCGAGGATCCCGGCGTCTTCGTCCGCAGCCTCGCCACGCGCGGCGCCCTGGGCGGTCTCTCGAAGGCCGTGGGCGACGCCGTACACATCCTGGACGCCATGGGCAAGGACATCATCATGGTCGAGACCGTCGGCACGGGCCAGCAGGAGGTCGAGATCATCAACCATTCCCACACGGTCGTCGTCGTCCTGGTGCCGGGCATGGGCGACGAGATCCAGGCCATCAAGGCCGGGATCCTGGAGATCGCCGACATCTTCATCGTCAACAAGGCGGACCGCGACGGGGCGCGGCAGCTCCACCGGGAGCTGCAGATGATGCTCGACATGGCGAATCTGAAACCCGGCGCGTGGCGCCCCCCGATCGTCATGGTGGAGAACGTCTTCCAGCCGGAGGCGTTCACCGGGCAGATGGAGGAGGCGTCCCGCCAGATCGACGCGCACTACCGTTACCTCATCGAGAGCGAACGGATGGAGGACCGGATGCGCCGCCAGGTACTGGTGGAGATCAACGAGGCGATCCGGGCGAGCATCCTGGAGCCGGTGCTGAAGGATCTCGTGGCGAGCGGCGAGTTGGACCGGATGATGTCCGGGCTCTTCAAGAAGGAGTCCGACCCCTACTCCCTGGCCGAGCGGGTGGCGAAACGGTATCTGAAGAAGGAGTTCCTCCCGTGACGGACCCGATCCGAAACAAGAAAACGGTTAAGGCCTCCCGTCCCGTCCGGCGCGCGGCCGCTGCCGCAACGACCCAGTCGAAGGCCGCTCCGGCGGCCGCGCCGTCGCCGGGCCGGCCGCGCCGGGGGCTGGTCCTGGTCGTGACGGGCGACGGCAAGGGGAAGACGACGTCGGCCCTGGGCCAGGCGCTGCGGGCGCTGGGACACGGCTACCGCGTCGCCATGTTCCAGTTCATGAAAGGGCGCAAATACGGGGAGCTCCTGGCCGCCGAAAAGCATCTCCCGGGGCTCGTCATCCGCCTCTGCGGCCTCGACAGCTTCGTGATGCGGGATAACCCGGCGCCGGTGGACGTGGAGATGGCCCGTGAGGGCTTCGCCCTGGCGCGGGAGGCCGTGCGTTCCGGGGCGTACGACATGGTGATCCTGGACGAGATCAACGTGGCCGTGGATTTCAAGCTGATTCCGCTCAAGGACGTGCTCGACCTCGTCGCCGAAAAGCCCCCCGCCCTCGACCTGATCCTCACCGGGCGCTACGCCGCCCCGGAGTTGATCGCCATCGCCGATACGGTCAGCGAAATCCGGGAGGTCAAGCACCACTACGCCGCCGGCGTCAAGGACCGGGCGGGCATCGAGTACTGACGGACCGGAAGGGAGGCGCGATGCCGAAGGCAGAGATGTCCCGCGAACAGCTTCTGATCGTCATCGCCGACCTGCGACAGAAGATCGAGAGCCTCGAACAGGCCGGGCGCGCCCCCCGCTTCGACGAAAACTTCTACAAGACGCTCGCCAACAGCTCCCAGGCCGGCGTCTACATCATGCAGGACCGCAAGTTCCAGTTCGTGAATCCCCACATCCAGGATTACGCCGGCTACTCGGAGGCCGAGATGCTGGGGATGAACCCCGTCAGCATCATCCACCCCGTGGACCGCGCCCAGGCCCGGAAGAACGCCGTCCGGATGCTCAAGGGGCAGCGGTTCTCCCCCTACGAGTTCCGGATCATCACCGGCGACGGCCGCATCAAGTGGATTCTCGAATCGGTGACCGCCATCTCCTACAACGGCCGGCCGGCGGTCCTGGGCAACTCCATGAACGTGACCGAGCAGAAGGAGGCCCGCACCCGCCTGGAAGAGCTGGAGGCCCTCGAGTCCTCCATCCTGGACGCCATCCCCCATGCCGTGATCGGCCTGCACAACCGGGAGTTCATCTTCGCCAACAACGCCGTCCGGTCCGTGTTCGGGTGGCGCCCGGAGGAGCTCATCGGCAAGGGCGTGCGCCTGTTGTACCGCGGCGACGAGGACTCCGAGGCGATCGCCGGGAAGTTCTACGCGAACCTGGAGTCCCAGCGGACATTCGCGATGGAATTCCCCTGCCGCCGGAAGGACGGGGAGGACATCCTCTGCATGGTCCGGGCCTCGCGCATCGGCGAGAGCCTGCGGGAGCGCCGGATCGTCGTCACGTACGAGGACATCACCGAGCGCCGGCGGGCGGAGGAGGAACTGGAGCGCTCCCGGGAGGAGCTCCGAAACCTCTCCAGCCACCTGCAGTCGGTCCGGGAGCAGGAGCGCACCCAGATCGCGCGGGAGATCCACGACGAGCTGGGCCAGTCGCTCACGGCCCTCAAGATGGACCTCACCTGGCTGGGCAAGCGCCTCCGGGACAACGAACCGCTCCTGGACAAGACGCGGTCGATGGGGAAACTCATCGACGGCACCATCGAAATGGTGCACCGGATCTCCGCGGACCTGCGGCCGGGCCTGCTCGACGACTTCGGCCTCGTCCCGGCCCTGGAGTGGTTCGCCAAGGACTTCCAGAAGCGCTCCGGGATCGTCTGCCGGGCGCGCCTCGAGGTTGACGATCTCGCCCTGGACAAGGAAATGTCCACGACGATCTTCCGCATCTTCCAGGAAACCCTGACCAACGTTGCCCGCCACGCCGAGGCCCGCCGCGTGGAGGTCCGCCTCGCCGCCTCCGGCGGGCGGCTGATCCTCGAGGTCAGCGACGACGGGCGGGGCATCACGAAAAAGCAGATGAACGACCCCCGTTCCTTCGGGATCATCGGGATGCGGGAACGGGCCCACTCCTGGGGCGGGGAGGTGCTCATTACGGGCAACCGGGACCGGGGGACCACCGTCCGGCTGACCATCCCCCTGGGGGAAGGGGAGGCGGGGGCATGATCCGGATCCTCGTCGTCGATGACCACACGATCGTCCGGGAGGGCCTGAAGCAGATCCTCGGCGAGGAGAAGGACATGAACGTCGTCGAGGAGGCGAGCAACGGCCAGGAGGCCCTCCAGAAGATCGGGAAAAGCGAATACGACTGCGTCCTGCTCGACATCTCGATGCCCGGCCGAAGCGGCCTGGAGGTGCTCAAGGACATCAAGGCCCTGCGCCCAAAGCTCCCGGTGCTCATCCTCAGCATGCATTCCGAGGAGCTCTACGCCATCCGCGCCCTGCGCGCCGGCGCCTCCGGCTACCTGACGAAGGCGAGCGCCTCGGAGGAGCTGATCGGCGCCATCCGGAAGGTCGCCGCCGGACGGAAGTACGTCAGCACGTCGCTCGCGGAAAAGCTCGCCGTCGAGCTGGACGCGGACGCGAGCAAGCCGCCGCACGAGACCCTGTCGGACCGCGAATACCAGGTGATGATCATGCTGGCCTCGGGCAAGACGGTCAAGGAGATCGCCGACGAGGTGTGCCTGTCCGTCAAGACGATCAGCACCTACCGGACGCGGATCATGGAGAAGATGAACCTGAAAAAGAACGCCGAACTGACCCTCTACGCCATCCAGCACCACCTGATCGCCTATGACGAGCAGGCCAACCTGAACGACTCCATCTTTTTCTAAAACCTTTCTTCCCCCGCTTGTCGGACAAAGACCGACACGACAATCATCCCGAATCCGACGCGAGAAATGGCGCCCGGCCGATAGCGGGACCCCGTCCTCCATGCTAAAAATGCACCCAAAAGACACACCCGCGGGGCCCGCGGGGTCAGTAAAGGGGGACGAAAGCCATGAGGACGAGCGAAATGGAGGCGAAAACGGGACTTCAGGAATGGACGTCGCAGCCGGTCGGCCAGGCGCGGCCCCGCCGCGCCAAACGGCGGGAGCCGGCGTCGGAGTTCAGGGACATCCTCATCCAGGCGCACCGGGAGAACCGCTCCTACCTCATGGAGCATGAGTGCAAGGAGCTGCTCGAAGGCATGGGGATCGCCACGACGGGCTACCTCGTGGCCGGCTCCGAGGACGAGGCGGTGGAGATGGCCAACGCCGTCGGCTACCCCGTCGTCCTCAAGATCGTCTCCCCCGACGTCGTGCACAAGACCGACGCGGGCGGCGTGAAGCTCAACCTCAAGCACGCCGATGACGTCCGCCGGGGCTATCAGGCGATCGTCGGCGCCTTCAAGTATCAGCACATCGTCGGCGTCTCCGTCCAGAAGATGGCCGCCCCCGGCGTCGAGGCCATCATCGGCGTCACCCGCGACCCCAGCTTCGGCCCGGTCCTGATGTTCGGTCTGGGCGGCGTGTTCGTGGAGGTCCTGAAGGACGTGACCTTCCGGGTCCTGCCCGTCACCGAGGCCGACATCGCCGAGATGATCGGGGAGATCAAGGGTTACCCCCTGCTCAAGGGGCACCGGGGCGTGTCCGTCGACATCCCCGCGCTCAAGGCTCTGCTCATGAAAATCTCCGCGCTCGTCATGGCCTTCCCGGAGATCGGCGAACTCGACCTGAACCCGGTGTTCCTCTACCCCGAGGGCAACATCGTCGTGGACGCCCGGATCTTCGTCCGGGACGGGGAAGACGCCGCACCGGCCCGCGCGGCGAAGAAACAGAACATGCGCGACTTCTTCTACCCGAAGAGCATCGCCGTGCTCGGCGCCTCCGGCGTGCCGGGCAAACTCGGTTACAACGTCTTCCGCAACCTGATCTTCCATGAATTCAAGGGCAGGATCTACCCCATCAACGCGAAGAACGACTACGTCCAAGGGGTGAAGGCCTACAAGAACATCCTGGACGTGCCCGATCCCGTGGATCTGGCCATCGTCCTGGTTCCGGCGGGCGCCGCCCAGGCCGCGGTGGAGGACTGCTGCAAGAAGGGCGTTAAGTTCCTCGTCGTGGAGACGGCGGGTTTCGCCGAGACGGGCGAGGCGGGCAAGAAGGTTCAGGCCCGCATCAAGGAGATCATCGAGGCGAACGGCTGCCGGGTGCTCGGCCCCAACTGCTCCGGCGTCATCAACACCCACCACAACATGGTGCAGTCCATCGGCCTCATCGAGGAGTTGGGCAAGGGCAACGTCGGCATGGTGGCCCAGGCCGGCGTGTACGCCGCCGGGATCATCACCGGGCTCCGGCACGTCATGGATTTCGGGATCGTGGCCACCATCGGCAACAAGATGGACATCAGCGAGGCCGACCTGCTCGAATACCTGGGGCAGGACGACCACATCGACGTCATCGCCATGTACATGGAGGACATGAAGAGCGGCCGCCGCTTCATCGACGTGGCGAGCGAGGTGACGAAGAAGAAGCCCCTCATCGTCCTGAAGAACGGCCGGACCGAGGCGGGCAAGAAGGCCGTCTCCTCGCACACGGCGTCGCTCGCCGGCAACGACACGATCAACACGGCGGCCTTCCGGCAGTCCGGCGCCATCCGCGCCCGCGACAACGAGCACATGTTCGGCCTCATGAAGGCCTTCAGCAAGCAGCCCCTGCCGAAGGGCGACGGGATCCTCGTCATCACCTACACCGGCTCCCTGGGCGTGGCCGCGACGGACGTCCTGTACCTGAACGGGATGCGCCTGGGCGATCTCGAACCCCACCTGAAGACGCGCCTGATGGAGCTCCTGCCCGACTACGTCAAGACGCTGAACCCCGTGGACTACTCCTTCAGCATGGATCCGGAACAGCTCGTCAAGACGATCGAGATCGGCGTCGAGAGCGAGGACATCGGCGGCTTCATCGTCGTCATCCAGGGCGAAATCCTGGATCGGTTCGTCGAGCCGCTCAGGGCCGTCAACACCCAGGGCAAGCCGATCCTGTCCTGCGTCGCCTGCAAGGAATTCATGATGGACGACGTGGTCAAGATGGAAAAGGCGGGCATCCCCGTCTACTCCACGGTCGAGATGGCGACGGAGGTCATGGCGGACATGTACCGGTTCGGGCTAAGGAAAGCGAATCAGGAGCAATAATCCCAGCAGTCTTCTCCCCCTCTTCCGGCGGGCGCGGGCCTTTCGAAGCGAACGCCGGGGGAGGACAAAATAAAGGCCGCTGTCGCCCTCGGGGCGACAGCGGCCTTTTCATTAAAAGGTCCAGCGTGCGGGGGAAGCCGGTTTTGAAGCGGTGTGCAGGTTTAGTCCGGCCTCAGACGGACAGGATTCGGCGGGCCCGGTCGATGTCCTTTCGAATCTGGGCGACGAGCGCATCCGGACCGTCGAACTTGACCTCCCCCCGCAGGCGCTCGATGAACTGCACCTCGAGGGGCTCGCCGTAAACGTCGCCGGCGAAGCCGAGGAGATGAACCTCGATGGACCGGCGCCCGTCGCCGAAGGTGGGATTCTCGCCGATGTTGAGGACGCCCGCGTAGGACCCGCCGGAGACGCGGGCCCGGACGGCGTAGACGCCCCGGGCGGGCACGAGGACCTTCTCCGGTTCGAGGTTGGCCGTGGGGAAGCCGAGTCCGGCGCCGCGCCGGTGCCCCACCACCACGCGGCCCGCGAGGTTGTAGGGCCGGCCGAGCATGGCGGCGGCCTGGGAAACCTCTCCGGCCAGGATCGCCTCCCGGATCGCCGTGCTGCTGATGATCGTCTCCCCGATCCTGAAGGCGTTGACGACGTCGACCTCAAACCCCCGTTTCCGCCCCATCGCCTTCAAGAACGCCTCGTTCCCCTCCCGTCCCCGTCCGAAGGTATAGTCGTGCCCGATCGTCACCTTGCGGATCGCAAGCCCCTCGATCAGGATGTCCTCGACGAACGAGGTTGCCGTCCGGGCCGCGAAATCCAGGCTGAAGGGGACCAGCCACACGGCGTCCACGCCGGCCACCTCGATGAGGCGGAGCTTCTCCGCGACCGTCGTGATCAGATAGAAGGGTCGGCGCTCCGGGTGGAGGACCTGCTTGGGGTGCGGCTCGAACGTCATCACGACGGCGGGGCCGCCCAAGTGCCGGGCGTCGGCGATGACCTTCTCGAAAATCCGCCGGTGGCCGATGTGGACCCCGTCGAAATTTCCGATGGTGATGACGGCGCCCTTCAGGTCCGGGGGAACGTTCTGGAGGGTGTTGACGATTTTCATGGGGGGCTTCGTATCCTTCCACTGCTTTTTGCGGCGCTAACATATGCACTGCGGGAGGGAATATCAAGGCAAATCTGACGCGCCCGCGAAACGTCGCCGCCGTTGTCCGGGACCATTAACCCCAATTTTGCTTGACAAGTTTCGCCCGCTCAGTGTAGGGAATAGCCGCTCTTGATCGAGAACGCGCCGAAGTGGCGGAATTGGTAGACGCGCTAGGTTCAGGGTCTAGTGGGCGTACGCCTGTCCGGGTTCAAATCCCGGCTTCGGCACCATGTGGGTAGGAATGGGCGCAACTTCATCGGGTTGCGCCTTTTCTATTTGGGCAGGGTGCGCATAGGCGCGCTTCATCCCGGTCGTTGTCCAATCGATTTTTTTGTCGGAGGGCGGATACCGGAAGACCGCCGGAGCGTTCACTTCGCTGCTAATCGACTTGACGGATAACGATGTCCTTCCCC
>ERZ795058.182-NODE-182-length-102800-cov-13.222327_pt1 | contig 102800 bp, 96 predicted proteins | sample MGYA00375142_ERZ795058 | MGnify/ENA primary metagenome ERZ795058 (study PRJEB30187, sample SAMN05720210) | activated sludge metagenome | isolation source: anaerobic digester from wastewater treatment plant | place: Japan | collected 2015-04-20 ... | reverse complement strand
TTTAGGCTTATGAAAGGATTGAAGAAATCGAAAAATGCGAAAAAGAACTGAATTACAGCACTATTAATACTATACATGATTTTTTGAAAGGATAAATGATGAAGAATAAGTTAAAGTTTTTGTTATTTATATTGTTACTTGTAATATTGGTCGGCTGTAATAATATGCAACCGGGTCCCACTGACGGAATTTCCGAAACAGAGGTTATTGACGACAGTTTTGAAGGAGCCGATGCAGTGACAAAAGACGAAGGGAATATAAAGTATTGGATGGCAGATATAAACATCTTAATTGACATACTGAATGAGTATTATGAAAATGAATTGGTAATGGACTTTAGATACCGTTCCTTTAGCGGTACGGAGATTAAGCCGATAGAAAGCAGGTATGATAATGACACTGTACATGGTGCTGACGGAAGTATAATGTCTATGACCGGATTAATTCAGGGAATAGTTTCGGAAAAAGGCAATTCGATTTGCATAAATATAATAGAGGATAAAACCTTTGATAACGGCGGATATATATTCTCAAACATTTCGTCCTTCAGCTATGATTATTTTAATAATTACGGTTCTGAGAAATATACCGTGTCGGTATACAAATACAAAAACTGCTATATTGTGTTTGAATTCTTTAACTCGGATTTATCACCGGAAGACAAAACCGACATAATTGAGAATTGTGTAGCAGTAGTGGAAGAGAATTATACCGAAAAGAAAAAGGTTTTGTTCAATGAGAATGATGATTTTTACATTCCCAAAGAACATACACAAGATTATATCAATAACCTTAAAAATGCTTTAAATACACTTTATAAAGATAATCTTACAAGCAAATTTCAAAAATATACCAAGTCCGATGTCCCTCTGTTTGAGATAAGGAAAAAAGGCGAAAGCGTTTTGGCGGAAACTACATATTATCAAGGAACTATACTGAAAGACCGTAAAGCAATAGTGTCTATTGCAGAAGATAATGTAGTTGAAAACAACGGCTTTATTTATACTACCGCCACAACCGATGATACTCCGGGAATTCAAATATACAGGTATAACAAACTCTATTTAATTTTCGAGTTTTACGATGATCCTGCAACAGCATTTTGGAATAATGATGTAGTTCGCTCTGTTGCTAAGGTATTATCCGATTTGGAAAAGTAGAACATTACAAGAAGTGAGGTAATAATGAAATACTCCATTAAGAAACTATACAGAGCACCCATAAAGACCGCTATATTCATACTGCTTATTGCTCTTTCAGCGAGTGCATTGAGTATAAGTATGGGTATGTGGAAATATTCTTATGACAGTATAAAATATTCAAAAGATGCATTCACCACGATAGGTATTGTAAGAGAGTTGGAGTTTATGGAACAGATATATACATCTTCCGGGGAGCCTAAATATGATTACGAGTTGCTTGGTAAAGTAAAGCAAGCCGCAGAGGACTCACAATATACAAAACATACCGACAGGCGAAAATATCTGATGGGATATAGTCCGGATATAACGAGCTTTGCCAGTGATGGGACCAGAGAAAGATTTTATCCTTATCCGTATGGAATAATTACAGGAGTGTGTGAGAGTATAGGTTTTACAAGAGGCTCAAATTATGCCGCAATTTTCAAGATAGATAAGGAAGATTTGAATATATTGCCCTATTTTGTTGAGAGAAAGGACCCGAATATAAGTAATGAATATATATACGTAAGGGGATTACATCTTACAAACGACTTGAGGTTTCCGTTCGAAGTGGGAGAAAAGTATATAGTTCATGTATATTTTTCAGGGCGGGACAATGATCTGAAAATGTATTCCGGACGACTGGATTACAGCGGAAGATACTCGGAGATAGTTAAGTACGGTGAGTTTTATAACCTCTCGGAAGAAGAGAAGAAAGAGAGACCGGAAATAGATCGTGACAGGGTGAGCCGTGCTTACGAAGACACTGTGCATCCGTTTCAAAAGCTGACTTCCAGTGCGCAAGCCTTATTGGATTCCGGGGATAAAAGGTGGAACGAGTTGGTAAATAACTGCAGGATAACCAAACATTCTACGGAAATACTGCTTACCGATGATATGTACAGCATGTATTCGTTTAATACCGGTGATTTATATATAGTCAACGGCAGGGCAATAAGCAAAGATGAATATGAGCAAGGTGCTAAAGTTTGTGTAATAAGTTGGAATGTAGCAGTTACAAATGATTTAAGAGTAGGCGATAAGATAAAGCTTTCTGTTTATGAAAGTGACTTTTCTGTATTTAACAGACATATTCCGATAGGCGATAGAGGCAGTTCTGCGGACTATATCACCGAAGATATCTTTGCTCCTTTGGGATACAGAGGACAGGATTTCATAACCGAAGCAGAGTATGAAATTATCGGAGAATACAGAGGAAAGGGAGCATTGGACAGGGGTGAGTTTCTGATTTCTCACAATATGATTATTGTACCTTCAAAATCACTTGAAGGTGATTTCAATACTAAACCCATTATAGCCGAAACGGTAAGATCCGTAGACGGAAAGTCACAGTTTGTTAAAAAGGAGAGAACGAGCATACCCGGTTCTTTCTCGGTGGTAATTGAAAACGGGAAAACAGAGGAGTTTGAAAAAGAGATGGAAGCTTTAGGCTACGGAGGCATGTTCTATTACTTTGACCAGAATTACAGCGAGATAGCAGGTAAGCTTGACGGGTATATGAAGACCGCCTCATTTATATTATTCATATCTGTACTGGCGTGGGTATGCATAGTTGCTGTATTCTTAAGTATATATATGATAGACAGCAGAAAGAATCTTGCAACCATGCTTTCCTTAGGTGCGGGCAGAGTTAGAGCATTCTTCAGTGAAATGAGCGGTATAGTGCTTATTGTTATTATAGCTTCGGTAATAGGCCTTATTGCAGGCATGGAATTATACGGGGATGTTTTGGACAAGACTATAGCAGCAAGTTTTGAAGGAATGTCAGCACCGATTGAATTATTCAAAGCGATGAATATCAGCAAGATGCAGTCTACAAAAGCAGTGTGGCTAAGCGCAATCATTCAGGCAGTTGTATTGATACTCATTGCTGCAATAATAGAGTGCACCCAGTCGGGTCAGGATGTATTTAGGCTTATGAAAGGATTGAAGAAATCGAAAAATGCGAAAAAGAACTGAATTATACCTGATGAGGTACGGGATAACCAACATTTTAAGGAGTTTGCCTAAGAGTATTGCTTTGGTTTGTGCGGCAATGGTACTTACCTTATCCATTTGCATCATAAGTCAGTCAATAGTTACACAGACACAGTCGTTGGAAGATGTATATTCGGAATATATAATAGAAACGGTTATAACCGATCAATTCTGCATAGAGGAAACAAACCTGGCTATGAACTCTAAATACTATAATATAATTTCACAGAACCTACATGGCATCAGAGACTATATTACCGATATAAAGATAAGAAGTTCGTTTAGTAGCAATTACACATATATGTTTGATGACAAAGTGGAGCGGGAACTTGGCGGATCAGTAGTCGGTTTGACATATCTTCCGGATGAAGAAGAGTTCAAACATGAGTTTAACCTGATGCCCCTATATGACGAGTCGATTCTCTTGGACAGCCGGCCGTCATGTATAGTTCCTAAGAGAATGATGGAAGATATGGGATGGGAGTACTATACAGTTCGCTTGAGATATGATAAACAGGAAGAGAATGAGTTTGTGGAGTTTAACATTGTGGGAACCCATGAAGGGCCGGATAATATCTACTGCTCGTATGAGAGTTTTAATGATGAACTTACAAAAGGCACCGTCAGCATATATTCCTTCAGGTTTAACCTTATTAATTCAAAATATACCGGAGAAGTTGCGAAGATATTGAAGTTTTATTTTATTGAACCTTCTATCGTCGGTGCGATAAGAAGAGAATTGAATGAATTGAAAATATTGTTCAGATATACTTTTGTAATGCCCAAAGGAAATCTTGATGATGTGGTTAAACCTATCGAATCGGATATCAGGAAACTCAAGATAGCGGAGCCTTTTTTGTTTGTGCTATCGGTTGCTACGGGTTTAGTTGTAAGTTTTATGTCCACCAAGAACAGAAAAGCGGAATTTGCCGTTATGAGAAGTTTGGGTACCGGCAAGGCGATGGTTTTCTTTGAAGCATTTTTTGAACAACTGCTGCTTTGTTTGACAGGTATGTTGTTGGGCATTGCGGTATTCTTTGCGATATACCGGCAAAATGCCGTGTTGGTTGTATGGAAAATAGCGGTATTTTTCGTATGCTACATGTCGGGAACGGCAATATCGGTATTGAATGTAGCTTTGGTAAATGTTATGAAAATAATGAAGGCAAATGAGTAAAGGAGAAGAGATGGAAAAGATTTTGGAAGTTAAAAATGCGGTATATGAGTATAGGAATAAATATCAGACAGTAAAAGCCGTTAACGATTTCAGTTTTGAGTTTGAGAGAGGTAAGTTATATGCGGTTGTGGGAAAATCCGGATGCGGTAAGACAACTCTTTTAGCAATGCTTGCAGGGCTGGATGTTCCGAAAGAAGGGTCGGTTGTGTATAAAGGGAAAGATACTAAAGAGATGAATCTGGACAAGTACAGAAGAGATGATGTTGCGGTAATATACCAGGATTACAATCTGTTCCCTCTTCTTACCGCTATTGAGAATGTTATGTATCCTCTGCATCTGAAAGGAATCAAAGATAAGGAAGCAAAGGTTACAGCTGCTAAGATGATGGACTCGGTGGGATTGGACTCCGCCTTCCATAAAAGATTGCCGTCAATGCTTTCGGGAGGTGAGCAGCAAAGAGTGGCAATAGCCCGCGCATTGGCAGCAAAAGCCGATGTAATACTTGCCGATGAACCGACGGGCAATTTAGATTCGGAGAACGGAAAGAACATAATAGGCATACTGAAAAAGCTTGCCCATGAAGAAGGATATTGTGTTATTGTTGTTACTCACGATTCGGAGATATCTGCCGATGCCGACGAGGTGTTAAGCATGAGAGACGGTAAACTTGTAACGAAACAAGAGGATAAAGTCAACTGAAAAAGACCGTATTAATTCTCCAACAACTTGATAAACTGCTGCTTGTTGACCGCTTCTTTTTCCTTTAACGTATTTGTTGCTTTTATAACTCTCTCCCTATGTTTAAAACTCTCTTCCATTGCATTAATAACGGATTGTTCCGTTACATCGGAAAGTTCCAAGCATGCCGAGCTTTCTATATAGTTCATGAAGCCCGATACTTTTACGTCATAGGATATTCCCACTACGGGAACATAATTTGCGGCTGCGAATATCAATGCGTGAAGTCTCATTGCCACAACCTGTTCCATCTTTGACATGAATGCCACTACCTGCTCGGTGGGATATTTATTGCGAATTAAATAGTAAGGTGTATCTAACAGTTCCGCCGTCTTTTCCGACACCGATAAATCCTTGGGATATTCCATAGGGAAGAATATTGTGGTAAATCCGTATTTGTTATACATATGCTCGCAGGCTTTTGCAACGGCTTCATTCCTGTTGAAGTTTTTCCAGCTTCTAAGTGCCAGACAGATATATTTTCCGTCTGCGGGTATATCTTCCGAAATGAATATCTTATGGGTGTTGCTTTTATCGGCGGTCAGGTTTATTGCGGGGTCTGCGGAAACGGTGATTTGAGGTTTTGTTACTCCTAAAGATTGCAGCTCTTTTTCCGACATATGATCGCGTACCGTTATTACATCCACATAGTTATCAATTATCTTTCCCGACAGTTTTCTGTTGAACGGTCTGGATACAGGCCCTATTCCGCAGCCGAACATTATAACTTTACAGCCCAGTTTCTTGGCAAGATAAAGAGTAAAGGTGTAGAAGAAAAGCGATCTTGATGATGTCACATCCTGAATAAGGGAACCTCCTCCGCTTACAAATATCTTGGATTTTCTTAACAGGAAAAACAGCTTTATAACATTAAAGGTGTATATGGTCTGAACTCTGTCGATTGCTCTTTCTTTTTTAGGCCTTAAGGTCATTACACATATATCCATATCCGGATCGATATTCCTCATACTGGATAAGGTTGTGTATTTTATTGCCTCATCACCGGCATTACCTCGCCCGTATGCTCCGCATATAACTACCTTGTTGCGCTCCTTTTCGTTAAAGTGTTTGAGTATAAGCGAATAAATATCTTCCTGTTTATTCTTCATTGCCTTTAGCGAGAAGTTGGCTTTTGTATGCTCATAGGAAGCTTTTTGCATGGTTATGCGCTTATTCTTGTCTTTTGACAGTTGATACAGATAATTGCCTAAAGTCTCATAATCTTTGGGCTCGAAAATGTATCCGGTAACTTTCTGGTCAATCAGTGAAGATGCTCCTCCCACATTACTGGAAACGGGGATGGCTCCCGCCCGGATTCCTTCGGTTAAAGAGTAAGGGAAAGTTTCGCTCAGTGAGGATATTACATCAATGTCTATTACACTGAAAAAGCTGTCCACATCGTCTATCCAGCCCAAAAAGTGCACCTTTTCACTTACACCCAGTTGATTTGCCAAATCCGTAAGTTTTTGCTTTTCTTCGCCGTCTCCGCCGATAAGAAGACGCATATCGGAATTATCGGCATGAGCTTTGGCAAAGCCTTTTATAAGGGTGGGTATATCCTTTACTTTGGTAAGACGTGCCGCTATCCCTATAATCAACTCGTCGGGATTATACGGTATGCCATATTGTTCAAAATATTCCTTCCTGGATATCTTAGGCATTTCTTTTTCAAAATCAATGCCGTTGTATATGGAAAACATGTTATATGCCTCAAAGCCTCTGGATATAAGGGTTCTTGCAAACTGTTCGGTAACGGCAATGTGAAACTTTATTATTCTCAAAGCCAATGTATTGAACAGACCTATAGTGGCCTGTTTGAATAAGTTATGCATATAGTCTTTTCTGTAATCGGAGTGTATAGTGGTGGTAACACACGCATTTCTGTGCCTTTTAAGAAAAAGTCCCATCATGTTGGCTTTGGCTCCGTGACAGTGAACTATGTCCGGTTTAAATTTGTCATATTCAACAAAAAGGGCATGAATATCTTTGAGAAGGAAAGCACTTTTAATTTCCGTCACATCAATGCCTTCGGCTTTGGCGCTTTCGGCAAAATCTCCGTATCGGAAAGATACCAGCTTAAGAGTATTGGTACGGGAAAGCTCTTTTGCCAAAGAGATTATATGGGTTTTTGCTCCTCCTATATCACCGCCGCCGGCAAGATGCATTATCTTCATAAAGTCCTCACTTTAAGTTTTCGGGGTTAAGACAGTGAAGTTCTTCCACCGTGAATATACCGTTTTTGCGTATTAACCTGTCATCAAACTTGATTTCTCCTCCGCCGTACTGTTCGGTCTGTATGCACACCAAATCCCAATGAATGGCGGAATCATTGCCGTTGGGTGCTTCGTCATAGCAGGCACCGGGGGTAAAATGGAAAGATCCGCATATCTTTTCATCAAACAAAGTGTCTTTCATGGGATCCAATATATACGGATTCACACCTATTGCAAACTCACCTACATACCTTGCGCCTTCGTCGGTATCTAAAATCTTGTTTAAATGCTCGGTATAGTTGGCTGTAGCTTTTACAATTTTACCTTTTTCAAATTCCAGACGGATATTTTCAAATGTCTTACCTTCACTGACTGAAGGAGTGTTAAAGGTTACATAACCGTTTACCGAGTCTTTTACCGGAGCGGTAAATACTTCTCCGTCGGGGATATTCATTTCACCGGCACATTTTATAGCGGGAATGTCCTTTATGGAAAAAGTCAAATCGGTACCTTCTCCCTTTATATGCACTTTATCGGTTTTATTCATAAGTTCCACCAGATTATCCATTGCGTCACTCATTTTTTGATAATCCAGCGTACATACATCGTAATAGAAATCGGTAAACTTTTCGGTATTCATTCCGGCAAGCTGAGCCATGGACTCATTGGGATACCGCAGCACACACCACTTTGTATATTTGACTCTTCGGTCAAAGGAAGGTTTCAATATTTTAGATGCCAGGGACAGTTTTTCCGAGGGAACGGTACTTATCTCATATATATTCTTACTTGCCCGTATGGCTATATATGCATCCATCTTCTTCATGAAGTTCAGGTCCCGCTCGTTCATTATTTCCAGCTGCTCTTCCGTTATATGCTCATACAGTTTCGGGGACAGGGACGAGTCGGATATCTGTACAAAAGGCAGAGCTTTTGCCTGATATGCCTTTTCCACCAGCCTCTTAACCAGGTCGTTATCGGTCTCGGAGACGGAAATGAGTATCTTCTCTCCTTCTTTAAGTCTGCAGGAATAGTTGATTAATAAATCTGCCAGTTTTTCGTTTCTCGGATCTTTCATTTTCTCTTCTTTCTTATTAACAAAATATATTTGAATATATATTATCATAAAACATAACATCATTGATTGTAAATAAGGCGAGTATCCATTAAACTTAACATAGCAGGAGGTATTTGCTCATGAAGAAATGTGATATTTTAGTTCCGATATTCACACCGTTTAAAAAAGATCAGACCGTGGATTATGAGGCGCTGAAAAAACTTGTAAGATATGTGTTGGATAAAGGAGCCGACGGACTATATACAACCGGCAGTTCCGCGGAGACCTTTCTTTTAACCGAAGAAGAAAGAATGAAAACGCTGGAAGTAGCCGCAAAAGAAGCAAACGGAGCGACTGTTGTGGCACATGTGGGCACACCCGGTACGGCGTTAGCCGTAATGTATGCGAAACATGCAAAAAGCATGGGCGTTGATGCGGTAGCTTCGGTTCCTCCGTTCTATTACTCACACGGACATAAGGCTATAAAAAAGTACTATACCGATATAGCGGATGCATGCGGCTTAAAGATAATGATATATAACATTCCCGGTGCTACGGGTGTGGATATGTCGGTAGACCAGATAAACGATTTGTTGTCCGATGACAGGATTTACTCCATTAAATATACCGCTGCCGATTACTATGTGTTAAACAGAATAGCGGTTGCATCAAAAAAACCGATATACAGCGGCAAGGATGAAGCTTTCGCTTCCGCTTTAATGGCGGGAGCAACCGGTGCTATCGGAACAACAATGAACATATATCCGCAGGCTTTTGTACAGATAAAAGCCGCCTTTGACAAAAAAGACATTGCTTCGGCACAAAAATTACAGACAAAACTGAACAACATTATACAACCCATGATTGAAAGCGGTGCTACTATTCAGGCTATGAAATATGTCTCAAAACTTGCGGGAATTGATTGCGGAGAGGCGAGAAAACCTTTTAAGAATCTTACGGCGGAAGACAAGAAAAAACTGGAGCAGGCAGTAAGGGATAATGCGTTCTAAAAGAAAAAAGAAAAAGAAAAACAGAGCACAAAAGGCAATAGCGATTATTTTACTGATATCGGCACTGCTGTTTACGTCATTACAGCTTTATGTAATGCTTTATCCTTTGTCCGATATATTTGACAGTGTTGAGCAGTTGGAAAAGATTGAAAGACCTCAGGCCGTTCTTGTGTTGGGTGCGGCTGTATACGCAAGCGGAAACCCTTCACCCGTACTTAAAGACAGGCTGGATTACGCATATCAGGTATATGAATACTATGACGGAAAGATTGCTGTTATAGTGTCGGGGGACAACGGCACCGTTGAGTACAACGAGACAAAGGTCATGTATGATTACCTTATATCCAAAGGTGTGAATGCAGACGATATCTACAGAGATTATGCGGGATTCAACACTTATGACAGCATATACAGAGCGGGCTATATATTCAAAGTGCAAAGCGTAATAATATGCACACAGAGATTCCATATTTACAGAGCATTGTATATAGCAAAAAGGTTGGGCTTTAAAGCATACGGATATGCCGCAGAGAACAAGAGCATGTACAATATGACGTATAATCATATAAGGGAGAGTTTAGCCAGGATAAAGGCCGTTATGGAAACGGATATTATGAAAAGACAGCCCAAATATCTCGGTGACCCCATACCGGTAAAACAGTACGAGTAGTTATTTATGCAGTTATATAAGCAGTGTATATGCACCGTGTTTTAAAGAGGTGGCAAAATGGAAGATTTCAGATACATTGACAGAGGAAAACCTATACCTAGGGAGCAGTATACCGACCAGCCGTATGTCGTGGTTGCGGATGACGGAGCATGGGTCTGCGTTCTGACAACCGCATACGGACAGGAAGGAGCGGCCGGAACACATGTTGGTATAACCGTAAGTTATGACCGGGGCAATACCTGGACCGATCTGTACTTTCCGGAAGGCGATGATTTAAGAGAGTCGGCTTACGGAGTGTTGCTGAAAACATCGTTTAACAGGATTTACTGTTTCTATAATTTCAATAAAAACAACTTAAGAAATCTGATATGCAGAAAAGAGCGTCTGTCTCACAGAGTGGATATGCAGGGAGCTTTCGTATTCAGATACTCCGATGACTCGGGAAAGACCTGGTCGGAAAGATACGAAGTACCTATAAGAGAAACAAAGATAGACAGAGAAAATCCGTACGGAGGAAAAGTTCGCATGTTCTGGACCGTGGGCAAACCTTTTATATTGGACAATGACGGCTACGTTATAATCCACAAGATAGGCGATATGCTTACCGTATCCGAAGGCTGGCTGTTAAGAGCGGTTAATATGAACATTGAGAAAGATCCCAATAAGCTTGTGTGGGAAACACTGCCCGACGGCGATATAGGACTTATTACCCCTAAGGGCGGCGGATTGATTGCCGAAGAACAATCCATGGTTGTATTAAGCGATAAAAGTATTTACTGTGTATACCGTTCTATAGACGGTCATCCGGTGGAAACATACAGTCGAGACAAAGGACATACATGGGAGCAACCGCAATACAAAAGGTATGCCGACAATAGATTGATGAAACATCCGAGAGCGGCAAACTTCGTATGGAAGTGTAAAAACGGCAAATACCTGTACTGGTACCACAACAACGGAAGCAAATGGTATGAAAACAGAAATCCGGCATTTTTATGTTCCGGTATCGAATATGATACAAAAGAAGGCAGGAGGATAAAGTGGTCGCAGCCGGAAGTTGTTTTATATCATGAAGATCCCGGTGTCAGAATGAGTTATCCGGATTTCATAGAGGATGGCGGCAAATACTACATTACCGAAACACAAAAACTCGATGCAAGAGTGCATGAAATACCGGAAAAATTCCTGCAAAGCCTTTGGAATCAGTTTGAGTCATCGGATATAACCGATGAGGGGTTACTTTCAGAAAGCGAAGGCAAATCGGTAATTGATATGCCGGAACTTCCCGTATTCTGTATCACCGACAGGAAGAGTCACATATTTGCAACAAAGAGTACCGAAAGCGGAGTTACCTTCGAGTTTATATACAAAGCGGGAACGGGAAAGAGAAAGATATTAGACAGCAGGGATGCTTCGGGAAAAGGAGTGCTGATAGAACAGATATCCGACTACAGAATTAATATATTAATGAATGACGGTATAAATACCTGTTGCCGGAGTTCCGATAAATATATGCTGAAACCCGATCAGATAAACCATATAGCCATAATAATTGACGGAGGTCCCGATATAGTTTCCTATGTCATCAACGGAATGTACAATGACGGGGGTCAGGACAGAATATTCGGTTTCGGTCGGTTCAGCACATACTTCAAGGATATGAACGGAAAAACAAAAGCACGTGTGTGTAAGAATGTTTTGAAGTTAAGAATATATGGCAGAGCACTTTTGACTTCCGAAATTATATCCAACGGAAGAGGCTACAAAAAAGGGGGTAAATATGAAAAATACGATTGATATAACGGAAAAGGTAATGATTAACGGGATACAACAGAAGATTCATATTATAGGAACAGACAGCGTTAATCCCGTTGTACTCTTTATCCACGGAGGACCCGGTGTAGTGGACAGACATAACGTAATGAAGTATATGTTAGATATAACTGACAAAGTGACAATAGCGGGATGGGACCAAAGAGGTACCGGCGGAAGCTATAAAGGGGCAAAGAAAGAGGATATGAATTTGGATACCTTTGTGGAAGACGCAAGGGAGATTACGGAATATCTTTGTAAAAAATTCAATAAAGACAAGATATACATACAGGGACATTCATGGGGATCCTGCGTAGGCACAATGCTGGTATACAGATATCCTGAGAATATAAAAGCGTATTTCGGACAGGGGCAACTTGTGAACGGGATAAGAAATGAAGAGAAAAGTTATGACTACGTGCTGGAAAAAGCAAAGGCTGCCGGTAATGAGAAAGATGTGCAGAAGCTTCTGGAAATAAAAAGACCGGTAGAGGGGCTTTATGCAGGCGATCCGATAAAGGGATTGATGGAACAGAGAAAACTTTTATCAAAATACGGCGGTGCAACATTCAAATGCTCATCAATGTGGAAGAGTACCGTTAAACCGATACTTTTCTCAAAGGAGTACACATTGTGCGACATAGCCGGCGTTTTAAAAGGCTACAGTTTTTCTCTGAAAAACATGTGGGAAGATATAGTTAAGCTGGACTTTTCCCAAGAGTACACAAAGTTTTCCGTTCCCATGTTTTATCTGATAGGAGCTTCCGATTACAATACACCGTTTGAACTGTCGTATGAATACTATAAAACCGTAGAGGCTCCGCTTAAAGACTATATATGGTTTAACCGATCAAGCCACAGTCCGTTAGCGGAAGAACCGGAGAAGTTCAGTAAAACTCTTGCGGAAAAAATACTGCAGGTGGAAGCGATGTAGGTCAGGGCAGGAACTTGCTTTACATGCACAATATAGCAATAGGCGATAAGATAAAATGTTTAAAAAACACTCATTCAGTGATAAAATAGGCAATACAAAATGAGCAGGACGGAAAATAATGCTAATATACGGCAAACTTATCAAGAACAATTTAATACTGGTTGAAGAAAAAGCCGAATGTGTCAATCCCGACATGAACTTTCAGCAAAGACTCACAAACTGTCTTGTGGACATATGCAAGAAGATGGATATACAGGTTCCGGTATGGATGAGTAAAAACACCAAAGAGCTTGCACGATTCAACAAGACATTTTTCACCGATGAGCAGTTTATGGAGAAAGTATACTTTGACCGATTTGAAATAGAGATGAAGAGGAAGGATTAAGATGAAGAATAAAGTATTTAAAACATTAACTCTTGTTTTATTGATATCGTTGTTTTGTACAACCTTAACCGGATGCAAAATACAGCTTAGCGAAGATGAATATACGGTCGGTGAAATACCGAAAGGGTCCTACCGCCTGGTATACTACATAGTAAACGAAGAGCAGAATATTGACGGAGACCTCACATTCAAGTATGTAACAGACGGGAACATAACAAAAATGCAGTCATATGCGGAGTTTGATATGTGGCAATACAGAGCACAAGTCATATTCGACACCTATACTCTTATTCCGTCTTCTTCGTACAAATCCAATGTTTTCTATTCCGGAAAAGAAAAAGACTGGTCGGTAAAAACCGACTATACGAAAGAAAAGGCAACTATAAAAGCGATTCAGGAAGACAAGCAAGCGGATAAGGAAGTAGCAAAGCCTGCACGATATCTTGACAATGAAATGATTAACCTGACACTCGGGTTAATTCAGATAGAGCAAGACGATAAGGTGTACATAAATGTGCTTGTAAACGAAAGTGCAATGTTTGCTCCTTATGGAGTAACCAATCAGACGATGGAAACAATTACCGTTAACGGTAAGTCTTATGAGTGTGTCAAGTACTCTGCCAAGTATGCGGGATTTTCCTTATTCACGGCAAGAGAAAGCTATTTTTGGTATACAAACGACCGAGACAGAAGATTGGTGAAATTTGTAAGCGGCTCTCAGATAATGACTTTAAAAGAAATTATAGAGGTGCCGGCTGATGACCCGTGGTTATTTGGTGAATAATGAAACCTGATGATTTTTTACAATGGCTGCATGTTATAGAGAAGATGAAATGCAATTTTCGGCATTCAAAGACATCCTGCGGAAGAGAGGAATCGGTTGCGGAACACTCCTACCGGCTCATACTTATGGCATATGTATTAAAAGATACTATACCCGATGTAAACATGGACAGAGTTGTGGAAATGTGTATTGTTCATGACATAGGCGAAGCGATAACGGGAGATATACCTTCTTTCAGGAAAACAAAAAAAGATGATAAAAAAGAAATGGAGCAGGTGCTGGAATTTATACGGCAGCTTCCGGAAGAACGCTATCAGCATATCAAAGAACTCTTTTCCGAGATGGAGCAAAAGAAGACAAAAGAGGCGATAGTCTTTAAAGCATTGGATAAAATGGAAGCGGTTATACAGCATAATGAGGCAGACATATCTACCTGGTTGGATATAGAGTATGAGCTGCAGAAAACCTACGGTATAGAAGAAGCACAGGTTTGTGAATTCTTAAAAGCCCTAAGAGAAAAGGTACTGAAAGATACCGAAGAAAAGATAGAGAAAAGTAAAAGAGAGTAGTTTTTTACATATTGACTTTTTACAATATTTCGTGATTAACGGAATGAGATTCCGAAAAAATTATCGGAATTCTTTCTTATAGTATAAAAAAAAGCATTTTTGTCAGTAGACATATATTGGCAATAACAATAGTATGATACTCGAAAGGAGTATCATGAAAAAAATTACATCTTTATTGCTTATCATATGCTTAATACCGGCAGCCGGAGTATGCGGTGTTAATGCTCAGGCTACAGGTTCACGGTTTAGCGATGTGCAATCATCCCAGTGGTTTTTTGAACCGGTCATACAGTTGTACGGAATGAATATTATAAACGGATATCCCGATAATACATTCAAACCCGACGGCAATGTCAAAGCCGATGAGTTCATAAAAATGATAATAAAAGCGCTGGGTTTTGATATAGGTAATGCTGAAGGTTACTGGGCTCAAAATTACATAGATAAAGCCGGTGATATTAAGCTTTTGGAAGGATTTGACGGTGAATATCAAAAAGAGATTAACAGAGGGCAGGCAGCCTTGCTTATCTCCAATGCCATGAAATACCTTAAGGAGCCGGAATTTTATTCGGAAAAGATATATCCGTTTGATTTGGGTGCATATACACCTGATAAGTATAAGGAGCATATAAAAAAGTGCTACAGTGCGGGAGTTATTAACGGGTTTGAAGATTTCACTTTTCGATTCAATGAAACGCTTACCAGAGCACAGGCCTGCACCTTATTAATCAAACTTATCGATAAAACAAAGAGAGATACCTCGGTGAAATTCGATTGCTCGTTTCTGGATAATACAACCAAAGATAATGTTAAATACAAGGGTGTTACATATGAGGAATTATCCGATGTTATTAAATCCACTCTGACACAGGTCAAGGATGATATCGGGTATATAGTGGTGGAAAAAAGAGTATATGAAACCAAGAATACATATGAGATTCGATACCACAAATCCGCCATAAATACCAACCCCACATATTGTTTGTTTGCTTTCAGGTTTTTTGAAGGCCCGTCGGGATATACCGAAACACAGTGGGGTTACGATACAATGTTTTTAAAGTTGGAGCTGAAGAAGTTTAACTGGGATGACGGTATACCCGATAGCTTCTATAAAAGCAAAGTTAAAAATGCACTGTGTGCAGCATTATCCGAACATAATCCGTATGATATAGCGGATTATGTAATAGACAGATATGTATTTTTACGTGCTTTAAAGCCTTGGGATGCATATAACCTGTTGGAAGACAACTCCAATGAAACATTGAGATATGTCTTTTTCACTATGCATAATGTTATAGGCAATTTTACTTTTTCAAAAAAACAATGAAAAGGTAAGTATAGGAAAAAAATAAATAGCGCAACTTATGGAGAAGATAACATGAAAAGAGCTATCCTGTCTTTGATTACGATAATTTTACTGTTAAGCATGTGCATTAACGCATTTGCATATTGTGAAAGTTTTGAGAGAACCGGAAAACACATAAATGCCGCATATGTTTCCGATGTACACACTCCGCAAGGTCATCAATGCGGATATATTTGTCAGGATTGCGATTTGATTACCGTGACGGGATATACAACTCTTTCAACATGTTGTCGGTGCACCGGTAATCATAACTACTATACACTCTCTGTCGGGTTTCATACCGCTCACGGGCATTTGGTAAAATTGAAGTGTTCAACCTGCGGATACACGACCTCCTACTATAAAAAAGATGACAGCTGCTGTGATTGTGTCGGTCATATTCGAGGTCTCACGGAAACAAGCAGGGAGCATACGCAGGGACTGGGCCATTATTACACCGTTCCCTGTAAGGAATGCGGAAAGGTTATAGAAAGCGGATATACAACACTGGCGTCATGTGCTATCTGCAATTGCAGTCATTCCTATACAACAAGCATATCCGATTATCATACGTCCGGATCGGGACATTACTATACCAGGAAATGCAGTAAATGCGGCTATGTTTGCGATTCGGGATATACAGAGAAATCCGACTGTTGCGAATGCAGAGGATACCATAATTACAGTTACAGCGTATCTTCTGCACATACGACATACGGACATTATGTCACACAAAGGTGTTTTGACTGCGGGCATAATGCCGACTATTACACGACAGTACCCACCTGCTGCTATTGCAGAGGTTATCATAATTACTCATATACCGTATCACAGGAACACACAGCTGACGGGCATAAAAAGACCGGCACCTGTTCTGCATGCGGGCATGTCACCGTATCTTATACAACACTTGCCGACTGCTGCCTGTGCAGGGGATATCATGATTTTTCCGAATGGTCGGCTGTTTCAAAAATACATGAGGAACAAGGACATCGACAGAGCAGAACCTGTAAAATTTGCAAACAAACGGAAGACAGGTTTACTACATACAGACCGTGTTGCTTATGTCACGGACATGATATGCAGAAGACATCGAACATAGGGGAGCATACCGATTTCGGACATGCCGTCATATACAGATGCATAACATGCGGATATGAAGAAACAATATATGAGGATTTGTTCGGCTGTTCTTTGTGTTCCAATACTCCTACAAATCAGGAGGAGTTTATACTATGGATACAATATTTAGGAATACCTGTAAAAAGTGTAAACGGTAACTATACCGCATCTTTCACAATGTACCGTGATTACGGATATATTGTTTACGGTAATCCTCAAGATGTAGTGAATAATCATTGTGTAGCAGGTGAATATCAGTTTTTGGGATATACGTTTGATGAAGACCCTTTTACCAATATATCTTATCAGAACACCGAAATGGGTCCCGTTAATGCCAATCAGTGGATATATGCCGAAATATCCGGAGCGGTCGAATCGTGGGACAGGCTGGAGCCTTCGGTGCAAAAACCGTATATGCTGCACACAAATCTTATAGGGCACGGAGCGGTGAATTTTACCGCAAATGATATAGGTATGACTAAGACAAGGGTGCAGAACGGCGCATCCTGGCTCAGTACCGGTTCCATCTATACCTTCAAAACCAACGGATATTATGCCACTTTCAAGGTTCCCTCAATGGGTGTTCCTAATGTAAACCTGAATGCCGCTTTTACTGAAGAAAGGCTTACCTATTCCGCTGCCGATGTGCATAAGAAAGGATATATCAATGTAAACTTCACCATAGACAAACCTCTTAAGGAAATTGATTATATAAAACTGTCGGTACAGGGAGGTAACAGCGTTATTCTGCAGCCTCATGAAAGAAACGGGCAACTGGAGCTGGATATACCGATTCAGAGTGTCATGCCGGCAAGGTATAAGGTGAGGGTATTAATAGAAGTTAAGAGCATATTTAACGATGTTCATATAACAAGAGAGTATTGTTCTGTAGACCTTTATAAAGAAGAGACTCCGTATAACCCGACTGATCCAGTACAACCGGAGGAAATAATATCCGACCTGCCGGAAGATATTCCGTATCAAGCGAATTATGATGTTCACATCACCGACATATCACTGACGGGTTACTGGAATATATGGCATCTGAATGAAAGATTTACCTCACTGGAAAGAGTTCGCCTAAATGTAGCGGTTGCAGGCAGAGTAACAAAACTGTCGGTCCTGTTCAGTGAAGAATTGAAAAACCGCACATACCGGGACAGATACGGAAACACCTATGATTATAAAGATCTTTTAGGCAGTTATGACATGTGTCCGAATGATATATGTTATGAAGGATTATGGGAGAACGGCTACACATTGAATACGGAATATATACTTCCTCTGTGTCCCGATACCGTTGATTCTTCCGGTAACAGAATAAAGGATAAGTATTTTATAAAAATAATAGCCGAAAACGAGAATAAGGAGCATACAAAGGAATACCTGATTGATATTACCGGTAACATTTATGATTTTCTGTATGTGCAGCCATAGCATATGATGATATAATTTCCATGATGAATATTTGTGTATTCGCCTCGGGCGGAGGTTCCAACATGCAGGCGGTCATAGATGCCTGTAAGAACAGGAAGATTAATGCAAAAGTCGTACTGGTTATTTCCAATAACAGTGATGCCTATGCTTTGGAGCGCGCAAAAAAGGAAAAGATAGATAATTATCATGTAAGCGAGTACAAATATAAAGAAGGTTTTATTGATAAGTTGCTGGAATTGTTGGCAAAGTATGAGATTGATCTGGTACTGCTTGCAGGCTATATGAAGAAATTGCCTAAAGAGATTGTGGAGAGATATAAGGTGCTGAATATCCATCCGGCCCTTCTTCCCAAATACGGAGGCCGGGGCATGTACGGAGAAAGAGTACATAAAGCGGTACTGGAAGCCAAAGAAAAAGAATCGGGCTGTACCGTTCATGTGGTGGATGAACACTATGATAACGGTAAGATACTAAATCAGATAAAAGTTCCTGTACTGGAAGACGATACCGTGGAGACATTGGCGAAAAGGGTATTGGAACAGGAACATATCATATATGTCGACACCGTAAAGAAAATATTGACAAAAGAAATAGAGATATGAGGAGATATGTACAGATATAAAACAAAAGGAACATGTTCAACCGAGATAACTTTTGATATACAGGAAGGAAAACTGAAAGATGTGAAGTTTACGGACGGATGCAGCGGGAATCTTCAGGGAATAAGCAAATTACTTGAAGGTATGGAAGCAAAGAAAGCCGTAAGCCTGTTGAAAGGCATTAAATGCGGTTATAAAGAAACATCCTGTCCCGATCAGTTGTCCATAGCGATAAGTAAGGTGTTGGAACACTGAATCCTTTTTATTTTACCATTCCCAACAGTTGACGTACTCGTTTTTGCAGATGCTTTTCAATTGCCGTCAATCGCTCTTCCGGCCAGTTAACGGACGGATGTCTCTTGAAGGTAAAACCGATCAAACGACGTAACTGCTGTGCCTGTGCTTTTCCCGCAACTTCTGTACAAATGTCTTCGAATGTTACATCCGGATAAGCGGGTAGACGGGTTTTGGCATATTGGTCAAGGTTTTTGATGTCTTTAGGCATAGCATAATTAAACAGTGAAAGTCCGTGGTCAAACAGAGGTGCAGGGGCAATCAATGCACCTGAATGATTATCTCTTAAGACTCCGAAATTTCCGAAGTGTCTGTCCTCATTGTAGATTACCGCGTCAAATACCAGCATGCTGTGTACCGCTTGGAGAAAATCTTCCCCGATTGAAGAATAGTATTTTAATACCGCTTTTAAACCGCCCGATGTTACAATGCGTCCTACCGGTACAAAAGCGGTATCAATATCACAAAACAACTTGCATTTTGAAGCTAGAATACCTTTCCAGTTCTCCAATTCATACTGCACGGCATTTAGACCCATGGTCTGTGCAATTTGGCAAGCATAATATTCACTGTAAGGCTCGTTTCCCGTATTAGCGGCACCGAATGTGCCGCCTTTATACAAGTAAATACCGTCATTATCAATAAGGCGCCATGCTTTAGGCAGCATTCCGGCAGTAGTCAGTTCCGGCGAGGTTGTGAAACCTCCGTGACTTTGCTCTATACCCGTATAGGCAACCAAAGAAAGAATTTCCGAAAAACGGTTTTCATAGAGGTTATACTGAGCAAAGGAACCTTCAAAGCCCTCCGGGACTACCCAAAAACTGTCGTTAAGCGACAAGCCCTTGCAAATATCAATAATACCTTTAGTATCACCTTGAGACAGATTTAAAGTTTTCAAGATCTCTTTCACAAAGGTACGGTTTTTAGGAATCACTCGTTTCTCCAACCATCTCAAAATTCCTTTATCAGAGAGTTCCAATCCAAGCGGGAGTAAGTGAAGTTGTTCCTTGTCAATAGAAATAATATGTGCTGTCAATCCTTCAATTCCTCTTTTCTCAAGAGAGAAAGTTAGTAATACTTTATCAAAGAGCCGTAACTCGTAGTTGTTTTCCATATGGGAAAGTACTTTCGTTGAAGGTGTTGTCAGTTCAATTTTAAGCTCCAAAACCGAAGCCACTTGTAGTAAAAGGTCCAATGAAGGACTGTGACTTCCGCTTTCCAAGCGTGATATGGCGGAACGGTGCATACCTAAAAGTTCAGCTAACTGACTTTGTGTGAGACCTTTAGCAACCCGTGCTTTCGTAATCTGTTTGATAATATCCTGACGAAAGTCTTTAATATTATTGTCCGTCATTAAAATACCTCCTGCTCTATTATTGCAAAATGTAACAAATTTGTCAACAAATTGCAAGAAACATTTAATAACAGTTCTGCGTGGTAACAAATATGTAGACAATTATTTGATTAAATTGTAAATGCTATTCCTATCTTAAAAACTTTTTGTGGTTTTTTATTATTTTCCATAAAACCAAGCACATCTGCAAGACGACAAATCTTTTCAAATGTATCGCGGACAAAACCAAGAGCATTTGCTTGTCTGTTCAGTTCTGCTTTACTAAAGTGCAGCATGATAATCTACTCCTTTATTTATCACCGTATTTATATCCTTTGGTGCCATAAGTCTCCATTCCGGATGATATACATATCCTATATGTTCCTTTGTGAGATAGCGGTCGGATTTAGGTATACGATCTGCACATATCCGGAAGAAAGCATCCGATAGACCGTAAGACTCGCGAAAGTGTTTCAGGATAAAACCGGTTTTTTGGTAGAGAAAACCATTTTGATATTCATTCAAAGTAAATAGCAGTTTTTCTTCATTCAGAGTGGGGATTAGATCAAGGCAGCGGAGAAGCTCCTCCAGTCCCGCAATCTTATCTACATCATTGATACTGTCGATAACCGTCTGTTCTACTCCTGTAACACGGACACCTCCTATTATTTCCGTTTGCACAGTCCCTTTAGGTGAAACACGGCGGAAAGTTATTCCATCGTATTCAAAGTCCTTGAAACGACTGCTTGTCATAACATAAACCTCATAAAATACTTGATTTGCATACCCATATACTTCAAAGGCACTATGATGTGAAACGGACGCATCGGGAAATAGGCGGCTGCCTATTCCGTAACGTGATAAGATTGGTTGCTTATTCTCTATGCTTATCACAACGTAAAAGTTATGCCTGACCCGTTCTATATATCCTTTTTTCTGATATTGTTGTAATATGGTGGCTGCTGTATTATCCCCCAATTGTAAAGCCTTAGCAAGTTCACTACGGGAAAAGCAACCCATTTCTACCATATTCTCATAGTATTTCAAAAGAATATACCTCCTGTATTTTTAATTATTGCACAAAAAGACTTAAATAGCAATATAATTATGCAATTATTAAAAAAGGGGAGGAAATAAAAAAAGCAGCAATTTTGCCGCTATTCTATAACCGTTAAAATATCTTCCAAGGATTTTCTTTTCTTCGGACGGAGTTTGTCCGAGTCGTCTTTGTAGCCTACCGCTATAACCAGCCTTATCCTGTCGGACTTTTTAATATTCAGCAGTTCTTTAATGCCGTTTTCATTAAACCAACCGATTATACAGGTGGATAATCCCAAAGCTTCAGCCTGCAATACAAAATGTGCCACGGATATCCCTATATCCATTGAGGAAAAATCCTGATCCTTTAATCGCTCTCCCATAGATGCCATTGCATTAGTAGGTTTTTCAGTAATAACCGCAAAAGCGGGTGTTTTGGATGTAAATCTGTTGGCGCCGGCGGACTGTAAATGTCTTACCAGTTTAGCTACTGTTTCACTCTCGGTAATAAGGGTATAATGCCACGGCTGACCGTTACATGCCGAAGGTGCTATGGCCGCAGACTTTATGCACTGCATAAGTTTTTCTTTTTCAACCGGTCTGTCCGAATAGTTTCTGCAACTCTGTCTTTTTGATGCCAATTCGTAAAAATTATCCATTATAAACCTCCTCAATCATACTTTCTTCCCAGGTTTCGGGGGCCACATATCCTAAAAGATTGACAACCGTAGCCGCCACATTGGCCAATCCGAAATCGCCTTCTTTCAGTGTATAACCCTTGTCTTTTCTGTTGTCATAGATAATGAACGGAACTTTGTTAAGAGTATGACTGGTTTTGGGCACCGGTTTTCCCGTTTTCCTGTCTATTGATATGATGCCTTTCTTTGTCTCATACATCTCCTCGGCGTTTCCGTGGTCTGCCGTTATTATGGCTACTCCGTTCAATCGGTCCACAACCGGCAACATTCTTGCCAGGCAAAGGTCTACCGATTCCACACCTATTACAGCCGCATCGAAACTGCCCGTGTGACCTACCATATCCCCGTTGGGGAAATTCATTCTCAGGAACTTATATTCTCCGCTTTTCAACGCTTCCAGAAGCTTATCGGTTATAAGGGCGCATTGCATCCAGGGACGTTGCTCAAACGGTATCTTATCCGAAGGTATTTCAACATATGTCTCACCCTCAAATTTGGCGGAATTGTTTCCGTTCCAGAAATATGTGACATGTCCGAATTTCTGTGTTTCGGATATTGCGAACTGTTTAACTCCTTTTTTGGAGAGATTTTCTCCCAATGTGTTTTTTATATCCGGAGGGCTGACCAAATAGTTCTTGGGTATATGAAGGTCTCCGTCATATTCCAGCATACCCGCATAAATTACATTCGGTACTCTTACTCTGTCGAATTTGTCAAAGTTCTTTTCTTCAAATGCTCTGCTTATTTCAATAGCCCTGTCTCCGCGGAAGTTGTAGAATATAACACTGTCGTTATCTTCTATTGTTCCCACCGGTTTATTGTCTTTTGTTATTACAAATCCCGGAAGAAACTGATCCACCACATCGGTTTCCGCCCTGTATGTCTCTATAGCTTCCTTGGCGGAGGAAAATGCGCGTCCTTTTCCCAATACATGAATTTCCCAGCCTTTTCTTACCATATCCCAGTCGGCTTCATATCTGTCCATGGTAATATTCATTCTGCCGCCGCCGCTTGCAATTTCAACGTCAAAACTATTACAGCGCAAAGTATCAAGATACTCTTCAAACGGCTCCACATATTCCAGGGCCGACGTTTCTCCGACATCTCTTCCGTCCAATAATATATGCACACGCGCTTTTTTAACTCCTTCGGCTTTTGCCTGTTCCAACATTGCTTTAAGATGAGCTATATTGGAATGAACATTGCCGTCGGAAAACAACCCTATAAAATGTATTGTAGAATTATGCTTTATGCAATTGTCTTTAAGTTTAAGCCAGGTTTTCCCGCTGAAAATGGTTTTCTTTTCTATGGCTTCAAAAACCAGTTTTGCTCCCTGACTGTAAATCTGTCCGGAACCCAATGCGTTATGACCTACTTCCGAGTTGCCCATATCCTCATCACCCGGTAATCCTACCGCAACACCGTGAGCCTTTATGGTCGTATGCGGATATTTGTCCATCAACATCCTCAATGTAGGAGCATTTGCAGCCGCTACGGCATTTCCTTCTTTTTTATCCGATAACCCCACTCCGTCCATTACGATAAGAAGAAGCGGTCCTTGTATTTCTTTGAATTCAGAGCTTTTTTTAAGCATATTCCATCCCTTTCCGTGGTACTTCCGTACCTCTTTAAAATTATATCATACCGCAATATGCCAATCAATTACGGCTGTTGGATATAATATAGAAGGAATATGCAATGTTTTATTAACAAATATATCTCCAATTGTGAACAATTGTGAACAATTTAAGTAATTTATTTAACAGTTCTCTGTTTTATGTTAGAATGAACCGTGTGTAGCACAAAATAATTAATAAAAAGTATATATAGAAGAAAAAAAGAAACAGAGTATTGTTTGGATAGTTAAGTCTTGAAAATACAGTATATATGCAATTTTATTGCATTTAAATCGGAGGTCTGACAGAATGGAAAACAGGAAAAAAAGATTTGCTATATTGATTATCGCAGCAGTAATTATAGTTATTGCGGCTTCACTGTTGTTTTTATTCCGTGACAGATTATTTAAAAAAGACAATTTTGTTGTTACAACATTTAACAGCGATATAGTAATAAAAAGAACGGATGCGAATGAATCGTTGGATATGCCTTACAGATATACCAAAGCACTGATGGATAACTTATTTATATTCAGACAGGAAATTGCCGGCATCAATATAGCATCCGTAAAGTATAACATGAGTGAAAACTATATCGATTGGCATACACCGGAGGGTGTTTTGACAGATACCGACAGAGGTAAAGGTAAGCAGGTAATAGAGGCGGTAAAGTATTTCAAGGGTATATCCACTTTAAGTTCGATAGTTGCCGATAAGGAAGACTGCAAGATAACCATTTATGAAGGCTATTCCGAAGATTTACTGATGCATGATTATCAAAACTTTGCCATTATACCTTCTTCCATGAGTAAGTATTTTAATAAGGATTTGCCTGCCGATGGAAAGGTGTTGAATATAAGGAATATGAGATACGGCAGCATGTTGCATTTTACGATAATAGGAGAGTACAAGACTGAAGAAGAGTATGATACCTTGTATGTTACGTATACCGGCTTAAGTACTTTAATCCGTGCCGGCAGAACCGATATTCTAAACCATGTTGACTGTCTGGAAATTGATGTGAATGAGGACAAGGATCTTAATAAACTTATGCGTTTCTTAAGTGAATATTATGCGGATGCACAGGTGCTTTCCCAGTATACGGAAAGGAATAATATATATAACGACCCTTATCAATATATGTTTGTTCATTCAATGGATATAGAACCGATTGAACTTAAAGAGAATGTAATCTATGAAAAGAGCATAATAACCATATCCAGAATGGACGGGAAGGAAGATCTTGAAATGTCGCATGTGTATGCCGATGCGCTGATAAAAGGGTATAATAAATATTCACAATGCATAACCGATTTAGATATAAGTACGGGAGTAAAAGGAATTAATCCGGCAGATTATCCTCTCGGTTCGGAAGCTTTCTGGAATCAGCCGGTATATCAGTTGCTTTTAAAATATGACACAGTATACGAGGCTAAACTGAAAGAAACGCTGGGGGTCTTTCCCTGTTATCATCAGGCCGTTACAAGTATAAATGAAATATTAAGGATGAAAAAAGACTGCAAAGTTACATACTATCTGAACTATATGAACAGTGACCTTATTGTACCCAGACAGAAGGACTTGTTGGGCAAAATAAAAGGCTATGCCATAGTTCCAAAACCGCTGCATGAGGCAACATCCGATCTTCCCAATTTTAACAATCACATTGTTGAAGTATATGAGAGCAGGGTATATGTCGGTATAGGCGGAGTTGACCCAAGTCAGATAGACAGATCTCCTCATTTTAGAGCCCAATTTAAAATAATAGGGTATTACGAGACTACCGATCCGTATGATACAGTGTTTGTAACATATGTCGGATGCAACGAGAAGTATAAAAGTGGAGCATTCAAGAACGAACATATAGAGTCTATAACCATGAAGACAAAAGGAGATGTGGAGATAAGTCCGTTGATTAATTTTTTGAAGTTATATTTTGCACCTTCGGAAAATGTTGCTGAATATGCAGGCAGTACAAATGAATTGGGTTTGGCGTATGAATACAGTTTTACAATGAAGGAGATTGCGGAGTAAAAATTATGCCGTAATTTGTGTTTTACATAAGGATTTACAAACAACCGATTGGAGGGTAAAAACATGAAAAAAACAAATATGATTATAGCTGTCGCCTTAACAGTTATTATAACTGCATTGCTGTTGGCATCTTGTGACGGTCTGTCAAAAAAAGAAGAAGGTTTGATTGATGCAACATTCAGCAGCGACATAGTTATAAAAAGGGTTGACGGTAAGCAACCGGCAAATATACCGTATAAGTATACAAAAGCCCTGCTTTCGGACAATATAGCATATATTGAAGGAGTGCAGGCTGTAAATATATCTTCTCGCAGATACAATATGAAGGATAATGATATAAGTATGCGCGGAGAAAAGGATTTGTTTGTTTCTTCGGAAGAGGATAAAGTTGCGGAAGTTATGGGCTCGATAAAGTACTGTAAAGGTATAACTTCTCTCTGCACGATAGTCGGCGACAAAGGAAAAAGTAAAGTGGAGTTCTATGCGGGATATTCCGAGGAGCATCTTTTAAGTGTTGATAAAACCTATGTAATTATTCCGTCTTCTTTAGGTGAGCTTATAAACGAAGAGATACCTGATTCCGACAAAAGAATAGTGCTGGAGAAAGGCGCTTTCGGTATAGCTTATTGCACCATAATAGGGGAGTATGAAGTAAAAGACAGGAGTAAAAATAAAGGGGAGCCCGATACCCTATATCTGTCATATGCGGGATTTGGTAACTTGATTAATATAGGTGAAGAGATTGACATAAGCTTTGTTGATTGTCTGGAGATTGACGCAGATGAGCAAGCCGATCTTGCAAAACTTACCTATTGTCTTACCACATATTTTGCCGATGCAAACACACTTTCTCAATATGAAGGCAGGATAAACATGTTTAACGAGCATTACTCATACATGTATGAAAACTCCGTCAACATGAAGTCGTTGGATTTATCACCCGATACAGATTGTGAAAAGAAAATAATAACCGTTTCCCGAATAGACGGAAAAGGTGATTTGGATATGTCCTATTTATATGCAGACGCATTGGTCAGAGATTACGATAAATACTCACAATACATAACCGATATAAATATAAGTACCGGTTTGGGAGGACATGATCCTTATGAAAACGCAAAACTTGAGTCAATAGACAAAGGCGGTGGTTTTATACAGACAAATTTTATTCTTGATAATGCTGACGGTCTGAATATAAGTTTCGCTTCAAGCTCAACCGGTTTTCGCGATGCGGTAACAAATATGATTACACAGAATCGTAAAGATGCCTTAGCAGATGTAGGAAAAGGGAAAGCTTGGAAAAAACACGTTCAATATCTTTTGCATCAGCCTATTACCAGCATAAGTGAAATAGAAAGAATGAAGAGCAACAGCAAGGTGACTTTTTATACGAACTATACAAACAGGGATCTTGTTGTGCAAAGAAAGGAAGATTATATTGAGAGCACCTTTAAAAAAGACGGTGATATAAAAGGATATGCGATAATACCTAAGACAATGCATGATGCCGCAAGCAATCTTCCCGATTTAAAAACCCATATTTTATACCTGAGCGAGAAAAATGATGCTGTGGAGAGTAACCAGAAAGTATTAGTCGGTTTTAAGGTAATAGGCTATTACGAGACGGATGACAGATATGATGTGGTATATATAACATATGCGGGCAGCAATGATAAGTATACAAAGGAACGTTTCAGAAATGACTATATCAACTCTGTAACCATAGAAACAAAAAAAGATACAAACATTACACCGTTGCTGGAATATCTGGAGCAGTATTTTGCACCGGCAACCGATACATCAAAATATGCAGGAAAGAAAAACGCATTGGGCAGGGATTATGAATATTGCTATACGGTAAGGTAAAATATATACGACTATAAACACAACTTACAGGACATTTTGTGCGTTTAATATATTATTGAAAGACTGAGCGGAGAATAACAGTATGGAAAGAAAGAAAAAAGCAATAGTTGTTATAGTTATCGTAATAGTCATTGCAGTTATTGCGGCTGCAATGTTGTATATATTCCGCGACAGTCTGTTTCAAAAGGAAGATAATAATGTTGTTTCGTCTTTTAACAGCGATATTGTTATAAAAAGAATGGATACCGGTGAATCGCTGAATATGTCATATAAGTATGCTAAGAGTATACTGGATAAAAGAAGGACATTTATAGAGGAAATAGCAAACATCAATATATCTTCCGTAAGGTATAAGATGGAAGAAAATAATATTAAATGGTATACAAATGAAGGTTTTTTGGTAAAGGACGATACCGACAAAGACAGGGAAATTATAGATGCGATAAAGTATTGCAAGGGTATTTCCGCCTTAAGCGGAATACTTTCCGACAGGGAAGACTGCAAGATAATGCTTTATGAAGGCTACTCCGAAGAGTTGTTGTTAAAGGGCTATGAAAACTGTGCTATTATTCCTTCTTCCATGAGCAAGTATATCAATAAAGAAATACCGGACAATGAGAAGGTATTGTTCATAAGTGATACCTATTTCGGCAATACATTCTATTTCACGATAATAGGGGAGTATAAGACAAAAAGCGAGTATGACACTTTATATGTCTCATATGCGGGATTAACGGAATTAATTCGTGCAAGGCGCACAGATATACCTAACCATGTTGACAGCCTGGAGTTGGATGTATATGAGAATAAGGATCTTACCGGACTGGTTAATTACTTAAGTCAATATTTTGCGGAAGGGAGTGTATATTCCGAATATGAGGGGAGATTTAATGTTTATAATGAGCCCTATGAGTTCATGTATGTTCATTCGTTGAATATAGAACCCGTTGTTCCTTTGCAAGACATTATTTACGCAAACTATGAAATAATCATATCAAGAATTGACGGAAAGAGTGATCTTGAGATGTCACATGTATATAGCGATGCGTTGATAGAAGATTACGACAAATATTCACAGCATATATCCGATATTGTCATAAGTACGGGTGTAAAGGGTGTTAATCCGGACGACTATCCGACAGATTCTTCAGAGCCCGGATATTATAATTATCCTTTATATAGCATACAAATGAATTTCGGATTTCAAAGTCAGTTTTGGAATAATTATGAAGATTTCCCCCCTTTCTATCAAGCCGTTACCGGTATAAGCGAAATAAAAAGCATGAAGAAAAACTGTAAAGTGACATTGCATTTCGGATATTCAAGTAAGGACATGATAGTGCCGAAACAGACCGATATAGACCATTATGTAAAAGGCTATGCCGTAATACCTTTACCGATGCATGAAGCTAATCGCAATCGTTTTGATAATGTGAACATTATTGTCCGTATGAATGAAGCAATGGCGGAATATGAAGAATCGGGAAGAAGAATTTTTTCCTGCAGAACAATATCCTGTTTTAAAGTAATCGGATATTATGAAACTACCGATAAGTATGATGTTATATATATAACATATGCGGGCAGTAACGAAAAGTACAAGCTTGAACCGTTTGAGAACGAACACATCGAGTCCGTAACCTTATGGGCACAAGATGATACGGATATAAAAGTGTTGCAAGGATATCTGGAGCAGTATTTTGCACCTGCAACCGATACATCAAAGTATGCGGGAAAGAAAAATGCATTGGGCAGGGATTATGAATATTGCTATACAATTAAAAGCAATGCGGATTAATTATTAACACGCATTATTCCGTAACTTGTGTTGTATTTAAATAAACAGCGTTAGTGAAGGTATTTGAGGGCATTAAGCGTATGGTGAAAAAGAAAAAGACAGGTTTGGTTATTACTGTCGCTGTAATCGTTTTAGCGGTTGTAGCAACATTGTTGTTTCTTTTTCGCGACAGACTTTTTTGCAATATCGGACATTTCAATGTCACAACTTTCAACAGCGATATAGTTATTAAAAGGTCGGATGCACAGGAACCGCTGAATATGCCGTACAGATATTCCAAGGCTTTATTGGATAAAAGGTTGGTGTTCAGAGAGGAAATAGAAAGACTCAACATAACCACCGTCAGATATGAAATAAGTAAAACGGGTCTGACTTTGTATAACTGTAAGGAGGTTTTGAAAAATCCGGAAAGCGGAGAGACAAAGAAAGTTATAGAATCAATTAAGTACTGTAAAGGTATAACTGCATTAAGCGGTTTAACTGCTGATAAAGCGGACAGTAAAATCACAATTTACCAAGGTTACTCTGCGGACCTTCTGGAACAGAGTTTACATAACTATGTAATAATTCCCTCTACTCTTAGCGAACATATAGATTCTCAATTATCCGATAATGAAAAGGTATTGTTCCTTATAAATTCCGGCACAAGCGGTCTGGCATATTTCACCATAATAGGGGAATATGAAACCAAGCACAGACACGACACTTTGTACTTTTCCTATTCAGGATTGAGCAATGTGGTGCTGGGAGGGAAAGAAGATATTGTCGGTCATATCGACTACATGGGGATTGATGTAAACGATAAAGCGAACCTTGTAAAATTCTCATATTTCCTGAGCGAATATTTTGCAGACTATAATGTGCTTTCACAGTATGAAAAAAGAATAAACAAATTCAATGAACCTTATCAATATATGTATGTAAATAATGTTGATATCCTGCCGATAAATCTTTCGGAAGATTCCGGTTTTGAAAAGAATATAATAACCGTAACCGGAATAGACGGTAACGATAATCTTCAGATGTCACATGTATACGGCGATGCATTGATTGAAGACTACCATAAATATTCGCAATATATAACGGACATAATAATAAGCACAGGGGTAAAAGGAGAGGATTGGTCTAAGTACCCGCTAAATGTAAAGATTCCCTGTTACGGTATTAATTTCGGAGGTTACGGATTGGAAGGTTTTTATGTTAAATATACGGAATACTACCAATCACACGGTATGGATAGTCCTTGGTACCATCAAGCCGTTACAAGTGTAAGAGAAATTAAAAGTATGAAAAAAAATTGTGATATAACATTTTATACCAACTATACCGAAAATGACCTTGTTGTTATCAGAAAAGAAGACTATGTGGAACCCAAGGATCACTTGGACAGCGGCATAACGGGATATGCAATTGTGCCTAAAATGATATGGGAATCGGTCCGCAACCATCCCGATATAGACTACCAGATTATAAGGTTGTTTGAGCAACCGAAAAAAGAAGACAACCCTTCGGGCAGAATGAGATTCGGATTTAAAGTAATAGGCTATTATGAAACCGCTGACGAAAGTGATACGGTGTATGTTACATATACCGGGTATAACAGGAAGTATGTAAAGGAGCCTTTCAAAAACGAGTGCATCCTGTCTATAGTTATAGAAACAAGAAGCGATGCCGACATTACACCGTTGCTGGAATATCTGGAGCAGTATTTTGCACCGGCATCCGATACATCAAAATATGCGGGAAAGAAAAACCTATTGGGAATGGAGTATGAGTACTGTTATACTATTAATGAGTGAGCGGTAAAAACGGCGATTATGACAGGCTTTACCGTAATCACATTAATCGGAGGAAAAGAAAATGCTTAAATTACAGGGGAAATCCATATATTTAGCAACGCTGGAACGTGCAGACTGCCGCAAACTTTTTGAGGACAACGAATACGATTTTGAGAATCCTACCGATATTCTTTACATCGGTTATTCTGTAGAAGGAGCCGACAAGTGGTTTGAGGAGATACAGGCGGCACAGGGAAAGACACATGTGCGACTGGGAATCTTTCTTAATGACGGTACTGTGATAGGAGATATCGCCCTGCAGAATATCGATAATCGTAACCGTTCCTGTTCCATCGGCATGGGCATACAGAAGTTGGAAAACCGTAACAGAGGTTATGGCAAGCAGGCAGTCTCGCTGATACTTGAGTACGGTTTTTGCAACCTGGGTCTTGAACGCATTACGGCAGGCACATTGGACTGCAATATTTCAGCAAAGAAGTCGCTGGAGAAGCTGGGATTTGTCTTGGAAGGACGCGAGCGCAAGGCAATCTATTTCGGCGGCGTGCGTCATGACCGGCTTTGTTATGCTATGCTTGCGGAGGAGTATAATGGAAAGCAGCATTAAAAAGTTCTGGAATGACGGTTCCGATGAGTACTATAACAGAGCATATAACATAAACAACAATGCGATAAGGATAAAAGCCGACCCGTGGTGGGCGTTTCCCGTACCTGTCCGTAATATGATTCAAAATGCGTTTGGCAGTATGAAAGGTATCAAGGTGCTTGTACCGTCAAGCGGAGACAACGGAGCGGTTTTTGCCTTTCATTTGCTCGGTGCAACAGTTGTCTCTGCGGACATTTCGGAGCAGCAACTGGGAAATGCAAAAAAGATTGCCGACAATGAACGCTGGAATATTGAATTTATTCAAGCCGACACTATGAAGTTAGACGGAATGTGCGATAGTGAATTTGATCTTGTCTACACATCAAACGGCACTCATATCTGGATAAATGACCTACAAGCTATGTATTCAAACTTCAACCGTGTGTTGAAGCCGAAGGGAAAGTATATTATGTTTGAAACTCATCCTTTCAATCGACCGTTTGACGATTCAGGTGCAAAAATAAAAGTGAAAAAGCCGTACAACAATACAACAGGAAACCATTGGCGAATTATGGATATATTTAATGCCGTTATCAGCCAAGGCTTTTATATTCTGCATCTTGAGGAATTTCACGCAGAACCCGGGGCACACGACTTATGGTTTTACAAAACTATTAAAGAAGCCGAAGCGGACGGAAACAGGAAATATGATATAAAGCATAATCCGTTCGCGGCTCTGCCGGCATGGTTTGGGCTTTCCTCAATAAAAAGATATTAGGACGAACTTTATTAAATAGCACTATTACTATTACCGATATTTATTGACATTACAAAGATGTGTTGATATACTTCGGATAAATTAAAAAGGAGCGCCAAATGGCAGTAAACAGACAACACAGTTCAAATATGTATTATTACAACTATTACTACTTAAATAGGCTTGGGCTGTTATTGTCGTAATTCTTTTGTAGAAACAATTAATGATTAGGCTCAGGCAAACGCTTGAGTCTTTTTTGATTGTAAGGAGAAACCGGTATGAATAATGGAAAAACAATGGAAATTCTAATGAAAAATGCGGTCAATGTTTTCAATGAAGAAGAACTTCGCACAAAACTGAACAGCGGGAAATCCCTGAAGATAAAGTTCGGTGCCGATCCGTCCAGACCGGATTTGCATCTGGGACACACGGTGCCTTTGAGAATGCTGAAAGTGTTGCAGCAGGCAGGACATCATATCATATTTGTGATAGGCGATTTTACCGGCATGATAGGAGATCCGTCGGGCAGAAGCAAGACAAGAAGTCAGCTGTCTTACGAAGAAACCGGAAAGAACGGTCAAACATATTTTGAGCAGGTAACAAAGATATTGGATCCGTCGAAAACAGAGATAGTATACAACTCGGAATGGCTGGGAAAGATGAGGTTTGCCGATGTTATTGAATTGGCCGGGAAGTATACTCTTGCAAGGATAATGGAAAGAGAGGATTTTTCCGCAAGGTATTCGAATAATCAACCGATAGGTATTCATGAGCTTTTATACCCTCTTATACAGGGGTATGATTCGGTTGCGGTTAATGCTGATATTGAAATAGGAGGAACCGATCAAACATTTAATCTTCTGGTGGGCAGAGAACTGCAAAAGGATTACGGGCAGATTCCTCAGGTAGTTATGACTTTCCCGCTTATTGCGGGATTGGACGGAGTGGAGAAGATGAGTAAATCTTTGGATAACTATATAGGTATAGATGAGTCGGCGGAGATAATGTATGAAAAGTGTATGCGGATTCCCGACGGATTGCTTACTGACTATTTTAGACTTACAACGGATATTTGTGAAGCGGAGTATACCGATATTATTTCTGAGGATATAAGAGAAGCCCATAAAGTATATGCAAGAAAGATAGTGGAGATGTACCACGGAAGAGACTGTATTAATGCGGCGGAAGACAGATATAACAGTATTGCCGCAAAGGCAATTCCGGACAATATAGATGTATTTCATATTGAGGAGTATGAGACGGGCATTATTGATGTTCTTGTAAAAACAGGTTTAGCAACATCCAACTCGGAAGCCAGAAGACTGATAGCGGGCAGAGGCATTAAAATTGACGGCATAACTGTTAATGACTTTAGTGTCAGATTAAAAGGTAAGTTTGTTATATGCAGAGGGAAGAATAAGTTTATTGAAGTAAGAATGAAGATGATATAATATGCAAAAGCAGATAATGAGGTATAAATGAATCGGTTTATGACACTTTCCGACAGTATTGAGATATAATAGTTTATAGCAAAGAGAGGTAAAAAACATGAATGAAACATTAAGCAAACTATGGGATACTCTGCTTGAAGCATCTGCTACGGCGGGCTTGAGGATACTGCTGGCAATAGCGGTACTGATTGTAGGTCTTCTGCTTATCAAATACCTTGTGAAGTTTATAGTGAAATCCAAAGGATTCAATAAAATTGACGTAACGGTACAGACATTTTTAAAAAGCGCTCTGGCTATTACATTGAAAGTGCTTCTTATTATCTCCGTGATAGGAATACTGGGTGTTCCGCTGACATCAATAATAGCGGTGCTTGCTTCTGCCGGACTGGCAATAGGATTGGCATTACAGGGAGCACTGTCCAATTTTGCCGGAGGTATAATGATACTGGTATTTCGTCCTTTCAAGGTAGGAGATTTTGTAGACAACGGAACGCATATGGGTTATGTCGATTCAATAACCATATTTTATACAAGGCTGCTGACAAAAGATAATAAACTTGTAACTGTTCCCAACAGTACCATGACTACCGCTTCCATAACCAACTTCAGTGCAAAAGAGTTAAGACGCGTGGATATAGAGTACAAAGTTTCATATAAAAACGACATAGATAAGGTAAAAAGTGTTTTGACTTCAGTAGCGGAGAAACATCCTTTAGTTCTTAAAGATCCGTCTGTAACGTCCGGAGTTTATGCTCATGGTCCTAATTCACTTGTGTATGTATTAAGAGCATGGTGCAAAGCCGACGATTATTGGACGGTATATTTTGACATGAACGAAAACGTAAAGAAATCATTTGATGAGCAAGGGATTGAGATACCTTTACAGCAGGTGGTTGTGGATATAAAGGATAAGAATAAATAGGATTAATTTGGTTATAGAAGAAAGCATAAGTAGTCGGCGGCATGTGCTGCCGATTTCTTCGTAAAAGATAATAAGAATAATTACTTAATCAGCATCTGTCGATAGCATCCTTCAAAAGCAATATGGCTTCTTTATATCCGTCAAAACCTTTTCCCGTAACGGTTTTTATGCATACATTTGCAGTGTAGGAATGTTTCCGGAAATCTTCACGTTTTGTAATATCGCTTAAATGCACTTCCACAGCCGGAAGCCCCACGGATTTTATTGCATCGGCAATGGCTATACTTGTATGGGAATATGCTGCGGGGTTTATGACTATGGCATCGGAAATCATATATGCATCCTGTATTTTATCGATGATATCACCTTCATGGTTGGATTGAAAAATCTCACATTGAATATTTTTTTGCGTACAGATATCCTTTATGTATCTTACTAAATCCGCATATGTTGCATGACCGTATATTTCCGGTTCTCTGATACCCAGCATATTCATATTGGGTCCGTTTATAACTAAAAGTTTCATAAGCCTAACACCTCATATATTTTTAAATGTGCTTTATCTGTATCGTCACAGTCTATTTGATAATCCGACCAGCCGAGATAATTATTCTTTCTTGCTTTGTAAAGCTCTTCCAAAGTGTTTTGCTGCGACAGCGGTCTGTCGAGTGTGCAAAGCAGTGATAAATCTCTTTTCAGGAAAACGACAATACCGTTCTGGCGTAAGAGATATCGGTTTCTTTCTCGGGTTACAACGCCGCCGCCTGTAGATATTACACAGTTGCTTTGTTTAGTTACTTTTTCCAGCACCTTTGTTTCAATGTCTCTGAAGAAAACTTCTCCTTTGTCTTTTATAATGTCCGATGCACTCTTATTATATGTTGCGGCTATTACCTCATCGGTATCTATAAAGGCTCTTTCAGTCAGTTCTGCAAGAGCTTTTCCCACAGTACTCTTTCCGCTTCCCGGCATTCCTATGAGTACTATGTTCCCGGTTTTCTTAGCTACCTTTTCAACTACTCTTTCAATGACGGAATCATCGATCACGGATTCGGTAAATAGTTCAGCGGCTTTCTTTGCCTGTGCCGCAAGCATGGAGAGTCCGTTATATGCTTTTATGCCGAGTTTGGATGCTTCATACATCAATCTTGTTTGAGCGGGATTGTATATGAGATCGAAAAGAGCAATACATTTTTTGAAAGAGGAGATATCTATAACGGTTTTGCCGTTGTCAGGGTACATTCCTACCGGTGTGGAGTTAATAATTATGTCGCTGTCATAGTGATTGCTTATATTTCCGTAATTTTCCTGACCGCTTCTGGATACCGTTACGAGACAGCCTGCGTTCATGTCCTGTATTGCCGCTTTGATTGTGGCAGCGGAGCCTCCGTCACCCAGAAGGAGAATCTTTTTACCTTCCGGATTTATGCCGCTTCTTTCAATCATATATCTAAAACCGTAGTAATCGGTATTATCTCCTGTAAGATTGTTTGCTTTCCCTATAACCGTATTGACACTGCCGGTTCTTTTTGCGATAGGTGTCAGTATATTACAGTACTTCATAATATCTTTTTTATAGGGTATCGTTACGTTAAAACCGTCAAGGTTGCTGTTATGTACAAAATCATAAAGCTGATCGGACTGTTTTTCATAAAGCCCGTATTCATAATCGCCCAGATGGGAATGTATAAGCGGGGAGTAACTGTGCTGTAATTCGGCACCCAATAAACCGAACTTCTTATCGGAATATCCGAGCGCAGCCGGCTGAGAAATATTCAGCTTTTCCTGATAAGATTTGCTTGTATCAAACAATGTATTGAAGAGTATTTGTGTATAGGAGACCAACTCTTCGTCCGTCTTGGAGATAATATTTGAAAGTTTGGCTTTTTCCAATTCACTGTTAAGTATGGGTATGCTGTGTGCTTTTTTATACTCCGCAATGTCTTTTACAATGCCCATTCTTTCCTGAAATAATTGTAAAAGTTTATCATCAATTCTATCTATTTCTTTTCTCAAATCGTCTAAATTCATTTTATCCCTTTATATAATTTTTAAATTATTCCCATATTCTGTATGATGCATACATGTCTAAAATTGCTATTGCAGCCGCCGCTTCCACACAGGCAACCGCTCTGGGCACGATACATGCATCATGTCTTCCGCCTACCTTTATTTGCTCACTGTTATTGTTTGTCATATTGACACTTTCCTGCTCAATACCTATTGACGGAGCGGGCTTTACGACCACTCTGAATATCAACGGCATTCCGGAGCTTATGCCTCCCAATATGCCGCCGTGGTTATTTGTCCGTGTAAGAATTTTGCTGTCTTTGATATAGAAAGGATCATTGTTCTCGGAGCCTTTCAGATTGGCGCAATCAAAACCGTTACCGAACTCTATTCCTTTTACTGCGGGTATTGCAAACACGGCCTTGGAAATGTTGTTTTCCAGACCGTCAAACATGGGCTCGCCTATTCCTGCGGGAAGGTTATTTACCGCACATTCAATTATTCCGCCTAACGAATCATTCTGTTGTGATGCTGTACGAATGCGCTCCTGCATGAGTATGCCTTTTTGCTTGTCTATAACGGGAAAGTCATTGTTTAAGAGTTTTTCAATATTCTCTCTGTTATCTTCTGCAGGATTGAAAGATATATCTTCCGTATCGTATATCTTTTTTATGTGTGCATGTATGCTTATACCGTACTTTTCCAGTATCTGAAGACAGATACCTCCCGCTATACATAAAGGTGCGGTCAGTCTTCCCGAGAAGTGTCCTCCTCCCGAAGTGTCCTGAAAACCTTTGTATTTTATATGAGCCGTATAATCGGCATGAGAAGGTCTGGGGATATCCTTAAAGGATCGGTAGTCTTCGGGATTTATATCTTTGTTGTAAATAATTGCACATATCGGGGCGCCGCATGTAGTATTTCCCACCAGTCCTGAAAGAAACTCTATTTCATCCTTTTCTTTCCTTTTTGTGGAGAGCGGTTTATCTATGGCACTTCTTCTTTGCATAAAAGCGGTGAGTTGCTCCATATCTATTGAAAAACCTGCAGGCAGATTGTCGATAACCACACCTATACCTTTTGAATGAGATTGTCCGAATATAGTGACTGTTATGTTTTTTCCGAATACCGATGACATTTTACTAAATCCTTTCCGTTATACCGCCTATGGATGCAAAATCCCGGAAAAAGGCGGGATATGATTTGTTTACCGCATGCGCCTCTTTGATTATTACGGCATTTTCGCACACAATAGATGCTATTGCCGCGGTCATGGCAATTCTGTGGTCATTATGGGAACAAACTGTTCCGCCGTTCAACTTTTCTTTTCCTGTTATAACCAGGGAATCGGGCTTTTCCGTTATATCCGCACCTAACGTTTTAAGCATATCACAAGTGGAAGATAATCTGTTGCTTTCTTTTAGTTGAAGTCTTTTTGCATTGAATATATTGGTTGTTCCTTCGGAAACAGCTGCCAAAAGAGCAAGTACGGGGACAAGGTCGGGTATTTGTGATGCATCAATATCGGTGGCATTTAACCTGTTCTTTTTGACGGTTACAGTATCTTTATTAACTGTAACATATGCTCCCGTTGTTTTAAGAATATCGATAATTGTTTTGTCGGTTTGTCGGGAGTGTATATTCAATCCGGTAACGGTAATTGCTCTTTCAGAGAAAGCTCCGGCACAAAGGAAGAATGCCGCATTGGACCAGTCTTTTTCAATACTCATATTTCCTGTCGGTGTATAAGCAGCATTGCCGGGTATTTCAAAACCTTTCTCTGTTTTAATAATCTTTACATTGTATTGATTCATGACATCAACAGTCATATCAACATATCCCGAAGACTGAAGGTCGGAGGTTAGCAGGATAGCGCTTTTATTCTTCAGAAGAGGAAGTGCCAGAAGAAGACCGGATATATATTGAGAAGACACATCACCGGGTAATTGATATATACCGCTTTTAAGCTGCCCTTCGGTAAGGAAAGGTACGCTTCCTTCTAAAGATAATGTGCAGCCTTTTCCGATAAGCTGATTATATAAAGGTGTTATGGGTCTTTTAGATAACCCTTTTTTCATAATAAAGGAAGACTTTGCTCCCAATGCACAGGTAACCGGAAGAAGGAAACGAAAAGTGGAGGCCGATTCATTGCAGTCCAAAAGGGCATTTATTCTTACGGTTTTTATCGGGTTTATATAATAACCGTTTTTTTCAGCGGTAATGTTTGCACCCAATGAGTTAAGGCATTGAACGGTAGCATCAATATCGGAAGAGGTGTCGGTTACTTCAACAAAGTTAGGTACATCTGACAATGCCGAACATATGAGATGCCTGTGTGCATGTGATTTTGATGTAATCGCTTTTACGGTACCCCCGGGATTCTTTACTGTAACCGATATATCCATTTCAACCTCTATATTCCGTTGCGGTTTGTATTATATCGGTCAAATCTGACATATCGGTTTTTTCTATAGTGCATTTACCTATGTCCCGTATAAGTATCAGATTTATGTGGCCGCTGCTTCTTTTCTTATCCGCCGTTATTGCGTTTGCGATATCTTTTGCGCCGTATAACAAATCGGTATTAAAACCGTGGAGGTTCAGCATATCCGTTATCTTTGTTAAAACTTCCTTGGTGCATAACCCTTGTGTATAGGAAATTTTAGATATTAAATGCAGTCCCTTTGCAACCGCAGCACCGTGCGAAATTGTATAACCGCTCAGAAGTTCAACAGCATGAGCTATCGTGTGTCCCAGATTAAGAAGTTGTCGTATACCGATATCCGATTCATCTTTTTGTACAATGTCTCTTTTTATCTTTATACATTCGTACACTATACTTTCGATATCGCTTTTTAGAGGTTTTTTTATACGGTTAAAAAGCTGATTGCCCGATAATATCCCGTATTTTATAATCTCGGCATATCCGTCTTTAAATACTTCATCCGGCAAAGTGTCCAATAATGAAAGGTCGCATATTACCGCTTGCGGCTGATAAAAAGCACCTGCGAGGTTTTTGCCTTCTTTAAGATTAATTCCCGTTTTTCCTCCTATTGAGGAATCCACTGTTGCAAGCAATGTGGTGGGAATGTGTAAAAGCGGTATACCGCGCAGGTATGTAGCCGCAGCAAAGCCGCCTATGTCACCGGGAATGCCGCCACCGAAAGCGATAAGCATATCCGATCTGGAAACTCCTTTGCTTGCCATATCATTGAGTACCGCTATGTAATTGTCGGCGTTTTTGGATTGCTCCCCGTGCGGAATAATATACCTGAATACCGACAGCCCGTTGCTTTCCAAAGAGTCGGTTAATATAGAGCCGTATAGCGAATCCACTATGTCATCGGTTACGATATAGACAATATTACCTGTTAAGAAAGGCTTAATATATTGATATGCTTCCGACAGAATGTTTTTATCGATTATTATGTCATATTTCTTTGAACCTGCTACAGTTATTTTTCTCATCTTGTATCCACCATGTCACTATTATACATTATCATCTAACGGTTTGAAGTTATGTTTATTAACAAACCGTATAATGATAATATGATTATATTCTTAGCAGGCTCGATAAAAAAGAAAGCAGCATGTGCTGCTTTCTTCGAGTTGATGTTTATATTATTCTTCTTCAAACTCCTCTTTGGAAACTCCGCATATCGGGCATGTCCAGTCTTCCGGAACATCCTCCCATTTTGTGCCGGGATCTACACCGTTATCCGGATCGCCTTCTTTTTCATCATAAACATAACCGCATACCATGCAAACATATTTTTTCACGGAAAAAACCTCCTCCACAATTATATTTATGACTATACACTATTTTACGGCAGTTTTCCACAGTCCGTGCAAATTGCAGTATTCATATGCCGCAATTACCTTGTCGTCATCGGTGATTGCAAACGTTGCCACGGGTTTTTCCCCTGGAAGAAGGGATTTACGTTGTCCGCCTTTTGCCGTTTCCAGATAAATCCACATGATATAGTGTTCTTTTACCATGGGATGAACTACGGTGGATACTTCCACAACAACATTGTTACCGTTCTGTTTTATTACAGGTAAGTGTTTTTCATTTGCACCGTCGGTTGTATTTGCAACCAATTGCTCCATATTCACTCCGCAACAGACAATGGGCACACCCGAGTTATAAATCATTCCTATCATATTTCCGCAACGTCTGCAGATAAAAAATCTGTTCTGATCTTTTTTCATTGTATTTCTCCTTTCTATTTAGTACTTAGTACTATTAGACTTTTATTATATCACAAACATATAGTTGTCTATAGGTTATTTGCAAATATATTTTGTACACAAAGGTTCCCGGTATTCATAGTTTTATAATTTCCTAATTTCCATAATTGTTACCAATGTACTCATTGACTTGATATAATCAGTATTATAGAATACTCAGAATATTAGCTGATTGAGGGATATATGAACGAGTATCTGCATGCAATAAAGATAAAGTGGCGGAATTCCGCTTTTGCAAGAACATTTAACCTGACTGACGAAAAGGCTAAAGGAAGAAGTTGTTTTTTAGCTTCGTCCATACTCTCCTCTTTAGCTGCACAGTTAAGCGGAGGAGTGTTTTATACCGGTTTTCTCTTAAGTTTCGGAATAAATATCGTTAATATAGGGATAATAACCTTTGTTCCCACAATAACAAGGCTACTATCGATGTTCTCGCCTCTTATTTTAGAGCGATTCCGCTCAAGAAAAGTTTTTCTTACGGTAATGGGTATATTGGCCAACATAATAAACATATTAGGTGTAACTCTGCTGCCTGATATTATTACATCGGAAACGGGAAGAGTAATAGGATTTACATTGTTGGTAACAATATCTTCAGCAATATCCGCAATAATCGATCCCGGCTATTCCGCCTGGCATGCACCTTATCTTCCCAATGAGATAAGGGGCGACTATTTCACATTAAGCTCCGGAGTAAACAGTTTTGTAACGCAAGGTGTGGTATTGATTCTTTCATTGGTAGCAGACTCCTTTGCGGGCAGCCCCAGGCAATTGGAAATAATAACGGGATTCCGTTATGCAGCATTGGTGTTGGCTATAATGCATATACTGGTATTGGCTATACCTAAAGAGTATCCTTATGAACAAAGCGACAGCAAGATAAAATTAAGTAACATATTCATTCTGCCTTTTAAGAGTAAAAAATTTCTGTGGACGGTTCTTCTGATTGGCTTTTACTATTTGGGAGCAAGTCTTACAAATGCTTCCATTAACATCTTTTTGCTTCAGGATGTAGGTGTAACCTATTCTCAGATTAACCTTATCAATGCCGTATATTTCATGTTTTTTATCTTTTTCGGAAAGATGTGGAAAAAGGTTCTTAAAAAATATTCCTGGTTTAAGACTCTGGCAATTGCAATGCTTTTACAGGGACCGACATTCATTATGTATGCTTTTGTCACAGCGGAAAACTATACCTGGCTCTGGTTTACGGTAAGACTGTTGCAGCATGTGCTCGGTGTAGTCTCCAATACGGTAATTGCTTCAATGCTGTATGTAAATCTTCCGGACACGGACAGGACATATTATGTTTCTTTCTATAACATAGTAATACATATGTCCTCTTTCCTAAGTATGATGCTGGGCACCATGTTCCTTTCATGGATGGGAGACAATGTCTTGAATGTTTTCGGTTTTAAAATGGCGGGTGTTCCCGTATTGCTTGCCATAACCGGTATAGCGGAGGTTATTGTAGGGATTCTTTCCTGGAAGTTTAATGATAAGCTGCTTCCCGATGACTTATCGAAGAGATAATAGTTACCAATATTCCCGTTGACTTGGTATAATCAGTATTATAGAATGCACAGGCATTAACCGGTTGAGGAATTTATGAACGAGTACCTGCATGCGATAAAGATAAAGTGGCGGAATTCGGCTTTCGTAAGAACATTTAATCTGCATGAAGAAAAGGCTAAAGGAAGAAGTTGTTTTTTGGCATCATCTCTTCTTTTATCATTAGTGACACAGCTGAGCGGCGGAATATTCTATACAGGTTTTCTCTTAAGTTTCGGAATAAACATTGTTAATATAGGGATAATAACCTTTGTTCCCATAATAACAAAGCTGTTGTCGATATTCTCTCCTTTTATTTTGGAAAGATTCCGAAAGAGAAAAGTTTTTCTTACTGCAATGAGTATTTTAGCCAATGTAATAAACATATTGGGTGTAACATTGCTGCCCGATATTATTACATCGGAAGCGGGAAGAGTAATAGGCTTTACATTATTGGTAACAACCTCTTCAGCAATATCCGCAATAATCGATCCCGGTTATTCGGCCTGGCATGCACCGTATCTTCCTGACGATATAAGGGCGGACTATTTCACACTGACTTCCGGAATCAACAGTTTTTTAGCGCAGGGTATTGCACTGGTTCTTTCATTGGTGGTAGACTCCTTTGCGGGCAGTCCCGGGCAATTGGAAATAATGACGGGATTCCGTTATGCGGCATTGGTGTTGGCGGTAATACGCATACTTATATTGGCTATACCTAAAGAATACTCTTATGAACGAAGCGGCGACAAAATAAAGATAAGCGATATATTCGTGTTGCCCTTTCGTAATAAGAAATTTTTGTGGACCATTATCATTTTAGCCTTTTACTATATGGCAATAAATCTGACAACCGCCTCTATAAACATCTTTTTACTTCAGGATGTGGGTATAACCTATACACAGATTAATCTTGTCAATGCGGTATACTTCATGTTCTTTATCTTTTTCGGTAAGATGTGGAAAAAGTTTCTTAAGAAGCATTCCTGGTTCAAGACACTTGCTTATACAATGTTTATGCAGGGACCGACATTCATTATGTATGCTTTTGTTACACCTGAAAACTATATCTGGCTTTGGTTTTTAATAAGATTAATACAGCATGTACTGGGTGTTATTGTAAATGCCGTAACCGCCTCAATGCTGTATGTCAACCTTCCGGACAAGGATCGTACAAACTATATTGCCTTCTATAGCATAGCAGTTAATATGTCCATTTTCTTGAGTATGATGTTCGGTACATTCTTTCTTTCAGTTATGGGAGAAAATACGCTTAACTTTTTCGGATTCCAAATGGCGGCAGTGCCTATTCTGCTTGCCGTAAGCGGCATAATGCAGATAGCGGTGGGACTACTCTCCCGGAAGTTAAATGATAAGCTGCTTCCCGATGAATTATTGAGAAGATGAACACACAATCAGTTATTGCCAATATTCCCGTTCAATTGATATAATCTGCATTGTAGTACTCACAACATCAGCGGATTGAGGGGTTTATGAGCGAGTTCCTACATGCAATAAAGACAAAATGGCAGAATTCCTCCTTTAGAAAAACATTTAATCTGAACGACGAAAAAGCTAAGGGAAGAGACTGTTTATTAGCATCATCCATACTTTCATCATTAGCTACGCAGTTAAGCGGCGGAGCATTTTATATCGGCTTTCTAATATGCTTCGGAATGAATACCGTTAACATAGGGATAATTATCTTTGTTCCCATGATAACAAGGCTGTTGGCCATATTCTCACCGTTAATCTTGGAAAGGCTTCGCAGAAGAAAAGTTTTCCTCACGGTTTTAGCCGTATTGGCTAATGTGTTCAATATTCTGGGGGTGACACTGCTTCCCGATTTAATTACGTCGCAGACTGGCAGAGTAGTAGGATTCACACTGCTGGTAACAATATCCACTGCAATATCCGCAATAATCGATTCCGGTTATTCCGCCTGGCATATACCTTATCTTCCCAATGATGTAAGAGCGGACTATTATACCTTAACCTCCGGAATAAGCGGTTTTTTTACTCAAACCGTGGTTTTAATCGTTTCATTGATAATAGATTCTTTTGCGGGCAGTTCCGAACAGATAGAAATCATTACCACATTCCGATATATCGCATTTGCGTTAGCCGTATTGAATATAGTTGTATTGGCTATACCTAAGGAATATCCCTATGAACCAAGCAGAAAAAAAACAAAGATAAAAGATATGTTGGTTCTGCCTTTAAAGAATAAAAAATTTCTGTGGACGGTTCTTATAGTAGCCCTTTACTATTTGGGATTTAACCTGACAAGTGCCGCCATAAACGGCTTTTTGCTTAAAAGTGTAGGTTTAAGCTATTGGGAAATCAACCTTATTAATGCCATATACTTTCTGATTCATGTCTTTTTCGGTAAGGCGCTGACAAAGTCTCTTAATAAGAATTCCCGGTACAGGATACTCGGTTATGCATTACTGCTGCAGGGACCTACATATATCATGTATGCTTTTGTCACATCGGAAAACTATATATGGCTTTGGGTTATTGTACGATTAATGCAGCATGTGCTCGGAGTTATCATAAATTCCGTTATCGCTTCGTTGTTGGATGACAATATTCCGGAAAGCGACAGAACAAATCATATTTCCTTCTATAACCTGGCAGTACATATGTCCTGTTTCTTTAGTATGATGTTGGGCACTTTATGCTTTTGGCGTATAGGGAATAATGTTGTGGACATTTTCGGCTTCAAATTGGCGGGTATTCCCATTGTGCTGGCAATAAGCGGCATAGCTCAAATTTTAGTCGGACTGCTCTGTCGGATATTAAATGATAAGTTACTTGCCGATGACTTACAAAACGGATAATTATGTTTCCTCATACCAAAAGGCTTATCAACATAACACAAATATGTTAATTTTTCCCTAAACAGTGTATAATCTATATAAGAAGAGGTATTAAAATGCATTACGGATTTATAAAAGTGGCGGCGGCAAGTCCATCATTAAGAGTTGCGGATTGTAAGTACAATTGCAACGGCATTATTAAAACAATAAAAAAGGCATATGACAGAAATGTTCAACTTCTGGTATTTCCCGAACTTAATATAACGGGATATACCTGTGACGATCTTTTTTCACATAAGCTTCTTATCGATCAAGCGTTAACCGGTCTTTTAGATATTGTCAAAGCATCGGAAAGCAAAGAAATGCTTATCGTTACGGGACTTCCGGTTAAGGCGGAAGGTTATCTGTATAACTGTGCCGCAGTAGTGTATAACGGAAATATACTGGGTATTGTTCCCAAAACCCATCTTCCCAGCTATAACGAATATTATGAGATGCGTATATTCAGGAGTGCACCGAAGGAGAACTCCGTAATAGATATTAACGGTACGTCGGTACCGTTCGGAACAAGGCTCATATTCCGTAATATGCTTATGAACGATTTTTCACTTGCTATAGAAATAGGTGAAGATTTGTTTGCTCCGGTAAATCCCGGTTCTCTGCACGCAATGAACGGAGCCGCGGTTATAGCAAATCCTTCGGCAAACAATGAACTTCTGGATAAAGCCGGTTACAGAAGAACGCTCATTGAAGCGCAATCAAGAAAAAGTATATGTGCTTACATCTTCAGCAATGCATCCGATCGGGAATCCACTACGGACATGGTTTTTTCCGGTCATAAGATGATAGCGGAAAACGGAACGGTTCTTTCCGAAGCTCTGCCTTTTACCGGTGAATACATTGAAACCGAGATAGATCTGGAACGTCTGTCTCACGACAGAAAGAGCCGGTTACCCGTAGCGGAACAGCATGATAGCGGCTATAAGATTATACCGTTTACAATGAAGCCTGTTGAATGTCGGATATCCCGGACAATAAAAAAACATCCTTTCATACCGGAAGACAACGACACGATGGAAAAGCGCTGTGACCTGATATTGAACATACAGGCAACAGGTCTTAAAAAGAGAATGGAACACACAAACTGCAAAACCGCGGTTATAGGTATATCGGGAGGTATGGATTCCACTCTTGCATTGCTTGTCACACATAGAGCATTTAAGGATATGGGAAGGTCTCCTTCGGATATAGTGTGTATATCCATGCCGTGTTTCGGCACCACAAAAAGAACAAAGGATAACGCAAGCAAACTGAGCAGGATTCTTAATACGGATTTCAGAGTAATAAACATTACCGCCTCGGTAAAAAGGCATTTAGCGGATATAGGGCATGACGGAGTAACAACCGATGCCGCATATGAAAATGCACAGGCACGGGAAAGAACGCAGGTATTGATGGATATTTCCAATATGACAAACGGTATGGTTATAGGAACCGGCAGTCTTTCGGAACAGGCAATCGGCTGGAGTACATACAACGGAGACCACATGTCCATGTACAATGTAAATACTTCAGTGCCCAAAACATTGGTGAGACATATTATCCGATATATTGCTGACCGTTCGGAAAGCAAACTGAAAGCTGTTCTGTATGATATTCTGGATACACCCATAAGTCCCGAACTTATACCCGGAGTAAACGGTGAAATTATACAAAAGACCGAAAGCATTGTAGGACCTTACGAACTGCATGATTTCTTTTTATACTATTTCCTCCGCTGGGGCTTTACACCGAAAAAAATACTTATGCTTGCAACATATGCGTTTAAAGATAATTATTCCGCCGATGAGATTAAAAAATGGCTGAAGATATTTTTAAGAAGATTTTTCCTGCATCAGTTTAAGAGAAGCTGCAGTCCCAACGGACCTAAAATAGGGTCTGTTGCACTTTCTCCAAGAGGGGACTGGCGCATGCCGAGCGACGCATCTTCTGAGGGATGGATGAAGAATCTTGACTGAAAGAAAGGAGGTCTGACATGGACAATGTGATTTCTTATCTCAGAGAACTTAATTTTGTGACCATGATTATAAGGATTGTGTTGGCTTTTCTTTGCGGCGGACTTATAGGAATGCAGAGGGAAAGGCACGGCCGTTCAGCCGGGTTTCGGGCACATATCATAGTATGCATAGGGTCGGCCCTGACCGCAATGACAGGAATATTCATGTCGGATATATTGGGTTTTGATACCGATCCCATGCGACTCTCCGCTCAGGTACTTTCCGGCATAGGATTTTTGGGGGTAGGAACCATTCTTGTTACCGGTCATACCCATGTAAAGGGACTGACCACCGCTGCGGGGCTTTGGACCATTGCTGCTGTAGGTTTAGCAATAGGAGCGGGATTTTATGAAGCGGCTATCATATGCGTTATAGTACTTGCAATAGTAATGGCTTACTTAGGCAACTTCGGGTCCAGAAGGATAAAGATGGATGTTTATCTGGAGATTACCGGCAGCAGGAACATAAATACCGTTATAAAGGATATTGAAAAAGCGGGATACACCATAGATAATGTTGAAGTGCAGAGTGCAAAAAGCGGCACATACGGCAATATCGGGTTGAGTATTGTAATAGGCATACCGAGAAAAGTCGATGAAGAAAAGGTAATAAATGATATCACGGCAGTGGGAAATGTAGTACTTGTTGTGAGATGTGATTGATGACGGATAAAAGCAATCTAAAAGACATACCGGTTTTCAGAATAGAAGACAATCCTGACGGACATTTGATGTTTTATGTCAAAAAATACCGACCGGAAAACGGAACACATTATCTGCATGCACATAAATGCATACAGATAAACTATGTATACAGCGGAAAAGCCGTTCATATCATACATAACAAAAAATATGACCTTGTAAAAGGAGATATTTTTGTCATTCCTCCGAATGTTCCGCATCAGATACAACCCGCGGGAGTAAGCGATACCGAAATAGTGGAATTTGAATTTGATCCCAAATTTATTAACGAATTTCTTAATGATTTGAAAAAAGGCGAGTCGTTCTGGGATTTCGCATATATAGAACCTTTTTTAGTGGAAGAGCATTCGGTCAGACCGAGATTTAATCTGGTAGGCAAAATACAGTGTGAAACGGAAAATATTTTTAACGAAATACTCAGGGAATATGAAAACAGAGAGCCGGGATTTGACCTTATAATCCGCTCGCTTCTTTTGAAACTTTTAGTGATGGTGGGAAGAGAATTTACCAAAAAGATAAGTAACAGCAAATCGGCAAAGCTTTTTGAAAGACATAACGATGCAATCAAAAGAGCTATACGATATATAGAAGAGCACTATACGCAGGACTTGAATATTGATGCCGTTGCAAAGAAGTTTCACTTGTCTCCCTCTTTCTTCGGTTATCTGTTTAAGAACCTTACATCCAAAACATTCAAGGAATATTTAACAGGACTGAGGATAGCAAAAGCTTCGGAGATGCTGAAACACACCGATGACCTGGTTATAAACATATGTTATGAGTCGGGATTTAACAATGTAAACCATTTTAACCGCACATTCAAACAGATTATCGGCATGACGCCGGGACAATACAGAAAACGATTTATGAATGGAAACAGTCAATAAATAAGTGGAAAGTGCAAAGAAATACCGCAATAAAAATGTTAGGGTATAATATAGAAGTATTCATACAAGAGGAGGAAAACATAAATGAGTGAACTTGCAATATTCGGAGGAAAGCCGGCAATAGACAAAACGAAGGTGCCGGATTCGCTTTTCAAGTGGCCCATAGTGACCAAGGAAGATGAAGATGCCGTTCTGGATGTTTTGAGAAGAGGTGCAATGAGCGGACTGGATGTAACGGAGAAATTCGAAAAAGAGTTTGCCAAATGGCAGAAGAGAAAATATGCCATCGCATATTGCAACGGCACAATGTCGCTTCAAGCTGCAATGTACGCATGTAAGATAGGAGCGGGCGATGAAATAATATGCCCCAGCAAGACCTATTGGGCATCCTGTCTTCAGGCGTTTAATTTAGGTGCAACAGTGGTTTTTGCCGATATACATCCCAGGACACTATGTATCGACCCCGATGATATAGAGCGATGCATAGGACCGAGAACCAAAGCAATAATGGTTGTGCATTATCTTTCACATCCCGCCGACATGGACCCCATTATGGCTATTGCAAAGAAACATAACATTTATGTGATAGAGGATGTATCCCATGCTCAGGGCGGCATGTATAAAGGCAGAATGTTGGGTACATTCGGTCATGTGGCCGCAATGTCCGCAATGAGCGGGAAATCTTTTGCGACAGGTGAAATGGGTATTCTCGTAACCGACGACAAGGAAATGTATGACCGTGCAATGGCATATTGCCATTATGAAAGAAACAATTCCAAGTACATATCCACCGATTATCTTTTAAAATATGCTTCCATGCCTTTGGGCGGAGTTAAGGGGAGAGTAAACCAGATGTGTGCCGCAATGGGAAGGGTGCAACTGAAATATTATGATGAGAGAACTGCCGAGATAAGGAAAGCAATGAAGTATTTCTGGAGTCTTCTGGAGGGAGTTCCGGGAATCAGAGCCCATATGGTGGACGAGTCGGACGGCTCCAATATGGCAGGATGGTATGCTCCCCACGGATTATACTGTCCGGAAGAACTGGAAGGACTTTCCGTAGAGCGATTCTGTGAAGCGGTACGGGCGGAAGGTTTTGCAGCCAGAGCGGGCGGAAACAGGGCTTTGCATCTGCATGATATATTTAAAGACTACAACGGATTGAACTATGATAAGCCGGCAAGAGTGGCATTTACCGACAGGGATGTGCGTAAACTGGATGAAGGTATAACGGTATCGCAACATGTTCAGATATATTCAATACCGTGGTTTAAACACTATATGCCGGAATGCATAGAGATGTACGCAAACGCTTTCAAGAAGGTGGCTTTGAATTACAAAGAATTGCTTGCAGGTGATGAGAAGAGAGGAACGGAAAGCGGAAGATGGTTCTTCTATACCGATAAAAAAGAAAAGAGCAAAGGAGCGAAATGAGTAAAGAGATTATAAGATACGGAATAATAGGATGCGGGGGTATAGCACATACTCATGCAGAAGCCCTTCTGCAGATAAAAGGAGCCAAACTTGTGGGAGTCAGCGGTTGTTCACCGCAGGAACCTGTGCCTTTTGCCGAAAAATACGGCATTAAAAGCTTTGACAGCAATGAGCATCTTTTATCAAGTGAGGAGATTGATGCCGTAACCGTATGTACTCCGAGCGGATATCATGCACCTATAGCCATAAGTGCGGCACAGCATAAGAAGCACGCTATTATTGAGAAACCGCTTGCCTTGACCACGGAAAGTGCTAAGCAGGTAGTACAAGCTTTTGCGAAAAACGGCATGACCGGCAGTGTAATTTCACAGTTAAGGTTTTATGACGGAATAAGGAAAGTAAAAAGCATGATTGAGGATAAAAGACTCGGTGATCTTATAATGGCCAACCTTACCATGAAATTCCACAGATCGCAGGAATACTATGATTCCGGTAAATGGAGAGGCACCTGGGAACTTGACGGCGGCGGTGCAATGATGAATCAAGGTATTCACGGTGTGGATGCGCTTCTTTATTTTATAGGAGAAGTAAAGAATGTTTACGGCTACATACGCACTTTGACACACAAAATAGAGGTAGAAGATAATGCGGTTGCGGTTGTGGAATTCAGGAACGGTTGCTTGGGAACAATAATTGCGTCCACATCAATGGTACCGGCATGCAACAGAACAATAGAGATTCACGGCACCAAGGGTACAATACTTCTTGAAGAGGAGCATATTGCACGTCTTTACATAGAAGGCGAGAAAGAGTATTCGGCTGATGATATAGCACAGGGAGAAGCGGCAAGCAGCCATATTATTACAGCCGGCGGACATGTGAAACAACTTACCGATTTCACAGAGGCTCTTCTGGAAAAGAGAGCACCTTATGTTTCACTGGAAGACGGAATGAAGGCCGTCGACCTTATAACGTCCGTTTATGCTTCTTCAAAGACCAACAGCATATACGGAAGATAGAAACACTACGGAAAAAAACATAGAAAACTAATGTTGAAAGAGAGCCGGAAGGCTCTCCTTTAAATTCACGTTTTTTTCTGCAATTTATCGTTCTTTTGAACTTGTATATATACATTTAACTCAAGCAACACAATAATTTGCAGAAAATTGATTTTTCTATGTATCAGTAGTGATAAAATATCTCATAGAGTAGGATAAATTTGATTTTAAATATACATAAAAGGTGAAGAAAATGCTGGAAGTATTGAATGTAACGAAAAAGTATGGAAAAGTGGTGGCAAATGATGATATATCTTTCTCTGTCAATGGCGGACAGATAGCAATTCTTTTAGGTCCCAACGGTGCCGGTAAATCCACAATCATTAAATGCATAAGCGGTCTGTTGCGTTTCAAGGGTGAGATAAAGTTAGACGGCTACGATAACAAATCCATTGAAGCAAAGCGGTTATTGGGGTATGTGCCGGAAGTTCCTGCGGTATATGATCTTCTGACCGTGGAAGAGCATCTGGAGTTTATTGCCAGAGCATATAGGATAAAAGATGACGAATATGAGAGAAGTCTTTTGGAGCGGTTTGAACTGTGGGATAAGAAATCAAAATTGGGCAAGGAATTGTCCAAAGGAATGCAGCAGAAATTATCCATATGCTGTGCATTGGTACACAAACCCGAGGTTATTGTATTTGATGAACCTTTAGTAGGTCTGGATCCTCATGCCATTAAGGTTATAAAAGCTATATTTCAGGAATTGAAGCAAGACGGAAGAACAATACTGATAAGTACCCATATGATTGACAGCGTTGAAGATTATTGGGATGTCGCTCATATAATGATGGACGGGAAATTTGCGGCTACGAAATTAAATGAAAGCGTTTCCGGAGACGACAAGGAAAGTCTGGAAGAACTGTTTTTCAGGATTACCGAAAAAAAGAGTGAAGAAGCATGAAAAAAAACGCAATTACATACCTTCTGGCTATAAAGTTAAAAAATAATATTAAGGAACTGTTCAAGAAACCGGCTCGCTTGATATATGCCGTTATCATGATAGCGTTAATAGTGGTTACCGCAATATCGGGGAAAAAGAGTGTGGATGAAAATACGGTATTCCGTGATCCTCGGGAATTAACAGCCGGTCTTACGGCTTTGTATATTATTATGTTCAGTCTCATTGCCTATAACGGCTTTAAAAGCGGAGCAACTATGTTCAAGATGCCGGATGTGAATCTCTTATTCACGTCACCCATACATCCGAGAAGGGTGTTGTTTTACGGATTATTCCAGCAACTGGGTACTTCGTTACTCTTAGGTGTTTTTATATTATATCAATACTCATGGCTGCACATTTTGTACGGAATAAATTTCCTGCAACTTATTATTATATTGTTGGGTTACTCATTATCGGTATTTGTTGCACAACTGACAGCAATGGTTATATATTCTTTTACCAGTTACGACGATAAGAAAAAAAGGATAGCCGCAGTTATTTTCTTCGGTATAATCATTGCATATGCAATAGGACTGGTCATATTTTTACTTAAGGATATGGATAATGTAGTAACCAATCTTGTAACTGCCGGAAACAGTATACTTTTGCGACTTATGCCCGGGGGAGGATGGATAGGCGGAATACTTAACGGCATATTGCTGAAAGATATTTCCGCCATACTGCTCGGTTCGGTTTTAACCGTTGCATATATAGCGGGCATGACAATTTTGCTTTCTTATGCAAAGCAGGACTACTATGAGGATGTTTTAAAAACAAGTGAAGAGCAGTTTTCGCTTGCATCGGCACAGAAAGAAGGCAAGATAATGGAAACAACCGGCAAGGTAAAAGTGGGTAAAACCGGTCTTTCCAAAGGTGAAGGAGCAAGTGCTTTTTATTACAAGCACAAATTAGAGGAAAGAAGAGCAAGAAGATTTATATTGGAACCGGCCGGCATAGTGTTCATGATTGTTTCCATTATATTTGCGGTATTTATGAGAGAATACGGAATAGGTCCGATTTTCGCATACACTACGTACATGCAGATGATATCGGTCAAGATGGGTCGTTTCTCCAAGGAGCTCGGCAAACCTTATATATACCTGGTGCCGGAAACATCTTTCAAAAAGATATTGTACAACATAGCGCAGTCATTTGCCGGATTCTTAGTGGAAGCGGCTATATTATACATAGCACTTGCATTTATCTTAAAACTGACACCATTCGATGTGGTTGTATTAATACTTGCAAGATTGTCTTTCTCATACCTGTGTACCGCATGTAATATACTTATCCAAAGAGTATTCGGAACAATATCCTCAAGAGTACTTATTTATCTTTTCTACTTCCTTTCTGTTGCCGTAATGGCGGCACCCGGAGCGGTTGTCGCATTGCTGATAGACAATACGGGGTGGATTCTGCTGTCGGATTATATTTTGCCGTTTTTGGCAATTACAGTATGCAATGTCCTTTTATCCCTGCTGCTTATATACTTATGCAGGGATGTTCTAAAATATGCAGAGTTGAAGTAGTATAGAATGTTTCAGAGCAGGTGAGAATTCAATAATGTAGTTCTATTGCTTTAATGATTATTCTGATATAATCTATCGGTCGGATAAAGGGAGCGATGGATAAGAAAAGCAAGTTTGGGGCACATTTTACAGCACTGATAACGATTATGGTATGGGGAAGCACTTTTATCGCCAGCAGATTTATGTTGGATTACTTTACCCCGTTTCAGGTTATGATAATGAGATTTATACTTGCATATATAGTCCTTCTGCTGATAAAACCGAAATTTACCAAAATTATATGGAAAGATGAACCGGTATTCTTTCTTATGGGACTTACCGGTTGCTCACTGTACTTTATTGCGGAATACAAGGCACTTACAATGACATCCGCTTCAAATGTCAGCATTATAGTAGCATCATCTCCTATTCTGATAGCACTTCTGGCTCACATATTTACAAAGGATGAAAAGTTAAAGGTTAATACGGTAGCCGGTTTCGTGATTGCTTTTATCGGAGTTGCTTTTGTTGTATTCAACGGAACATTTATCTTGAAATTCAATCCCATAGGAGATTTATTGGCTTTTTTATCTGCTCTGTCATGGGCGGTTTACTCTCTCATTCTGAAAAAAGTAATTAACAGGTATGACAACATACTGCTGATACGAAAAGTAATGTTTTACGGGATTATAACGACTGCTCCTTTTCTCTTAATCGAAGGAAAGCCGTTTGATTTTACAGCCTTTTCCGATCTCAAACTCGTTATCAGCATTTTATTCCTCGGTGTAATAGGCAGCGGTTTGTGTTATCTGATATGGAACATACCGGTAAGCAAACTCGGAATCACTGTTACCAACAGTTACATCTATGCCATACCTTTTGTGACTATGATATTGGCCGCAACTCTGCTGAAGGAAAAAATAACCGTATTGGGTATTTTAGGAGCGGTACTGATTATACTGGGTGTTGTTATTACAAGTTCACCAAAAAATCTTCTTAAAACAAGAAAAAATAAGTGAAAAAACAGTTTCACGTGAGTGTTTAATAAACTTACTTATGAAGTGTAATAACCACGATTTCCGGTCTGTTGAATAATCTTAACGGCAATATACTTCTGCCGAGACCTCTGCTTATCACAACCGAGGTGTCCAGATAATCATGCATTCCCTGATAATACTTAGGGAAAAATCCCTGATCGGGGGCAATCAATCCGCCTATAAACGGAAGACGGATTTGTCCGCCGTGTGCATGACCGCATAAAACAAGGTCCGCATTTACTTTATTAAAAACTTCCGGAGCATAAGGTCTGTGACAGAGAACAAGGTTGAAATCCTCCTTGTCCAGAGCCACATCGGTATCTATACCGTATTCACAATCGGCATATCCGTAGATTGTTATACTTTGCTCCCCGATATATATTTTTTGTTGCTCGTTATCCAGAACAGTTACTCCGTATTCATCGAATATTTCAAGAAGAGAAGGATAAATGGGGGAGAGTATTTCATGATTTCCCGTAACAAAATATACCTTGGCAATATTAGTAAGCATTTTAACAGCGTCTTCCGCTACATCAAGTTTTCGGTTATGTAAATCAATAAGATCTCCGGTTATTACAATAATGTCGGGATTGAGTGCGTTTATCTTTACCGTACCTTTGCCTCTGAAATCTTTACTGTGTAAATCCGAAAGGTGAACAATTGTATAACCGTCAAAAGCATCGGGTAAGTTGTTGCTGTATTTGTCATACTCGGTTACTGTCAGGCTGTTGTTCTGCCATATCATAAAAGGTATAAGTAACAAAATAACCGTTATAGCAATGACAACTGTCTTCTGTACTGCCTTGTAATCTCTTTTCCTTTGTAGTCCGTCAAATTCCATACTGCGCCTTATTGTAACCTTATATCAATAAGAATTCAAGTAATTTGTCTCCGCTTTGTTATATTTTTATCAATATGCCGCTTCATGCATAAAGTAAGGTTCTTAATAACCATTTAATTCCATTATTATTAATCTTTAAACTATGCTGCACGATATGATATACTTCAAACTGTAGAGATACGATGCGAGGTAGCAGATGGGTAATGTATGGTTGGCATTCGGGTTGACACTTATAGCGGGATTGTCTACGGGAATAGGAAGTCTCATAGCTTTTTTTGCTAAAAAAACAAATACTAAGTTTTTATCGACAAGCCTGGGATTTTCTGCCGGTGTTATGATTTATGTATCCATGGTGGAGATATTTTCCAATGCATCGGATGTGCTTACCGAGGTACACGGTGAAAAAATCGGTGTTCTGTATACTATTATCGCTTTTTTCGGAGGAATGTTCTTTATCGGCCTTATAGACAAACTTATACCCAGCGAGAAGAATCCCCATGAAGTGAAAATGGTGGAGACGGAAGATGAAGAAGTCAATAAAGACAGGCTTAAAAGAACCGGAGTGCTTACCGCTTTAGCTATTGCAATACATAATTTCCCCGAAGGCTTGGCTACATTCGTTGCAGCGCTTCAGGAACCCAGAGTGGCCATACCCATTGTTGCGGCTATAGCAATACACAATATTCCCGAAGGTATAGCCGTGTCCGTTCCCATATACTATGCTACCGGCAGCAAGAAGAAAGCTTTTCTGTATTCTTTTGCTTCGGGATTGTCCGAACCCATAGGAGCTTTGATTGGCTACCTTATACTGATGCCTTTTATGAATGACACCGTAAGCGGAATACTCAATGCAGCTGTTGCGGGCATTATGGTATTCATATCCGTAGACGAATTGTTGCCGTCTGCCAGAGAATACGGAGAGCACCATCTGTCTATATACGGAATGGTAGCGGGCATGGCTGTTATGGCTTTGAGTCTTTGGTTGTTTATATAATATATTAACAATGGAAAAAAGCGTCTGAGATTTTTCTTGCAGCAAAATAATTGCGCATTACTTTTATTCTGTGCTTGAGTACTTTCTTTACCAAAGGAGAGGTATGATCCATATCAAATCCGTGGTATGCACCTTTCACTAAATATGTTTCAACCGGTATTTTTGTATCTTTCAGTTTATCCGCATAAGACAGCGCTTCATCTCTCAATGTATCCATTTGTGCCGCTTCGATATAGGCGGGAGGAAGGTTGCCGAAATCCGAATTGTGTAAAGGAGCCGCATATCCGAGCATACCCGCATGTCCGTTCTTTAAGTACAGGTTCCACATATGAACTGTAGCGGTTTTTGTCCAGGCCGCATTTTTATATTGCTCCATGGATTTTGATGTAACGGAATTATCCGTTACGGGATAGATAAGTATCTGTGCATTAGGCATATATTTTTTGTTGTCTCTTAACATATGACACACCGAAGCGGCCAGACAGCCGCCCGCACTGTCTCCGTATATGAGTATATTGTTTTTGTCTATAAGGTATGTGTCTGCATTTTCCGTTAAATGATTGAATGCGTTATAGCAGTCATACAAAGGAATAGGGAAAGGATATTCCGGCGCCAGCCTGTATTGGGGAAGAAACACTCTGCATTGCAAGTGCTCGGCATAGTATAGGGCATTTTTAATCATAAGACTTGCTAACGGCAATACGAATGCACCTCCGTGAAGATATATAATTGCCGGTAAGTTTATTTTTTGGTTTTTCGGTTCAATAACGGTACAGGGTATTTTTATATTATCTCCGACAGGTATATGAACGGTTCTCCTGGAAAAGTCTTCCTTGCCTTTCAAGAGTTTAATCTGCAAATCGGACAGGCGGCAGCCCGTTCTTATGAGAGTGCGGATAAGGATATTCTCAAAGTTAATATTTCCCAGGCTTATAGGTTTTTTCAATTCTTTACTGTAGTTGTATTTACTCACTTATCCGCCTTCCCGGTTGTAACATAATTTTTACAGGTATATATTAATATTTTACCATAATGGCTGTCTAATCACACACCGATAAGACCTGAAACGGATGTCCATATGGTATAATACTTTTGTAATGTAAAATAACAAAGGGAGGGCAATATTATGTATTGTAGATATTGTGGGGCAAACAACAATGATGATACAACTTTCTGCACTAATTGCGGTCAAAAATTTAATCAGGATTTATTGTGCCCGAAGTGTAACACAATATTAAAACAGGGAACCGGATTTTGCACTGTCTGCGGAACTCCGATAACTCAAGTAACACCTCAGCCTAAGAAGCGTGCAAAAAAACCTGTTAAGAATCTGAAGAAAAAAGTATTGATATCCGTTATAGCCGTTGTACTGATAGTCAGTATAGTTCTTGGAATAATGTATGTTCCGGGTATTATAGACCGTAACAGGAGATATAAGACCAAGGCGGGAAGAGCTCAGAAAGGTACGGTTGTAACTGTAGGACGGGAGAGTCCCGTTGTGCAGGCGGAGGGTATATCTGTAGATTTCGAAGGTATGACATCGGATGAAGATGTTGAACTGAAGATAAGTCCGACAAAAGGTGCATCCGATGAGGAAATGGGCAATGCCTTGGCATCATACAGATTGACTGCCGATGATGAAGAATCTTCGGAGTTTGCAGGTATAGTAAGCATAGCCATCCCGCTGGATATGACCGATTATGATGACTTGGATGTCTGTGCTGCATATTATGATGATCAATCTTCCAAGTGGAGGATTCTACCTCATGAAACATTCAAAGAAGAGAATAAGGTTGTTATTTACACCGATCACTTTACGGATTTTGCTCTTTTCAAAATATCCAAATCCGATTCGCGATTTGCAACGGCAGCACTTAACTATACTGTTATAAGGAGCTTTTTCCAGAACGGTGACCCTTTAAAATTCTATGAAAAATTAAAAAAGGGAAATTTACCTACCGATTCCGACATGGTAACAGTAGGATTGGAATTTTTAAATTTCACCAGTCAGGCTTATGAAGGCAAGGTGACCATGCAGGCCATTATGAACAGTATTCCATTGACACAGATTGAGGGACTGACTTCGACTCTGTCTAAAATAGGGTTCGGACTGGTTTTATTAAAAGCAAGTTATGAGTATTTTATTTTAGACAGCGGAAGCAAAGCGGCACAAACCGTGTTAACGGGGCTGATGGAAATGAGTTGGTTTGCAATGGCCGGTGCTATCGGAGGCCCTGTGGCTGCTACTGTCGCTTTTACAGGATGGGCGGCAGTCAATATTGCCGGAGCAGCCATTTCTCACAAACGCTCAAAGAAAATTGATTTAGCGGTAAAAACACAGGAAGATTTTATAAACGAGTCTTATCTGTATTGCATTAAGAAAGGGGATAGATATAGTCAAAGCAAAAGCGGGGCATGGTATTACATGTATAATTCGCCGGGAATGAACTATTACGCATATAAAGCGGGCAGTGATGCCGAGTGGTTGTGGCTTATTGACAAGTTGTATCAGCTTAACAAGGATGATCCGGAAGCATTTATTACAGCTGTAGCCAATGCAATTAATTTCTATCCGCGCTTATGGGCGGCAACACCCGCCGCTTACAGAGGAAATCAATGGAGGGCGGATAACGACCCGATGAGACGTGTGGAGTATCCTTCTTTGAGTGAGGAAGATGAACGGATTGTTACAGCCACCGTAAGAGAAAACTTGCGGAAGCGTATGATACCGATAGTAGCTCAGTACAAGAAGAAGATATTTGCTAAAATGCAGGCTGAGTTCGAAGAGACACTTTTGAAGGAAAAAGAAAAGTTAAACAAGACCATTACTTTTGAGATTGTATCCGATCAACCTGATACATTCTATGATAAGTATAAAGGTGCAACAATGAGATTTGCCGTACCCGACGGATTGGTTACAAAGCTTTCAAAAACGCAAATTGCAAGATTTTCCAATCAGTGGCGTTTCCCCATGATTAAGAAAGGAGAAAATCCTAAACTTGAAGCGACTTATTTAGGATACATTCTTTCCGGCATGCCCGATACATTGAACATATTCTTAAAGACTTCATCGTTAAGAAAGAACCTTCCGGACAGAACCGTAAACTTTACATTCAGAATGCCCGATACTGTAATAACCGTACCCGATTTACATCCTACATTTGAGGAACTTTTGGGCAGTTATCCGGACGGAACCTTATTTATCGAGGATGTTTTTATCGGAGAAAATTTTGAAAAAGCATTAGCGAGATTGCAGGAAAAGGCGGATGAAATGGCAAAAAGTATAGGATGTGATTCCGCTGCGGAGATTACAATAACTGTCGGAGAAGAGCTGATAGGAGAAACTCTGCAATCAACAATGACAATCTCCGCCCATGAGGAGGAAAATGAAGGAAGCATATATTTTGACAGAGTAGGATTAGACTCTATGAACTTCAGTTATTATGAAGATAAAGGCAGAATTGTACTTACCGATCTTTATATCAGAGGTGTATTTATAGCTGCATATCTGCCGAATAGGGAAGGCATATCCGTAACGGGTAATATAATGATGACGATTCCGGGAATGAAAATGACCGATTATCATGTCAGATTACGAGCAACGTTTGTTAAGAAATAAAATGATATGAAACCTTCTTTAGTCATATTCGGAAAAACCGTTGCATCCTACCGCTTATTTGCAATTCTGGCGGTTATATCGGGAACAACCATTCTGTTTCTTCTACTCGGCAAGAAGAAGATAAAAGTATGGAAAACGGCAATTTTGGCTGTTTTCCTGCTTGTATTCTTCTTTATCGGAGCCCGATTGTTCAACATCTTTGTTAATCCCGCAGCTTATGAGGATATTTCGGTTTTTGAGCCGGAGTTTGTAGGGCTATCAATATACGGAGGTTTTTTTGGAGCTCTGCTTGCGGTAGTACTGTGGTGTCTTCTGTTTCGTATACCTATATTCGGCATTTTGGATTTATGCATTGTTCCCGCCGCCGTTTCTTTTGCTATAGCCAGGATAGGTTGCTTTTTGAACGGATGTTGTTCGGGCAAATTCACAAACAGCATATTCGGTGTTGTATATCCCAAGTTCGCCGATGCAGGCGGTCTGGCAAGTTATCCCGTACTTCCCACTCAGTTGTTTGAGATGGCATTTGCTATAATTATCCTGATACCTGCTTTGATTGTGCAAAAAAAGAGCGACAAGTTTCCTGAAGGGAGTGCTTTTTTAGTATATGCAAATCTTTTCTGCATAATGAGACTGTTCATTCTTCCTTTCAGAAGATTGCCTTATAAATCTTGGGTTAAGCATTACTTTTATCCCGCTCTTTATTTAATACTGATATTTATATCTCTGGTGATTTTTCTGTACAGATATATAAAGAATCGTAAAGTTAATGAAAAAGGATATTAGGGATAAACATAGAAGAAGTGTAGAAAAAAGCAGGTTTTCACCTGCTTTCTTCAACTGTTGTATTGTTATTCTACATGCATAATGAACATGCACGTTTTCACCTTATTTCTTCAGCTTTCTGAAACATAGGAACCAGTCAAGGCAGTACATATCCTTACTTTTTGATTCCATTCTCTCTTTTGCCACTCCGCAGGAACCTGCTGTGGGAACTATAACATCATCGCCCGGTCTCCAGTCCGCAGGAGTTGCACAACTCTCGGCATCGGCTGTTTGTAAAGCCTGGATAATACGCTTGAGTTCATCGAAATTCCTTCCCGTAGATATGGGATAGTACAATATTGTACGAATCTTTCCCTTAGGATCTATTATAAATACTGCACGGACTGCCTGTGTGTTGGACTGTCCGGGTTGAACCATACCGTAAAGATTGGAAACTTCCATACGGATATCTTCGATAAGAGGGAATTTAATCTCAATATTCTTCTTTCCGTTCCATTCCAGTTCCTGTATTTTGCGAAGCCATGCAATATGAGCATATAGTGAATCTACCGAAAGACCGATAAGTTCGGTATTAAGAGCTTTAAACTCATCTATCATAGAACCGAAAGTCATGAACTCCGTTGTGCATACGGGGGTAAAGTCAGCCGGATGTGAAAAGAGTATTACCCATTTTCCTTTATAATCTGCCGGAAAGTTAATTGTACCCTGTGTAGTTACCGCTGTAAAAGCCGGTGCATCATCTCCCAAAAGGGGCATTCTTCTTACATTGTTATTTTCCATATTTTTAAGTCCTCCTTGCTCCTTAATTATACTATGTCCTAATTATACAATCAATATTTACTAAAAAATGTGATAAAGTCACTGTTGATGCCTATAGAGGGGTATATAATATGGGTAAATGAAAGTTTGGTGACAAACTTAAAAGGAGGCACATAATGGCAACATTGAAGATAACGAAAGACAATTTTGAAAAAGAAGTTTTAAAATCAGGTAAGACGGTACTTATAGATTTTTGGGCAGGCTGGTGCGGACCGTGCAGAATGATTGCTCCGACAATTGAAGCGGTAGCAGCGGAAGTGACCGATAAGGTTATAGGTAAGGTCAATGTGGACGAAGAACCCGAGCTCGCACAACGTTACGGCATAATGAGCATTCCCACTCTGGTTGTTATAAAGGACGGAAATGTTGTAAGAAGAGCAGTCGGCGTACAGTCGAAACAAGCTATTTTAAAATTACTGGATATATAGAATCCCCTTTTGAAAGATATACAAAACCACACATTCTAAAAAATACCGCCTTTACGGGCGGTATTGTCTTTCTGTAAATTGTTTCCTTTTATTATTTTTTTCTTTCAATTTGTTTAATTATATGCCTGAAGAGAATAAAACCGTATTTCACATATCTAATTTCATGTCACCAAGTTTGATGATACCTTTTTTTCTCATCAGTTCCGATACAAAAAGCGAAATCACGGCAGGCAGTATGAACTGTACACCGATAATAGAAAGTATTGTATACCAGACGGGAAATCCGTCTGCAAGCATGGTTTTGAAAGTCATTATGGGGCCTACCAGTCCCGATGTACCCATTCCCGAACCGGTTGCATCGCATGTCATTCTCAAAGCCCAGGCGGATATCGGTCCCGTTACCGCACTTGCCACTATCGGAGGAATCCATATTACGGGTTTTCTGACTATATTAGGCATCTGAAGCATGGAAGTACCCAGTCCCTGCGCTATTAATCCGTTCACTTTATTTTCTCTGTAACTGCTTACCGCAAAGCCTATCATCTGAGCACAGCAACCTGCGGCAGCCGCTCCCGCTGCAAGACCGGAAAGCTTTAATATTATTCCCAAAGCTGCCGAACTGATCGGCAACGTTAAAACACATCCCATGACCACTGAAACGACAAGACCGACTATGAAAGGTTGCTGCTCCGCTCCCCAGTTGATTACGGCGCCGACAGCTTCCATGAATTTGGAAATGGGGGGACCTATGAGCAGACCTACCGTCGCCCCTACGGTAATTGTAACCAAAGGAGTAACCAGGATATCAACTTTTGTTTTACCTGATACCAGATGACCTACTTCTATTCCGGCCAATGCACCCAAAAACGCACCCAGCGGTTCACCGGGACCCATAAGCAGCAACCCTGCTCCCGGAAATGCCGTACCGGATAATATGCTTGCGGCAAATGCTCCTATCATTCCCGCAACGCCTGCGGATACCGATACCAATATGGACTCCTTGAACTTATATGCCACACCGAATCCTATCCCGGCTCCGGTCAGAGCTTTGGTTACGGAAGCCACCATATTTATATATTTACCGGCGGTACCGCCTATCAATGATCCAATCTGGGCTATTATGGTACCGATTATCAAAGTGGCGAATAATCCCAAAGCCATTCCGGAAAGTCCGTCTATAAAGACATGGTTTAAGTATTTCTTTACTTTACTCCAAAAAATGTTTTGCTTCTTTTCGGTCATGTGTTTCTCCTTTATTTTTTCCTATTGAACAACATATATTATGTTATGTCAAATAAAAAGCAAAAGATGGTTAATTTATTAACAAGTGTTTTTCCGCATTTTAATTGAATAAGTATTCCCGCCGTGATACCATTAACTAATAGGACCTGCGTTAAAATCGTAATAATACAGTATTATTACGGTAAGGGGAGGAGGAAGAAATGTACATAACTCATCTGATACACAGCACATTCCTTATAGAAACAAAGAAAGCGTTTATACTTTTTGACTATTACGGGAAAGGGCAACTTCCCGAGCATTTTGATAAGGACATTTACATATTCTCCAGCCACAGCCATGAGGATCATTTTGATATGAAAGTATTGGAACTTTTCGCCGACAACCCGAGGGCATTCTTTATCATGGCATATGATATAAGGAGAAATTTCGGAGACAGAATAAAGTCCGAATTTCCGAATGTTCAGGACAGAATAACATATCTGATGCCTAACAGGGAAACGGATATAGGGGATGTGCATATAGAGACATTGGCCTCAACCGACGCCGGAGTGGCATATGTTGTAACCCATGATAATAAGGTATTCTTCCATGCCGGGGATTTGCACCTTTGGATATGGAAAGAAGAGAGTGACAGACACAATGAAAGAATGAGTAAAGCTTACCGTAAAAGGATAGCGGAACTGAAAAACAGGGTGATTGATTACGCTTTCTATCCTGTGGATTTACGTCAGGAAGAGCACTATGATAAAGGGTTGAAATACTTTCTGGATAACACGAGAACATTGAAAGTTTTTCCCATGCATTATTTCGAGAATTACTCCACAACCGATAAAATATTCCAAAACAAGTCACTGAGTGACCATTATGAGAAAATAGTAAGAATAGAGCATATTAATCAGGTATTTTTCTTTGAGGAGGAGGCATGAAACACGCATTTGCACACTTTAATTTCAATGTAACCGATTTGGACAAATCCGTAGTCTTCTATAAAGAAGCTTTAGGATTGGAAGAGGTCCGAAGAAAAGAGACGGATTCCTTCACTTTAGTGTTCTTAAAGGAGCGTGAAACAAGTTTCATGCTGGAACTTACCTATCTGAAGGATTTTGACAAGCCGTCATACGACCTCGGAGATAATGAGTTTCATCTGGCAATGATAAGCGATGACTTTGATGCTTCATATGCAAAACACAAGGATATGGGCTGCATATGCTACGAGAATAAAGCAATGGGTTTATATTTTATAAACGACCCGGACGGATACTGGATAGAGATACTGCCTAAAAGATAACGGATAAAAGTATTATGCGGTTTTTATTTAATCCGATATTTAATCTCTCATACAATGCAGTCAAAACCATTTGACACGGATATGGCTATTGTATATATTAGAAAGTAGCAAGGATTTGGTATTTGTACGAAAGAATGAGGTGCAACATGGAAAGACAAAAAAGAGTATTGGCAATACATGACATATCCTGTTTCGGAAGGTGTTCGTTGACGGTGGCTCTGCCCATAATATCGGCAGCCGGGATAGAGTGCACGGTTATCCCGACGGCTGTGCTGTCTACACATACCGGAGGATTTACCGGTTTTACATACAGGGATCTTACAGAGGATATAATGCCTATAGTGGAGCACTGGAAAACTCTGGATATTTGGTATGATGCGCTGTATACGGGATATCTCGGATCTTTTGAACAGATTGACATAGTATCGGATATATTTGATATATACAAGAACAAAGATACCTTAATATTAGTAGATCCGGTAATGGCCGATAACGGTAAGCTCTATGCATCGTTCAGTCCGGATTTTCCCAAAGGAATGGCAAGACTTGTTTCCAAAGCCGATGCGGTTGTTCCCAATATTACAGAAGCCTGTTTTATGCTGGATAAGCAATACAAGGAAGGACCGTATGATGAGCGGTATATAAGGGATTTGTTATTGGGTCTTGCCGATATAGGTCCCGATAAAGTGGTTCTGACCGGTGTCTATTACAATGAAAAGGAACTGGGTGCGGCTACATATGATAAGACCGTTGATCAATTCGGATTCTATAAAAGAGAACGTATAGAAGGATATTATCACGGAACGGGCGATGTCTTCGGCAGCGCATTGTTGGCCGCAATGATTAAAGGTAAAAACCTGATAGATTCCGCAACGGTAGCAGTGGATTTCACGGTAGAAAGTCTTATCCGTTCATATAAAGCAAAAACCGACATACGGTTCGGTGTAAACTTTGAAGCAGGTCTTGAGAAATTAGCAAAAGAATTAAAGTAAAAAGCCGTTTATATTATTTATCACCGTTGTAAAAAGTAACGGTTACCGTTGTACCTTCGCCCGGAGTACTTGTTAAATCAATATCCGCCTTATGCAATGCTGCGGCATGTTTTACGATGGATAAACCTAATCCCGTTCCGCCCGTATCTCTTGAGTGGCTTTTGTCTACTCTATAGAAACGTTCAAATATTCTGGGCTGATGTTCCGGCGGTATTCCTATTCCGTTATCTTTAACGGTAAGAATGATTTCATCTTCCTCTTCTGCTAAGGAAATATCAACATACCCTTTCGGATTGTTGTAAATTATAGCGTTATCAATCAGATTGTAGAGCATTTCATAAAGTATCGGAGAATAACCGTTTATATACACATTTTTCAGATCGGATTTAATCACTACATCTTTATTCTGCGCTATCTGCTGTAAATCATTAATAACCGAGGTGCAGAGCTTGCTCAGGTTAACATCCTCAAATTCCTTCTCCAGATCCGATTCATCCAGTCGGGACAACTTCATAATATCTTCAATAACCTGAAGCAGTCTTGTAGCCTCAGTGTGTATCATCTCCGCAAAACGCGGTACATCCTCTTTCTTTGCAATCTTTTTTGATATGAGTTCGGCATAACCGGATATGGAAGTGAGAGGTGTCTTCAATTCATGTGAGACATTGGCGGAAAATTCTTTTCTTCTCTGTTCGGCCTGATCTTTCTCCGTTATATCGGTGATGAAAAGAAGAGCGGCATGTTTTTCGGGATTCTCTTTAACCGGACTTGCCGAAAGCTGATATACAAAACCGCTTTTTTCAAATTTTGCAGTCATTGGTTTTCCCTCGAGTGCAGAGCGGACTGCTTTGATATAACCGAGATCTCTGCAACCTTCCATGAAGAATTGTTGTATATCTATGCCGAGAATGTCTCTGGCACTTCTATTTGCACCCGTTATATAACCTTTTTCGGAAAACACCACAATACCTTCCGACATATTGTTGGATATAAAAGCAAAATTGATGCGGGTTTTGGATATTTCCTGCACATTTTCCATCAATTCGGTTTTTTGCTTATCCAATCGCAAGAGCAAAGGAGATAACTCATCATAAGTCTTATTTGACAAAGGATTATCCAAATCCAGATTATTAATAGGTCTGACAATGGATTTTGTCAACAATCTTGCTATGATTACGGATAGAGATATGAAAGTTATAAATATGAGGATAATCCATATCGCGGAACCTGTCATCATTCCCAAGATGCTTTTGGTTGTTGCGGCAATGCGTAAAATGTTGCCGTCTTCCAACTTTATAGCATAATAGTATATACTTTCTCCCAAAGTATCGGAATATCTGGTAATTTCACCTGATCCTTTTTGCAAAGCATCTATTACTTCCGGTCTGTCCGAGTGATTATCCATATCCGCAGCTAAGGCTAAATTGTCATAAAGGACGGTTCCGTCGCTTTTTATATATGTTATTCTGTTGCGACTTTTAAGACCCGCTCTGTTAAGATATGAAAACATGTCGGCTGTATCATTATTATATGTTTTCAAAGCATCCGAAACATAAAAAGATTCGTTTTGAACCTCACGTTTTACGCTGTCGAAAGTGTTGTTGTACATTATCCAGGAGATTAGGATAAAGGTAAGTATCATTGTCAGCAGCGAGGTGAGAAAGATGCTTATAAAAACTCTTTTTCTCATGCATTGCCTCCGATAATATATCCTACACCTCGTATTGTCTTTATAATATCCCCGTACTTTCCTAATTTTTTCCTTAGTGTCCGTATATGTACATCAATTGTTCTTGTTTCGCCGGGATAATCATAACCCCATACTCTCTCAAGCAGTGTATCACGTGTCAGTACTATACCCTGATTAGCCATAAGCTCATATAAAAGTCTGAACTCTTTAAGAGTAAGAACCACAGGTTCCGAATCCAATGTAACTGTATGGTTCTTGCTGTTTATGCATACTCCCTCATACGTATAAGTATCGGTCACACTGTCGGTATCTTCTTTTCTGGATACTCTCCTCAAGAGGGCTTTTACTCTTGATACCAGTTCCATTATACCGAAGGGTTTGGAAATGTAATCATCGGCACCGCTGTCCAATCCGATTATTTTGTCATACTCGGTACCTTTTGCCGTCACCATTATAACCGGAATATTCGCCGTTTCTTTGGAAGAACGTAACTTCTTTAATATTTCCAGTCCGCTCTCCCCGGGCAACATAATGTCCAACAGTATCAGTTCCGGTTTATTTACGGATATTTTACTATACAATGTTTTTGCATTATCCATGCCCTCTGCTTCAAAACCCGTGTTGTTAAGGGTATATACTACAAGTTCCCGTATACTGCTGTCATCTTCTACAAAGTAAATCATCTTTACAGTTCCACATGAATGCCGGTAATTGAGAAAGCGACCCAACCGGCAATATTCGTTGCGTGGTCTCCTATTCTTTCCAAATATTTAGCTATCATTATTATATCGATTGCCTGTTCTCCATGTCTCTTGTCTTTTGATATAAGGTCGACAATGCCGTTTCTGACTTTAACAAAAAGATCATCAACCACATCATCGTATGCTATTACCTTATTGGCAAGCTCAAGGTCTTTTTTAACAAATGCATTTATGCTTTCCGTTACCATTTTTATAGTTGCCTCAGCCATATCGGCTATATGTACTCTGTCCTTATTTTTCGACAGATTGGCAAAAGTAACTATTTCTGCAATGTCCCCGGCTTGTACACCGATTCTGTCCATGTCCGTTATCATTTTAAGTATTGAGGATATCTGACGTAAATCCCTTGCTACGGGCTGTTGCTGGAGAAGCAACTTCAGACACATAGCTTCTATATCCTTCTCCGCCTGATTTATATCCTTAACCGATTCCATTACTTTTTTTGCAAGAGAAATATTATTCTCCAGTAAAGCCTTAATAGCCGATGAAATGGCTTTTTCACACATTGCGCCCATCTCTATAAGGCTGTTATTCAATATCTCCAACTGCATATCGAATTTACTGCGCATCATCCGAACCTCCCTGTTATGTAGTTTTCAGTACGCACATCAGCCGGGTTTGAGAATAAAATTTCCGTGTCGTTCATTTCTATTACCTCACCGAGGAGGAAAAATGCCGTCTTGTCAGATATTCTGGTTGCCTGTTGCATGTTGTGTGTGACTACAATAATAGTATATCTGTTTTTTAATTCAAGTACAAGGTCCTCTATTTTAGCTGTGGATATAGGGTCCAATGCACTTGTGGGTTCGTCCATCAGCAGAACATCCGGCTCCACGGCCAATGCGCGTGCAATACACAGTCTCTGTTGCTGCCCGCCGGAGAGTTCCAATGCATTTCTTTTCAGACGATCTTTTACTTCATCAAAAATAGCCGCATCGGTCAGGGATTTCTCCACTATCTCATCCAGCTTAATTTTAGCTTTAATTCCGTGTGTTCTCGGTCCGTATGCTATATTATCATATACGCTCATAGGGAAAGGATTGGGTTTCTGGAACACCATACCTACTCTCTTTCTGAGAAGATTGACATCAATGTCTCCGTATATGTCCACCCCGTCCAACAATACCTTGCCTTGTATTTTGCAACCGGCTATAAGGTCATTCATTCTGTTGAGCGTTTTAAGCAATGTGGTCTTACCGCATCCCGAAGGCCCTATAAAAGCGGTTATTTCATTCATCGGTATAGACATGTTCACCTTTTTCAGTGCCTGAAATGTATCATAAAAAAGATCAAGATTTTCTATTACGAATTTATCCATTCAAATTTCCTTTCGTAAACTTTTTTGCCAGATAAGCGGACAATGCATTTAGCAACGAGACGGTAACTACCAATATTACCGCTGTAGCATATGCCGACTCGGTATTCATTCCCTCCGACCATAGAGCATACAGATGCACCGACAGAGTTCTTCCCGAACCCATCAGGTTCTTGGGTATATGTGCTACCGTTCCGGATGTGTATATAAGTACGGCGGTTTCACCGACTATTCTTCCTATTGACAATATTATTCCGGCAAGTATACCGGGCATTGCGGCGGGTAACACAATTTTGAACACTGTACGAAGTTTGCCCGCTCCCAATCCGAAACTGCCTTCTCTGTAAGTGTCCGGAACGCTCTTTAATGCTTCTTCGGTGGAACGCATTATTACCGGCAGTATCATTATAGCCAGAGAGAAAGCGCCTGCCAGCATGGAATATCCCCAGCCGAAACCCGAAGCGGAAGAGACAAAGAGCAGATAACCGAATAACCCGAATACTATAGAGGGAATTCCCGATAACGTTTCGGTAGTTAATCGGATAAGTTTTACCGCCTTACTGTCACGATTGGCATACTCAACAAGATATATACCGGAGAATATCCCCATCGGTGCCGCTATAAGTAGTGAGACAACAGTCATTGTGACGGTATTTACAAGAGCAGGAAAAAGCGATACATTTTCCGATGTGTACTTAAATGCGAACAAATCCCACGACAAATGCGACACGCCTTTAATGAGAATATATATTAAAATACCTACAACCGTCGTTATGGTAAGTCCGGCCGAGATATATACTAAGCATCTTAAAAAAACCGATTGTCTCTTTGCAGCTTTCATGACTTAACTCCTTTCTTTATAATAGAAAAAAGCAAGTTAATAATCAAGATAAACACAAAGAGAACCACCGCTGTGGAGATAAGAGCTTCTCTGTGCAGATCGGCTGCATATCCCATCTCCAACACAATGTTTGCAGTAAGTGTTCTTAAGCCTTTTAACACACCTGACGGCATTACCGGCTGGTTGCCTGCAACCATTACGACTGCCATTGTTTCGCCTACGGCTCGGCCCATGCCCAATATTACACTGGACAGGATTCCCGATTTGGCAGCCGGGAGCAAGGAATAAAAAACACTCCGCTCATGGCTTGCACCTAAGGCCAATGAACCTTCGTAATAGCTGTCGGGTACTGCTCTTATGGACGCTTCAGACATGCCGATTATGGTAGGAAGTATCATGATACCAAGGACGACGGAAGCAGCCAACATACTGGTTCCGCTGACATTGAAAGTATTCCTAATAAACGGCACAATGACCATAAGCCCGAAAAAGCCGTATACCACGGAGGGTATACCTGCCAGCAGGTTTATAACAGGCTTAACAACTTTATATAACTTGGGCGGACAGAACCGCGCCAAGAATATAGCTGATAGAATTCCGACCGGAACGCCAATCACCAGCGCTCCGGCAGTTACATAGAGGCTTCCAATAATCATCGGAAATACTCCGTATATGTCATTTCCGGGTCTCCATGTTCTACCCAAAAGAAATTCAGCAAACCCTATTTTTTTCATTGCCGGAAGCCCGTTGGCAAAGAGAAATATACATATCAGTATTACCGCAACGACAGACATGAAGGCGCTTATAAAAAAGATCGCCTTCATGATGTTTTCTTTTACACTTTTACTTTTCTTACTACTCAAAATCTCAGTTTCCTATTTCCGACCACTTGGTTATTTCGCCTAAGTAAATCTTGGTTACTTCTTCGGCTTTCATTCCTTCTGTAGGATTCTCATTATTAATTATTACCGCTATTCCGTCAATAGCTATTACGGTCGGTTTTACTCCTTTTTCAATTTCACTGTCTTTAAGAGCTCTCGAAGCCATTCCTATGTCGCATATTCCGTCGATAGCACTATTAACACCTGTAGTGGAATCCGACTGGTTAATCTCTATAACGGCGTTGGGATTAAGCTTAATATACGCTTCTTTAAGCTTTTCCATAACCGGCGTTACCGAAGAGGAGCCTGCTACGGTTACTTTACCCGAAGGTTTCTTGCCTGCATAAGCTTCACCCGATACTGCGGAAATATATCCGGATTTTTCTACAACGGCTTGTCCTTCTTTTGACAATATATAGCTAATGAAGTCTTTTGCAACATCGGATAATCCGTCTTTGGTTGCAATATTGAAAGGACGGGAAACTTTGTATGTTCCGTTTTTGATATTTGCAACTGTGGCAGCAACTCCGTCAATCTGCAAAGCCTTAACCGTATCATTCAGTGAGCCTAAAGATACATAACCTATGGCATATTTGTTCTGAGCTACGGAAGTCAATACTACACCGGTGCTGGAGTTGATGTCGGCAGTAGAAATCGTATGGTCTACTTTTTTACCGTTGGCATCTTTCTTCTCAATCTTAAACAGTTCAATGAAAGCGCCTCTAGTGCCCGAACCTTCCTCACGAGCTATAACGGTTATAGCCGTTTTGTTATCAAACCCTTTCTGAGTACATCCGCCAAGCATGGCAAGTAACAGAACCAGGCTTATAACTATTGTTATTGTTTTTTTCATTCTTAGTTCCTCCCATTTAATTTTACAATAATTTGTTTTCTTTTTCATACCTAAAGAATACATTGTCGATGTAAAGAGTGAGGACATTGAACAGTTAAAACAATGTAAAATGTAAATTTGAAATATTAAGTTGTGTAAAGTGAGAAATTTTCTGAAAAGAGAAAAACTCGGAAGAATTCGGAGTTTTTTCCAACAATGGGGCAAAAGTATGTAAAATTTGGATTTTTCCGGAATGAGGAAAAACTATTGATAGGTATTGTTAATATCGGGTATTTTTTAACAAAACTCCTGTTTTATAGGTTAAAGAAACAAATAATGTATATGATTTGAAACAGCCGTTCGTGTTGACACATAAAGGGAGAGAGTGATAAAATATTTTCTTGAAGAGAGCTCGTATATGTTGCAAAAAACGGTCTGCAACGTTTCTACCGGGACACCTTAGACCCGACTATGAGTGGCTTATTCCATTGCGTTGTTTTTTATGGTGCAGTCACTACGAGACTGCATTTTTGATGGGAGGATTAAATGAAAGTATTGGTACTGATGGGAAGCGATAGCGACTGTAAAACGGTAGAATCCGGTCTTAAATTTCTGGAGGAATATAATATTGAATATAGTGTAAGGGTATGTTCCGCGCACCGCACACCCGATATGGCCAAGCAACTGGCCGTAAATGCCAAAAGTGAAGGTTTTAAAGTCATAATAGCGGCTGCCGGAAAAGCGGCCCATTTAGCGGGAGTCATAGCCGCGCATACCGTGTTGCCGGTTATAGGGATTCCCGTTAAGACAAGCGATTTAGGAGGCATGGATTCACTCCTTTCAACGGTGCAGATGCCTGCTGGAGTACCGGTTGCCACGGTGGCGATTAACGGCGGAAAGAATGCAGCAATATTGGCAGCCGAGATACTGGCCCTGAACAATGAAGAATTAAGCAATAAATTGCAACAGTTCAAAAAAGAATTGGAACAAAAGGTAATGCAAGCGGACAGGGAGATAAACAACAAGTAATATGAGCGGAGTGTTCGGAGTATATTCAAAAGATAAATCGGTTAACATTGCGGAGAAAATATATTACGGACTGTATGCCCTCCAACACAGAGGACAGCAGAGTGCCGGTATAGCGGTCAGAGATAAAGATTTAATAGAGTGGCATAAAGATAAAGGTCTTGTTCCCGAGGTTTTTAAGGGTCCGGATCTGGATAAACTGCCGGGGGATGCCGGAATAGGTCATGTGCGGTATTCCGCGTCCGGCGATGTATCCAAAGGAAATATCGAGCCGTTGGTACTGAAGTATATCAGCGGATATATGGCCATAGCAAAGAACGGCAATATAATTAATGCAAATCACTTAAGAGGAAAGCTGGAAGCCGACGGATGTATGTTCCATACCGCCAATGATACCGAAGTACTGGCGGCACTTCTGACCAAGTTCCGCATAAGCAGCGAACATATAGAGGATTCGGTGGAGCAGATGGTGAAATATATTCAGGGTTCCTACTCCATTGTCATGATTACCCCCAGATTCCTTATAGGTCTTCGGGATCCTCTGGGCATAATGCCTCTTTGTATAGGCAAGATTAACGGTGCAACATATGTCATTTCCAGCGAATCGGCCGCTATAGATGCGGTTGACGGAGAGTTTATAAGAGATGTGGAGCCGGGAGAACTGGTACTGATAGATTCCGACGGTATTCAGTCAAGAAGGTTGTTTGACTGCAAAAAGAGCAGTTTATGTATATTCGAGCATGTATATTTTGCTCGGCCGGACAGCATTGTTGACGGGGTATCGACACATGACGCAAGGGTAAATGCCGGAAGAATTCTGGCAAAAGAACATCCCGTACAGGCGGATGTGGTAATAGGAATTCCTGACGGCGGAACCGATATGGCATACGGGTTTGCACAGGAAAGTAATATAGTTGCACCTGCAGGTCTGTTAAGGAATAAATATGTGGGCAGGGCGTTTATAGCCCCCAATCAGAATGCCAGAGAAATAGCGGTAAAGATAAAATTCAACCCGGTCAAGACCGAGGTCAAAGATAAAAGAGTGGTACTCATTGATGATTCCATAGTCAGAGGAACCACAACCAAGACACTTGTCAGAATGCTGAGGGAAGCGGGAGCGAAGGAAGTTCACTTAAGGATAGGCTCTCCGCCGTATAAATACCCTTGCTATTTCGGAGTGGATACTTCCAGCAGAGGACAGTTGCTGGCCAGCAAGAATGATAAAGAGGCAATATGCGAATGGATAGGTGCCGACAGCTTAGAGTACATCAGTTATGAAGGAATTATCAAAGCACCTGTCAATTCCAAAGTGGATTTTTGTACTTCCTGTTTTACAGGAGTCTATCCCGTGGATATACCTAAAGAGTTTTAGGAGGATAATCACTGTGAAAGATGCATACAAAGAAGCGGGAGTGGATGTTCAGGCAGGTTACGAGTCTGTGGCTTTAATTAAAAAGCATATTCAAAGAACGGTAACCGAAGGGGTACTGGGCGGAATAGGAAGTTTTTCCGGATTATTCCAAATAGACTTGAATAAATACCCCGCTCCGGTATTGGTTTCGGGAACCGACGGAGTGGGTACCAAACTGAAACTTGCTCATTCCATGAAAGTTCATGACACGATAGGGATAGATGCGGTGGCAATGTGCGTCAACGATGTACTGTGTCAGGGAGCCGACCCGCTATTCTTTTTAGACTATATTGCATGCGGCAAGAATTATCCCGATATAATTGAAAAGATAGTAAAAGGTGTTGCCGAAGGATGTATACAGGCAGAATGTGCTCTGGTAGGAGGAGAAACGGCCGAGATGCCCGGCTTCTATAAACAAGACGAATACGATATAGCGGGATTTTGTGTCGGAGCGGTCAACAAGCCTGATATAATTGACGGATCGTTGATAGAAGAAGGCGATGTGCTTTTGGGATTGGCATCAACGGGAGTGCACAGCAACGGTTTTTCCTTAGTACGTAAGATATTCGGAGAGGATGCAAAAAGCTTAAGCAAAGTATATCCCGGATATGAAGCAACCATAGGCGAGGTGCTTCTTACACCTACAAAGATATATGTAAAAGATATTAAAAAGATAAGAGCCGTTGCTAAAATAAAGGGAATGAGCCATATTACCGGAGGAGGATTTGTGGAAAACATACCGAGGATGTTTAAAGACAACAATTTAACTCCCGTAATTAACAAGGGCAGCTGGAAAATTTTACCGATATTCGACCTCATAATGAAGCAAGGTAATATAACCGAAGAGGATATGTACCGTACTTTCAATATGGGTATAGGAACGGTAATAGCGGTAAGCAAAGAAGATGCGAAGAAAATACAAAAACTGTTTAAGAACGAAATATACGAGATAGGATATGTGGCTTTAGCCGGGGATGTCAAAAAGTTAAAAGATATTGAGGAAAATATATATATAAAGGAAAGATAACATGATTAGAAGAGCATTGATCAGTGTAAGCGACAAAAGCGGAATTGCGGAATTTGCAAAGAGATTGAGTGATATGGGTGTGGAAATAATTTCCACCGGCGGCACTTCAAAAGTACTTAGCGAAAACGGAATAAAGGTTATTCCCATTGAAAGCATAACCGGCTTTAAGGAATGTCTGGACGGAAGAGTAAAGACACTGCACCCCAATATACATGCGGGTCTGTTAGCTATAAGAGATAAAAAAGACCATATGGATACATTGGAGAGTCTGGATATCACCCCTATAGATATGTTGGTTATTAATCTCTATCCTTTCAAAAAGACCGTACAGAAAAGCAATGTTACCAAAGAAGAGGCTATTGAGAATATTGATATAGGCGGACCGGCAATGTTGAGAAGCGGTGCCAAGAATCATGCAACGGTCACGGTTATTACTGATCCTTCTGATTATGAAAGTGTATTAAATGAATTGGAACAAAACGGCAAAGTATCTTATGAGACCAATTTTAGACTTGCAATAAAGGTATTCGAACACACCGCTAATTACGATGCAATGATAGCCGACCATTTCAACAAGCTTACAGGAGATTACAGCTTAAAGAATACTTTCACCGTTACTTATGAGAAGCTTCAGGAAATGAGATACGGAGAGAATCCTCACCAGAAAGCCGCCTTCTATAAAGAACCCGCAATAACAAAGGGAACCATCTGCGATGCGGTGCAACTGCACGGCAAAGAACTTTCATATAACAACATAAATGATGCCGACGGTGCATTGTCCATGCTTAAAGAGTTTCCCGACCGACCGGCATGTGTGGCGGTAAAGCATGCTAACCCCTGCGGTGTGGGAGTGGGCAAAAATGTATTTGAAGCTTACAAAAAAGCGTATGATTCCGATCCGGTTTCCATATTCGGAGGAATAGTCGCATTCAACAGAACGGTGGATGTAGTAACTGCCGAAAAGCTCAATGAGATATTTTTGGAAATAGTTATTGCACCCGATTACAAAGATGAAGCTCTTACATTATTAAGGAAAAAGAAGAATTTAAGAATTCTTAGATTGGATAACATAACATATAACAATGAAAACGAATATATTATGAAGAAGGTAAGCGGGGGAATGCTTGTACAAAGCAAAGATAATTGCGTTGTAAACCCGGAGGATATTAAAGTCGTGACCGTAAAGCAGCCTACCGAACAGCAGTTGAAAGATGCCGTTTTCGGAATGACTGTATGCAAGCATGTCAAATCCAATGCGATAGTTCTTGTAAAAGACTTAGCTTCGATAGGAATAGGTCCCGGACAGATGAGCAGGATAGGAGCGGCCAAGATAGCTATATCCTTGGCGGGAGAAAGGGCTAAAGGCAGCGTCATGGCATCGGATGCGTTTTTCCCGTTTGATGACTGTGTCATAGCGGCCAAAGAAGCGGGCGTGGAATGCATAATACAACCCGGAGGATCGTTAGCCGATAAGGAGGTAATTGCCAAAGCGGACCAATTTGGTATCTGTATGATATTCACGGGAATAAGGCACTTTTTACACTGAGAAAGGTAAAAGATGAAGGTACTGGTAATAGGGGGAGGCGGCAGAGAACATGCCGTAGTAAAAAAACTCAAGGAAAGTAAGAAAGTAAAAAAGATATATTGTGCTCCGGGTAATGCCGGAATGGGAAAAATAGCGCAATGCGTCAACATAAAGGCTACCGATATAGACGGTATACTGGATTTTCTTAAAGACAACCCTGTGGACCTGGTTGTGGTCACTCCCGATGACCCGTTAGCTTTGGGGCTTGTGGATAAACTGAACGAAAGAAATATACGTGCATTCGGACCGACAGCTAAAGCGGCTGAAATAGAAAGCAGTAAAGCTTTTGCCAAAAACCTTATGAAGAAATACGGTATACCTACGGGTGCTTTTGAAGTTTTCGATAACCCCGAAAAAGCTTTGCAATATGTTAAAAACAAGCAATACCCTCTGGTTATAAAAGCGTCGGGACTGGCGCTGGGTAAAGGTGTGATAATTGTTGAAAATTATCGGCAGGCAGAGGAAACCATAAACCAAATGATGATAAACGATATGTTCGGCTCATCCGGCCACACCGTTATAATCGAAGAGTTTTTACAGGGACCGGAAGTTACCGTATTGGCATTTACCGACGGTAAAACCATAAAGACCATGCCGTCGTGTCAGGATCATAAAAGAGTATTTGATAACGATAAAGGTCCCAATACCGGCGGAATGGGCGCTTTCAGTCCCAGCAAGCATTACACAAAAGAGATAGAAGAATACTGCATTAACAACATATTTTATCCGACAATAAGAGCCATGAAGAAAGAAGGTCGCAACTTCAAAGGCGTAATATATTTCCAGATGATGCTTACAAAAGACGGACCCAAGGTAATTGAGTATAATGCCAGGTTCGGAGACCCCGAAACACAAGTACTTCTGCCGTTACTGAAAACCGATCTTCTTGATATATTCAATGCGGTAACAGATGAAAGGTTAGACAAGACTGACATTCAATGGGAGAACAGTGCCGGTGCCACGGTGGTTCTTGCAAGCGGCGGATATCCCAAAGAATATACCAAAGGTTATCCGATATCGGGATTGGAAGAAATACAAAAGCAGGAAATAACCGTTTATCATATGGGAACAGCCATGAAAGAAGGGGAATATGTTACCAACGGAGGAAGAGTCCTTTCATTAACTGCAAAAGGAGATACTGTTGAACAAGCGGTTGCAAGAGTATACAATAATATCAATAAAGTATGCTTTAAAGACATGCATTACAGGAAAGATATAGGCAGAAAATGAAACTGGGAATCTTAGGAGCAACATTTGATCCGGTACATAAGGCTCACATCCTGATGGCGAAATACGCACTGGATTATTGTGAGTATGTGCTCTTGACACCCTGTACAAAGCCGCCTCATAAAGATAATGCCGGTATAACCGATGACAATATCCGATATACGATGCTGTGTCTGGCATTGGACGGTTATGAAAAACTCATAGCTTCAGATATGGAACTTAAAAGAGCGACAACCACATACACGATAGATACATTGAAACAGGTAAAAAAAGAATATCCGATTTTTGAAAAGATAATATATATCATAGGAGCGGACACCCTGTTTCAGCTTAAGACATGGAGAGAATATGAGGAAGTGTTCAAACTCTGCACGTTTTTGGTATTCGGAAGATCGGGCTTTACCGAAGAGCAGATAACCGAACAGATTGAAATATTCAAAAAAGATTACGGTGCCGACATTATATTCGACATAAGATGCATATCGGAAATATCCTCTACCGCAATACGTAAAGGGATAGCGGAGCAGGACAACTCGATAGAGTGGATGCTGGACAAAAAAGTGTACAGGTATATAAAAGAAAATGGGATATATAAGTGAAGAGGCAAGGCTGGATATAGTAAAAAGGTATAGCCCCGAAAGATATGAGCATGTAAAGAATGTTGTCGAATTGGCAGATCATCTTGCAAGATTACACCGGGCGGACAGCGAAAAAGTATATGCGGCGTCACTTTTGCATGATATTGCCAAAGACATGAAAACGGAAGATATGGCAGCAATACTCGAAGCTGCCGGTATTTTTATTGACAAGCAATATCATACCGGCAATATACTGCACGGTCCCTGTGCCGCGGTAATAGCAAAAAAAGAATACAACATAGAGGATGAAGAGATTCTTAATGCCATTTATTATCACTCGTTCGGACGGGCGGGGATGGGACTTACCGAAAAAATAGTATTTATTGCCGATGCTGCGGAAAAAGGAAGAACATACAAAAATGTGACTAAAATACGCAAATTAATGTACAATAAACTTGATGAGGCGGTGGAACTGAGCCTTGAAGGGACGGTATATCATGTGCTTTCCAAAGGAGAAGTTCTCTATCCCGTAACAGCTGCCGCTTTGGAGTATTTCAAAGAGCAAAGGATTAAAGATTAATGTATACGGGTATTTTCAAAAACGCATACAAGGTTATAAAAACCGAGGAAGGATATTTTCCCGTTCGGTTTACCGATAAGCAGCTGGAATACTATAAAAACCTTTCCAAGGCAACGGAAGACCGGTCGCTGTGTACAGCCGGTATATGTATGGATTTTTATACCGATGCCGAGTGTATAACCTTTTCCTACAGAGCCGACCATTTTTCCAGAAGATATGTGGGATTTGATTTTTACGAAAACGGTATATTTAAAAGACACATAGAAGAAGCATTGGATACAAAGCAGTCTACTTTAACTTATCCGTTAACGGAAAAAGCGATAAAGAGAGTGACCGTTTATGTGCCTAATCTGAGCAGAATAAGGGTGTATGATTTGGATATAGGTAATTTTCAATGCATTAAAGAGCAACCCTCTCAAAAACTTCTTTTTCTGGGAGATTCCATTACTCAGGGCATGGTAGCTTTGAGTCCTTCGTTGGCTTTTCCCACACAGGTTTCAAGAGCCTTGAATGCACATAGCCTGAACAGGGGTGTCGGTTCGGCGAAGTTTGATGTGGATTCTTTGGATGAACAGGACAAATATGACCCCGACAGTATTTTTATTGCATACGGTATCAACGATATCTATCAATTAAAAGATATGGCGGAACTGGAAAATGTACTGAAAACAGCCGACAAGTATTTGTATAAACTTAAGAATATCTACAAGCATGCAAAAGTATATATTATTACTCCGATATGGTGTTTAAGATACGATGAAGACCAATCATTTAAGGAAATGTTTGATGAGTATCAAAAAGAATTAACGACATTAGCAAAGAAATACGGTTTTATTCCCGTAAACGGCTTGGCTCTTATGCCGCATGACACCAAATATCATCAGGACCATACAGTTCATCCCGCAGATTCGGGATTTAATCATATTTCGGAAAATCTTCTTAAAATAATCGGGAGGTAAGATATGTGGGCACAGAATAATGCAAAGAGATGGGTGATTATGTCTATAATCTTTATGCTTATCGGAATAGCGATGATTGTAGCGGGAGCGGTTATAGGCGAAATGAATTACTACTGGATGATTTATGTCGGAGCTATATTATTCCTTACTTTCTTTATATGCTTTTTTATGTTTATCCGGCAGGCGAGAAATCTGGACAGCATGCTGAAAGGAACGGGTTTATTAGCCCATTGGAGATTTGAAGAGAATGAAAGACTGCAAAGAGCGGCGGAAGAGTTCCTGCAAAGAAAAACCTCCAACAAAGTAATGCTGCTGGTAATAGTGGTATTTGTTGTGATAATAGGAGGATTGTTTGCAATATTCGGTTTTGACAACAGTCAGGATGCCATATTCTTCATTGTAGTATTGCTGGGTATTCAGATATTGATATCTTTAGCGGCTATTTTAATACCCAGGGCTCGGTATAACAAGATGAAAGAGGCTGCTCCGGAAGTGTTAATAAGTCCGTTCGGTGCATGGATTATGGGTGAGTATTTTCAGTGGAAAGCACCTTTAACAAGAATCACATCTGTACAGTTTGCCAAAGACCGTGAAGACAACTATACCATAACGGTTAATTTTACAATATGGCAGCGATTCGGACCTCAAAAGCTCCAGTGCCGGATACCCGTTCCCAAAGATACCGTAACGGAAGCCGAGACTATTGCATCGGATATCGCTAAAATTAATAAAGTACGGTTTTTAAACGAAACAAAATAACCTATTTTATATCCGCACCGCATATATCGGTATACTTGATGACTTTTGAACCTGTTTCTTCAGTCAATACTATTACCTTTTCTTTTTTTATCGGATCTGTTTCACCGCTTGCGGAAACAATATATATTTCCACTTGCTTGCCTTTAGGTAACATGGCTACCATGTTATTGAAAGGGGGTGCGGGGAAGCCTGCCCACATAGGCGCTGCCAGTATAATTTTTTCATAACCCGACAAATCCAAATCAATAGGCAAAATATCCGTAGGTTGCTGTTGTAGTGCCTTAGGGCATTCGGTAAAAAGATTTGATAAAAAACACTTTCTTTTGACTGTCTGCACTTCCAGGATATCGGCGGAAAGTTCCGCTGCCATATTTTCGCAGTACTTTTTTGTTTTACCGCTGTATGAGTAATATATTATTGCCGTTTTCATGATTAACACCTCTCAGATATATTCTATACATTAAATGTAATATAACTATAAAATTACTGTAAAAAATTGAAGAAGGTAAGAAACGTATCAGCACCTATTGCCATAGCTATATACCAGCTTATAACAGCCAGAGGTATGGCGGTAATAACATCGATAATTACATGCTGTTTTACAAATACCGTTGATACTATAACAAGTAGTGAAAATATAATAATTATAAGTTTTAAAAATAACGGAAGACCGGTTGCATAAAGTGCCGATAATATAAAAAGCGTGGATAGAGAACAGTGCAAAGAAGGCAGACAGCTCAGTATTTTCTTATCATGCGAGTAAATGAATCTTACTACTTTAACGGAAAAAGAATCTCCTTCGGGTTCGGGTCTGATGAAAGTTGTGGGATATACCAGATATATTATTCCGCTCGTTATATCCACTATAAGTAAAGACATTACATACAGAGCATATGTTTGCAGGGAATAAAAGTATAGAACAAACTGTATTGTGAACAAAAGAACAAACCAGATAACATACGGGAAAATGAAAACCGGTATAAACGGTATCTTATCATCCAGTTTGCTTCCCAGCATATGAGGTTTTTTAACAAGAAACTGAGTGCCCCAGTATACCATCGACTGAATTATAAATATCCCTATAAATATCAATGTTACTTTCAGTAATTCGTTAATACAGTTTTCCTCCATTCCTCATACTCTAAGCATAATAATGCTTTTAGCAATTATATGCAACTTTTCCCCGGATTTAACGATTATTCATGATTTTCCGTATTTCTCATTTATAACTTACTCTTTATGATATAATCAAAACATACAAGGAGGTAATATTGGATACTGAAAATTTTAAGAATGAAATTGTTGAGGTACTGAAAGAAAAAAAAGCAAAGGATTTGATATCCATAGAGGTAAGAGATGTAACTACACTGACAGACTATTTTGTAATATGCACGGGAACTTCCGACCGTCATCGTAAATCCATGGCCGATGATGTGCAAGAGAAGGCGGAAGCGTTGGGAATGACGGTTTCCATGCCTGTGGAAGGGTATAACCAATCTAAATGGATACTTATAGACTGTATGGATGTAGTGGTAAATATATTTGAAAAAGAAACCAGAAGCAGGTATAACCTCGAGAAACTCTGGAGTGACGGGGTTTTAGAAGAAATACGAGAAAACAACAAAGAGGAGAAGAAATGATTATTACGGGAATCAGCGATGAAGCGGGCAAACATATTACCACGCAGATTGAAGCGCACAAAAAATTAGGGTGGAATACCTTGGAATTAAGAAATCATAACGGTGTCAATCCTTCCACCACCAAATTCAGTGATCAGGAGTTTGATAATGTAAGGAAAATTATTGAAGAGCACAACTTTAAAGTAACGGCATTTTCATCCGCTATAGGTAACTGGAGCAGGAGCATAAGAGGAGATTTCAATATTGACAAAGAGGATCTGAAAATATCTGCAAAAAGAATGAAGATGCTCAATGTCAGGTATATAAGGATAATGTCTTGGATATCCGATGAAGACGATAAAAAATACACAAAGAAAGAAGTAATCAGACGATGTAAAGAACTTGCAAAGATGGCCGAGGATCTTGATATAGTATTGGCTCATGAAAACTGCACGGGTTGGGGAGGAGAAACTCCGGAAAATATGCTGGAGCTTAAACAGGAAGTAAACAGCCCCAACTTTGTACTCCTTTACGACACGGGAAATGTAGTGGCTCACGGTTATGATAAGCCTATGAAGTTTTTTCAAGGACTTAGGGGACATATCGATTATGTGCACATCAAAGATGCGCTTATCGCAAAGCCGGGCTTAGAAAATCAGTTCCGATACGTTGGAGAAGGCGAAGGAAGAGTTAAAGAAATACTGGACATACTTATCAATGAGGACAAGTATGACGGAGTTATATCCATTGAGCCGCATGTAGCTGCCATTGTTCATACAGGAGAGAAACCCGCCGGTGATGAAGAGCTTTTCCAATCATATATAAAATACGGAAATATGCTTAAAGATATGATTGCATCAATAAAAAGATGAGTGAAGATAAAAAGAAAAAGATAAGAAGAAGGAATATAAAGCTTATCATAGCATCTGCTATTATTTTAGCCTTACTTATCTTTATCTTAACTGAAAAAGGAAAACAACTGTGGGACTTGTTTCAACTGAATGGTGAACAGTTTAAAGAATACATTGAAAGCAAAGGCAAATGGGGTCCCGCTCTGTTCTTTCTGCTTTCCTACTTACAGGTTGTAATTGCTCCCATACCGGGTCAGATAACATATTTTGTAGGCGGTATGCTTTTTGGAGTATGGGGAGGTTTTGCCGTCAACCATACGGCAACAGTATTGGCGTCAGTTACAGTATACTGGTTAGGTAGAGCATTCGGAGAACCTCTTACCGAAAAGTTGGCGGGAGGAGGAAAGACAAAAAAAGTTGTGGATTTTGTCAAGAGAAACGGTCCCATATTCTTCCTTTTAGCATTCCTTATTCCGGGATTACCTGACGACCTTTTATGTTATGTTGCCGGGATAGTTATGTTGCCTTTCGGCATATTTCTGTTCTTAGCACTTGTAGCAAGAATACCCTCAACTCTATCCTTGGCATTTTTGGGAGACGGTGTGCTCAAATGGACAACGGGACAGATGATATTGGTTATTGTCATAATGCTTATTCTAATTGGATTAGTAATAATATTTAGGAAACCTATAACGAATTTCTTAAATATGCTTGTCAGAAAAGAAAGCAAAGACGATGATGTGGATATAACGGATATGATGACATAAAGAATATTAAAAAATAGCAGATGACAGAACACAAAAGACAGGTTATAATATCTAAGCACGGGGTGTAGCGCAGTTTGGTAGCGCGCTTGGTTCGGGACCAAGAAGTCGCAAGTTCAAATCTTGTCACTCCGACCAAAGAGCATCGATGTAATCGGTGCTTTTTAAAAAGACAGAAAAACAGAATGCCATCCATATTATGGCACTCTGACACTTTCCTTTTATAATCTATACGGAATCGACTACTTCGTATTGTATAGCTGTATGTAAGGACCTTGTAGTATAAAATTTGTTATAGTCATTAATGTAACATTGTCCAGCTGTCGCTCAATGCATCATATCTGTAAACCGAACCGTCGGGACTGACACCATAAAGCAATTCGCGGGTAAAAGAATCATCCTTCTTTGTACCGAGCCAGATGTTACGGCATACTACACCACCTGCAAGTTCCGTAGTCTCACCGGTTACCAAGGCGGACATTCCGCTTTCCTTTATCATCGCGTTTACATCCGGAACTATATACATAAGGTAGATTACCAGTTCATCATCGTCCATTGTATATTCGGGAATTGCTTCGAGCATATCTGCAGACAAGAAACGATATTCATCCGGTGTTTTTTCGCGTGTTGCATACAAAGGATCTCCGTCTGCCGGCCAAAGGGTTAAGGAAAGACTCCAATCTCTTGCAAATTGTGTAAAGAAAGTTCCTTTGATTGCTGTCGGACGATCTATCTCGCCTTCACCTTCATAAATCCACCATCCTAAAGTAAAATCAAACTCAATACAGCCTGCTTGCTTTCCTTGTTTTCCGTCCTCGGCTAAGTAAAGCTTATAAGTACCGAAAAAGTTTTCCAGCGGCTGGGCTCCCCATCTGAGATCCAAATCCACTCTTTCAAAATCCTCAAAAGTCAGATACAAAGCATCTTTGTCCTCAGGGTCAATGGTATATCGCCATGTTGTGTGCAAAAGAGATTGAAAGTTACAAGGGTATTTAAGATTATAGCGCAAACCGTCTTTGTCTGTGGCATAAATGGTAGTTCTGCTGCCGTCACCATCATTTTCCGAACCGAAGGAAAGCGATGTTATATTCTCCATCCAGGGAATTTTTCCCCAACTGTGAGCTACCTTATCGTATCCCTGTTCTGCACCGGATACATACCACCAGGGATTTACCGTTACCCATTCCAAGCTGCCGTCCTCCATTAGAAAGACCGCAATCGGTGTAGTAAAGGGTCCATCTCCCCCGAAAGTTTGTGACAAATCGGATATTTCACCCACACAAGTAGCTGATATCTTTCCTGCTAAGCCGTTTATCTTACAGAAGGCAGTTTGTTTATCTCTATCAAGATTCTCCGGAACATCCGGCCAATTCTTCGGATTAATTGCTATACTTGCCTCTCCGTCCTGAATTTTAACAACAGCCATTCCCTTTGTATCTTCATAAAGGTTAAACTTTTCCGGCGGCTCTTCAGTCTGTGTTTCCTGCGAGCCGGGAGTGGGTGTCTGTGTCTGACTGGGTATTGATGTTGTTGGCGAATCGGTTTTTATCGGCTGCTTCTGACAACCGGCTAAAACAATGATACAAACCAACAGGAATAGTAAGATTGTTTTTTTCATTTTATGCCTCCATACATATTAAAATTATACATGCAAGCACAGTAAAAACAAAGACTTACTGTGCTTTCGTTTGAGAATGGTGTAATCCTGTATGGTGGTAAAACGGTTTTGAATGACTTTAGGTTCAACTACAAAAACGAAGGGGTGTTTTGAGGTCGAAAATTTAGGCCTCAAAATGCTCTTTTGGCTTACGTATAATTATATACAAAACAAATCCCTTATTGAATCGCTTTGTTTGCAATGTTATACTGTTATTGAACATTTTTACTATCAAATACATATCAGGAGGAACAATTATGGGATTAATAAGAGCTGTTGTAGGTGCCGCAGGTGGAGTACTTGCTGATCAATGGCGTGAATTTTTCTACTGCGAGTCAATGGATGCCGATGTTCTTGTAAAAAAAGGACAGAAGAGAACAGGCAGAAGAGGTGTTAATGTTAAGGGAGAGGATAATATAATCTCCAACGGATCCATAGTGGCTGTTAATGAAGGACAGTTCATGATGATAGTGGATCAGGGTCAGGTAGTGGATTTCTCCGGAGAACCGGGAGAATTCATATATGACACGTCCACATCGCCGAGTATGTTGTACGGCAACTTCGGAGAAGGTCTTTTAAACAGCTTTAAAGAAGTAGGAAAGCGTTTTACCATGGGCGCAGATCCGGGGAAAGATCAGAGAGTATATTTCTTCAATATGAAAGAGATTGTCGGTAACAAATACGGTACACCTAATGCTGTACCTTTCAGAGTTATAGACAAAAACATAGGGTTGGATATTGATATAGCAATCAGATGCCACGGAGAATATTCATACAAGATAGTTGACCCGGTACTCTTCTATACCAATGTAACGGGTAATGTAGTGGATGAATACAAACGTGAAGTCATAGACGGACAACTGAAAACCGAGCTTATGACCGCACTGCAACCGGCATTTGCAAAGATTTCCGAAATGGGTATAAGATACAGTGCTTTACCCGGACACACAATGGAACTTGCAGATGCTCTCAATCAGGTGCTGTCGGAAAAATGGACTCAGACAAGAGGAATTGCAATAGGTACTTTCGGTATCAGTTCATTAAAGGCATCGGAAGAGGACGAAGAATTAATCAAGAAGCTGCAGAGAAGTGCTGTTATGAGAGATCCTACTATGGCGGCAGCAACATTGGTCGGAGCTCAGTCCGAAGCAATGGTTCATGCGGCACAGAATGAAGGTGCAGGTCCCGTTATGGCATTTGCAGGAATGAATTTAGCAGGCCAGGCAGGCGGAATGAATGCTTCAAACTTATATGCTATGGGTGGAAATCAGCAAGGACCGAATGCTCCGGACCCCAACAGCTGGACATGCTCGTGCGGAACCGTAAATAAAGGAAAATTCTGCGGAGAATGCGGGAAACCCAAGCCTGTTGAACAAGCCGGTTGGACATGTGAATGCGGTACTGTTAATAAAGGTAAGTTCTGTGGAGAGTGCGGAAAACCCAAGCCTGCCGGAGCTAAGACATACAAATGCGATAAATGCGGATGGGATTTACCTGCAGGTGCTACCCCTCCTAAGTTCTGTCCGGAATGCGGTGACGCATTTAATGATGCCGATGAGGTAAAATAGGTAATATAAAATGTATGAAGATAAAAGAGTAGATACAAAACGGGAAACGGACCAAAAATGTCCTTCATGTGGCGGTACCATGGACTTTAATCCCAAAACGGGAGGTCTTACATGTCCGTATTGCGGTTATACCAGAAAGATATCTGTTAAAGAAGCTGAAGACAGAAAAGTAGAAGAAAAGGACTTTCTTACCGAGGAGAAAAAAGGAAACTTCAACTGGGGTGCTGAGAAAAAGACAGTAGTATGTAAATCCTGTGCTGCTGTATCGGTATATGATGCTCTTCAGATATCCGATGTATGCCCGTATTGCGGTTCAAATCAGGTGACAGAAGAAAAGGGAGCGGATTCATTGGCTCCCGACGGAGTGTGTCCTTTTACCGTAACCGATAAAGAAGCAGGGGCAAACTTCCATAACTGGCTTAAGAGAAAACTGTTCTGTCCCAAAGCTGCAAAAGAAGGTGCCAGACCGGAGTCTTTCAAGGGTGTTTATCTGCCATACTGGACATTTGATACCGAAGCGGATGTAAAGTACACTGCCGAGTACGGAAAAGAAAAAGAAGTAAAGGACGACGAAGGCGAAACCAAGAAGGTTATGGAATGGTATCCGACACGCGGAATATACAATAAATTCTTTGACGATTATCCCGTTCCGGCAACGGAAAGATACGACCAGGGAACTCTTAACATGATAAAACCGTTTGACACGGAAAACAGCATACCTTACAAGCCGGAATATGTTGCGGGATTCATATCCGAAAGATACTCCGTAGGTCTTCAGAAAGGATGGAGTATTGCTAAGGAGGATATAAAAAATATACTTCATAGCGAGATAACCGATAAAATTGAAGAAGAAAATGATGCGGACGATGTAAGAAAACTGGATATGAAGATAAAGTACAATGATATAAAGTACAAGTATCTGCTGCTACCGATATGGCTTTCATCATTCAAGTATAAAGAAAAGATTTACCGGTTCATGGTTAACGGAAGAACAGGTAAGGTCGGTGGACGTTCACCTGTTTCAGCGCTACGCGTTACCATAGCAATACTTATAGTAATTGCAATAATCCTGCTCATTCTTAAACTTAGCGGTAATATATAGGCGGGAAAAACAAAAGAATAACAAGCAAGAAACGTATAGGGAGACTTATACGTTTTTTAATACATGACAGCATTATGGTTGTTTAACAGGAGCAACAGAAAAAATGCACTTATTAGTTTCTGGCTAACTTGATCTGTTTCTTTATATAAACAAAATATTAATGTAATGCATAGACAAAATAGAGGATAGATTATAAGGGAGATTATAGGGTTTTGATAAAAATGCATGCTTTGCCTTGCTTGAAAATTTTTAAAAGAGTATAGTTGAAGAGAACTAACGAAGTATATTATAATATGTGGCATAAATTTAACTAGCAAGCAAAATGATTATTTAAGGAGGATTTTAAATGAGTGTTTGGAGAATTCAACTAAAACCAGAACCTGCTTCTGGAATAAGTTATGGGGATGTGCTTAATTTCTGCAAGAAAAACAGTATTATAGGAGCAGGATGGCCTTTAATAAAAATTAAAACAAGTGATGCAAATGAATTAAGAAATGAGATATATAAGTCTCCATATGACAATACACGTACGTATAAGGCAATTAATGCACTAAGACGAATGGAGACTGGCGACTTAATTTGGACTAGATTGGGTAAAGATGCATCGGAATATTATCTTTGCCGAGTTGGATCGAAATTATGGAAAGATAGGGAAATAACTGATGAGCATATTCAACATGACATATGTAATTATGTAGAAGCTAAGTGGATAAGAATTGGGAGTGTAGATAAAGTGCCTGGGAAAGTTATCAATAGCTTTAGACCTAGAGCAACTGCTCAAAGGATATATGGGATTGATAACATCAGTATGGTTATTTGGAACAATTTGAGTAATCCGAATGATTATAAGTATAATGTTTCAGACATTACAAAAGATGATTTTTGGAAAGTAATTAATTCAGAAGAACTAGAATGTTTAGTGCTGTTATACATTCAGAGTAAAGGATACTTGGTTTACTCATCAACATTAAAACTCAGTACTGCAAAGTTTGAAGTTGTAATGGTATCCAAGGATAGTGACCATCATGCATGCCCGCAAATAAAAAGTGGACAAAGCTTAAATTTGTCAGATTATGTGAAGAATTTAGATAATAATAAAGATATAATCTTCTTATTTACAACTTCTGAAAACTATATCGGTGAACCACATCCTCAAGTCAAATGTATAAAGAAAAGAGACATTGAAACATTTATGGACCTGAATTATAACTTATTACCAAAATCTATAACATATATATTAGACTGGACAAGAAAGTACTCTCATAGTTGAAATAATCTTTCTACAATATATAATGAAGGCAGGTATTCTTGTAACAATCAATATTGACAATCACTTATTGAAACAAAGGGAGTTATAAATGAAAGCATGGGTAATAAGACCTAAACCACACAACATAAATAGAATGAAAGAATTCTTAAGTGAACAGATAGTGGCTATTGGTTGGCCTGATATAGAAACCTTTGAAGGTAAAAGCAAAAAGGATATTAAAGCAGAATTATCTAAATACGATTTAGATTATTCAGAAAATCAATTAAATATAGCTACATATACGGTTAACTCATTTGTAAACAATATTAAAATCAATGATATAGTAATAGTACCAGACAATAAATATATCTATTTTTGCAAGATAGTAAGCGACTATTATTACAATGAATTAAAAGCAAATCCATCTGACGGATACCCACATCAAAGGAAAGTTGAATGGATAAAGGAACCAGTCAAGAGAAAGGATGTTCCTGTTTCTCTCAGAGCATCCCTTAGAGCAATTCGGACATTATTTGAACCTAAAATTGGCATAGGGGCTATACTTGATTTTATTGATGATGAATCTACTAAGCAACAGACTAGCACAGTTGAAGAAGAATATGTGGAAATAGATTATCCTGTTAGACTTAATGCAAAGGCTTTTGTTAGAGTTCCAAAAGATATAACTCAAAGAGAAGCATCAAGACTCGGAGATTTTGTAAAAACTATATATTTCAATAGGAAATAATATATTTAGTGTTCAGTTTTATCAATATTTTATATTAATCCTAACAAGTTTAGAAGAAGATTACCTTTACCGATTTGTCTACCATAATTGTCGTATGTTGTGTCATACCTTATATCATAGTAACCTAATCTCAGCCCCGAACTGTTATACACAACCAATCGATCAGGGTATGTTTCCTTCTTAATCTGACCTCTTCGCATATACATATGGTCATAACACTCTGTAGTCCCTGTAACGAAGCCTTCTCTTAAAATAGCTATTGTACGTCCGTATTTGTCCTTAATTCTTTCTTCTGCCATAATCCGGTTCTCCCTTTCTCTATTGAATTTTATTGTTTAGGTCACTTCAATTATTAATTATTTACCTTTATATGTCAACCTGTGTACTCAAAATAGTCTATGACTTCCTTTACCAAGAATACTAGATATATGCATTAAATTATTTCATCCTTCTTCATATTTTTCATTTATTTCAGAAAAGGTTTTTACAACCCTATTTTTTAAATCATTAGGCTGTAATATTTCAACATGCTGCCCTTATCGTAGTAGCCAGTAGAATATAGCATTTTCGTTGGCTTTTACTGTAACTAATACATCTTCTTCGGTTTCATTTGAAAACACTGTATCCATTCCAAACCAGTCGATTATTTCGTTTACTAAGTATCTTTTTGCTTTGAATGTTGCACGTATACTGTTACCTGAAAACATGTATATGTGTTCCGCCATGCAAGTCGGCAAATTAAGACCGTTTTCAAGACCTTCAAATTTTTATTTTTAAGCAAGTTATAGCGAACCATGTATTAATAATGGCACATGGAACGGCATATATTAAGAATAAGTGAAAAAGAGAACATAGGACAGTAGAACTCCGGAATTGAGTTTAATTTTAAACTCAGACAAATATATAACAAATTGTATATATTTGTATTGACAATTGTTATACAATTGCTTATAATAACTACTAGAAAGGAGGCTTGTGATTATCAGAATCACATAAGAAAAGATGGATATAAAGATAGATAGCCTTATCCCGTTTGAAATGTTGAATACTGATCAGGAGTATATATTTTCAATCGTGGAAAAGAACGGTGAAGTATTATTACTGAAAGATAACAAACCAGCATATTTGATTCTCAAATACAATCAAGAGAGGCTAGTAAAGAAAGAAGGGATTAATGACATGAAGAAGACATATACTCTTCACGAAGCGATGAAACTTGTACTTTCAGAAAAGAAAGATTGCGTAATGCACGCATCGGAGTTGGCAGATGAAATCTATGAACGGGGACTTTATAAACAAAAAGACGGAAATAAAGCCCATTATACACAAATAAGGGCAAGATGCGGACATTATCCAAAATATTTTGAAGTACTACCGGGTAACCATATAAAATTGAGAACAGATACATAGTAGATAATATAGGAGGTATATAAAAATGAATTTAAAGTTAAATTTAAGGAGGAAAAGTTATGAATAAGTATAGTCAAGTTGCTATAAAAGCCGGTTCTTATGTAAAAGATGGAATGACTCCCAAGGATGCTTGGGAGAAAGCAAGTTGTGAGATATTTAAACCGGGTAGTTCATCACAGAAAAAAGGATGTCCAAAGAATGCCTTCTTGGGATTGTATGGAGGCAAAGGGAAAAATGCGGAATATGCAATTAAAGCACTGGATTTTCTTAAGAAAAATCCTAATATTAATATTAAACCGAGAGAATTGTGGTTAATTGTAACTGAAGGCATTTCAAAAACATATAATCAACAAATGGATGTTGTTATTGCATTATTTGAAGCAGGATTAGTATAAGACCATTAGGTTTTTATCTTACTATTTATATATAGCACATGACAGGTAAACATGAAAAGATGATTTATGTGAGTAAATATTGATATGATTACGAATTATATGAACCAATAATAGGACATATCATAGATTAGGCAGGTTTTAGGTCATATTAATTCATTTTATTTGCAGATGTGCTGTTGAATTATGATGTATCCGATGATATAGTCAAATTGTGGTAAAAAAACAACATATTAAGCGAGGTGTATTATGAGCAATTCTAGCGACAAACTTAGAACATTGAAAAAAATGGATTTTAAAAAGGAAGACGATTTATTTAAAGCTTTGCAAGTACTTTTGAACATTAAAGATACAACCTTTGGTATTAGAAATGATGCCATTAATGTATACTACTACGGTGATTCTTTAATGCAAATTACTTGTATAAAAGTGCGAGGAGGAAGAAAAGCTCTTTCAATAAAGTTTGATGCATGCCACTTTAGGTATTATGAGGACAAACAAGGGGTTTATTCCAAGAAAGATAAAGATTTTATAAAATGGGATGAGGAATGGAAAAAGATTGTAGAAGCACTGGAAAAAGACCTTGGCGAATTTATAATAAATAAATCAGTGAAACTAAACATTGATCTTGATGCATATCCTGAAAAAGCAAAACAAGCATATAAGGATAACAAGGACAGACCTGACTGGAGTTTGAGAGCTCATATTCATAATACAGACAAAGCTGTAGAATTTATCAATAATGTCTGCGAACCTATTCTCAAAAAAGCAGTTGAGTATTATGTTAAGAATCATTACAAAAAAAAGGAAAAATCAAATGAACTCAGATATGCCCAAAATCTGTTCAGGCATAATGGGTGGGAGCAATTCAGTAAGGGAAGTCTGCCAAGCCTTTTTTTCTCTGATAGTGAATTTCGTTTGCCCAATAACGAAAGGCCACTTTTAAAAAAGGAAGCAGCCACAAAAGAAATGTTAAAAGAATTAGATGCATGGCCGGTATGCAATGACAAAAAAAAGTTGTTTGGCTCACTGGATGGAGTTGGAGCTTTCCGAAATGAAGACGGAGAGGTTGTTCCATGTCTTATAGAGGTTAAGAGCGGGATAGGTGCATACGGTGGAGATAGTGGTATTCAAAAACACTTACGTGACATGGTTATTCTTGCAAAACATACTATTGAGGATAGAAAAAAAGAGATAGATTTTTCATATTCTTATCGCAAAAAAATTGATGAATCTAATGGAGGGCATATTGATTGGTCAAAAACAGGTAACCCGCTTATTTTATTCATTTTAAGACATGAAAGCATAGAGGAAGTAAAAAGTGAATTAAAAGAAGTTATAAGTGAGGATGATGTTAAAGCTGTTAGTAAGCATATAAAAGGAGTCGATGTAGAACGTGAGCATATAAAAGAAGTCGATGTAGAACGTGAGCATATAAAAGAAGTCGATGTAGAATTTGTAATTACAGAGAAGAGTGACGGGACAGACTTTATCACATGCTACAAAAATAAAGACAGACGCTTCACTCTTGAAGAATTGCATTAAAGCAAATAATAGTAAAAGGATAATTGATTAGATAAGAGGAAAAAACTTATTGAATATTATAGTACACAGAGGAACCAACCAGATTGGTGGTTGCATAACGGAGATTCAAACAAAAACGACCAGAATAATTATTGATATGGGTTTGGAGTTGCCTGATGAAGAAGGTAATATAGATGAAGAACCTCTCTTAATAGACGGTATCACTAAGGGTGAAAAGAACTGCGATGCAGTGTTTTTTACGCATTATCACGGAGATCATATCGGGATGATTAATAATATCTTACCCGGAGTACCAATGTACATGGGTAGGGCGGCAAAAGAAATTTATCACACTTTTGAGGAACGTAAAAAAAGTGAGACCGCAAAAATAGTTGAGAAAGTAAAGACATTTAGAAAAGGGGAGAAAATCCGAATTGGTGATATTACAGTAACACCATTTATGGTAGACCACAGTGCATATGATGCATACATGTTTTTGGTAGAAGCTGACGGAAAAAAAGTTCTGCATACAGGAGATTTCCGAACACACGGTTTTCGAGGCAAAGGAGTTATTCCCACTCTTGAGAAATATGTTAAGAATGTTGATGTACTTATAACTGAAGGAACAACACTCTCACGTGATACTTCAAATACAAAAACAGAACGTGAGTTACAACAGGAGTTTATGAGTTTACTTGCTAAATACAAATATGTGTTTGCCATCACTGCATCAACAAATATTGATCGTATAGCATCACTTCATGAAGCGACTCCAAGAGGGAAGTACTTCTTATGTGATCGTTATCAGAAGAAAATAATAGAAATAGCCAGAAAGTACGGGTCAAAATATACTTCTCTTTACTCGTTTAAAAAGGCACTTAACTATGATAATGTGATGGAAAAAGCACGAAATTTAGGCTTTTGTATGTTGGTAAGAAGTGGCGGTAAGTTTTTAGAAATTATGAAAGAGTACAGAGATGCGTATAACTCGGAATGTCTCGTGATTTATTCTATGTGGAAAGGTTATTTGGAACAACCAAACAGTAAACTCAAATTACTGATGGAGGGATTTCAGAATGTTGTCTATTTACACACAAGCGGTCATGCAGACTTAGAAGCTATATTAGATGTGTGTAATACAGTTACTCCTTCTCAAGCAATAATACCGATTCATAGTGTAAATCCCAAGAGATTAGATGACCTGAATCTGCCATACCATATAGAATATCTTGAAGATGCACAGGTATATGAGGTTAAGTGAGAAATACTGCAATAGTTTCTAAAGAAAAGTTAGTGTCTTCATTCAATGAGTAATGGATAATTCCATATAGTGTGTCAGATAGTAATACTCTATTCCTTGAGATATTGCTCACTTACTTTTTAACATCTCTTCCTTTTTCTTTCGTATCTCCGCAAGTTCTTTCTTTAACTTCTCAGCATCTCCCCTAACTATATTGCACGCTTAGGAACTATGTCCCGGTAAGCATCTCTTATAAAATAAGCGGGGTGGTGAATTGCGGTCATTATATCTATGGAAGTAATCAAGTATGCGGAATCGTTGTCGATGCGGACCATAACGGCACCTAGACAGGTGGCTCTCAGTGAACGGAACAGTGGCTCTCAAACTCCGGACAGCTGGCTCAAAATGGTCCGGAATATTCATAATCCTGTAATTTATATATTTATATATTACTGTGAATGTTTTATATTAAATACAAATCACAATTCATCAAGTATTTTTATATAATCGTGAACAGCATTTTTTATTGAATCAAATAATGACTCAGCATCATTATATGAGCTTTTATAAACACCTACAGTCATGTGGACTCCACTACCTAAACGACTTGGCTTAACAAAATTATATTTTTCTATGCGACTGGATCCATCACTATAATACATAACAGCATCTCTCATATTTCCATGTTTTACATTTTGTTTTTTCATTTTATCCGTATCAGTTATTCCTTGTTTTAAGCATATCTTAATGTCATAACAATCATTTTGATAATTCCATGCTGTTTCCATTTGCAGGTATAACTCATATGGAATATTCTCCTTGGTCATCTTACTTGACTTACTAGGATCACTAATCCATAATGCAAGAAAGCCACCTGATGGGTTTGGAACATATGAATAATTACTTCCAAATTTGTTTGCTTTAAGGAACTCGCTCTTATGAACATAATCATAAAATCCGTGAAGTTGCCACCAATCCCATTTGTTGATAGGGAGACTCTTGTACTCCTGTGATTTTTCCTGAAACTGTTTCCAGAAGCAGTAATAGTCTTTAAAAATTTCATTTGAAGTATCTTTTATATACTTTTCCATCAGTTTTAGCATCATTTCTCTGGTAATAATCGTGTATCCTACAGCACGAACCGAAGATAAATCGCCCGGAAAACCGGTTTTGTAGAAAGCTCCTTTTACAATATGTTCCGGATATTTTTCCTTAACATCCTTTAAATACCTAACAAGTTGGTTGTCATGTGGAACTGCATATATTTTGTCCTCAATAATAATCTTGTAGTGTTTACTATTACTAGTTAAGGTTAGCAATATATCAACAATGCTTCCTTTCTTAACCGTTGCTTGCTTTTCTATTCTTTCCAAGATTAAACTTCCTTTGTCTATGTCCGGATTCAATAGGCATATAAAGTCTTTGGCACACTCTTTAAGTTTGTTATCCTTTTTTGATTCCGGTAAAGCAAAAGATACTAACCAGCAAATAAAGGCATCCTGTGAAAGTTCACTTGTGGCATAGTAAAATAAATTGTTTTTCATGTTTCTATCCTTCCTATTCATATTTTTTATTTATTTCAGAAAAGGTTTTTACAACCCTATTTCTTAAATCATTGGGTTGTAATATTTCAACATGCTGCCCGTATTGCAACAACCAGTAGAATATAGCATTTTCGTTGACTTTTACTGTAACTAATACATCTTCCTCGGTTTCATTTGAAAACACTGTATCCATTCCAAACCAGTCGATTATTTCGTTTACTAAGTATCTTTTTGCTTTGAATGTTGCACGTATACTGTTACCTGAAAACATGTATATATGTTCTGCCATATGGGTTGGTAGGTTAAGACCGTTCTCAAGACCTTTAACTTTTCTCATAGGTTTTACAGCATTATCCGTAACCTCAATGTCCACTATCCTATCCAGCCTGTAATGGCTTACATCATCATATTTATCATAATTCCCTATAAGATAGTATCTGGCATTTGTTGCTACAATCTGATAAGGATTAACAAGATATTCTCTTGGTATTGAGTTATCCGATTTAATATGCAGTTTCTTATCAATATCATAGTATGCATATTTGAATAGTACCTGTTTGCCTTTTTCAATGGCCTCGTCTATACATTCTATATTGTAGAAAAGCTGCTTGTTTGTAGGCATATTTTCCGGAAGGTTTACAATGTGCCTTACCTTAGCATCGAAGTGAATGCTGGACAATCCTTTTATTTTCTCAATAAGTTCCTTGCATTGGCTGTACGGGATATGTTTTGAAAACAGTAAACTATCTATTAACAGCCTGAGCTCCGAGTCTTCAAATCTTCTGTTATAGTACCAGTCTGTATAGAGGATTTCTTTTTCTCCGGTTTTGCCTATTCTTTCAGCTTCCGTATATTCAATGTCATAGCCTGCATCAATCAACTTCATAATATTACGTTTCACAGCTTTACGATCAACTGTCATATTGTATTCATCTGCAAGCTTCTTGATTATATCCTGTTGAGTCAGGCGATGATTAACATCGGAATATTTTTGTAAAATCTCCAGAATGTTTATTATAAGCATCTTTTTTGTAGGCATCGGGTCCATTTTCATTTCCTCCGGTCACTTTGATTATACATACTGAATTCCGTGATGACAATCCCATAGATGAGTCAAAAAGGGTACATCTAAAATCCGATAGTACTACTTTGAGGAGAAGTGTTTTGTTCCTCTTCAAAATCCTCAGGTAATAGTGTTTGAACATCATCCTTTGTTACAGATTCTGCATCCATGCGTATAAGCCTGCTTCCTTGCCTTTGTTTTGCCTTTTCAAACATATTTCTTACATATCTTCCGTTACCGAAGTTTTCCTGTTTGTATACCTTTTCAAATATATTAAGGACTTTATCTTTTATTCCGTCAGACAATATAATCTTGCTGTCATCTGCCATCAATTCAAGTATTTCGTACAGTTCTTTCGGGGAATAGTCATTGAAAGGTATATGGAAAGCAATGCGACTTTTCAGTCCGGGGTTTCTGTCAAGAAAAGCAGCCATTTTATCGGGATAGCCGGCGAATATGACTACGGTATCTTCTCTGTTATTTTCCATTTCCTGAACAATGGTGTTTATTGCTTCGTCTCCGTATAGTCCGGGATCGCCGTCAACAAGGGAATATGCTTCATCAATGAAAAGAACCGAACCTTTAGCTGCCTGAAACTTTGCCTTTACAATTGGTGCTGTCCAGCCCACATACTTACCTACAAGGTCCGCTCTGCCTACTTCAATTAAATCACCAATGGACAGATAACCGTTATCTTTAAGTATCTGCGCAAACAGCCGGGCAACCGTTGTCTTGGCTGTCCCCGGATTTCCCGTAAATACCATATGTATTGCAGTCTTGTTCGTATCTATACCTTTATCTTTAAAAAGAAGCTGTGCTTTGAAGAAATCCAGTGCGGTATCCATAACTTTCTTTGCTTCAGTAAGTCCAATAAGAGAATTAAGTTTGGCATATGCATCCCCTCTATGCCTTTTATTTTTTGTAATACTTTCACAAGAATCTAACTTTGCATATTGAGGATATATATTACTTCTTAGCTTACCTGAATACCATCTGTCAAATCGCTTTTTTAATTCCGATGCAGAATATGCTCTTTCAGCATTATATGACGAGTTTAATAATTTTGAGTCCGGTTTAATGCCGACATTAAGAGCCATGGTTTTTAAAAACTTTTTTGCTTTACTGCCGTAAATAATATCTTCCTGTAACGGAACAAAAGTTATGGTTCCGAGCCTTTCCATAAAGGAGTCTTTTATATTATCGGACATTAAAGGAAGAATCAGTATAGTTAAGACATCATTTTTGTATTTATTGACAGATCTACTTATCCTACTTATTAATTCAATATCGGGATATGCATGATTCTCTGAACTTTCAATATTCGGTTCATAGTTTATAACAACAGCACCGCCTTTGTTTAATTCATATACGTTTTCAAAATTATTGCGCCTGAAATGTCCCGATACAAATAGTAAAGAGGAATATCTGGTGCTCTTTATGCGATTGTTGGCATAAAGTGCGGATAAAAGGAGTTCTGCAGTATTTGACTGCTGTTCCTCATCATCTGCCTGAATAATATAGTGCACGGGATGCCCATAAGAATCAGATATTTTTGCACCTTGCCGTATTCGCTTTATCTCTGCTAAAAGGGAGGCTGAAAACATAAGATTATTTGCTTCAGACAATATCTCACTATCACTTTTCTCAACAATTATGCCTTCATTAAAATTACAATAGTCAATATCATCGAGTCCAAGCATTGTCATTGTAGCCTCATAATCAGATATTATGTTTTCAACCCAACTGGAACGTACTAAATCACTGAAAGCATTAAAAGTTATTTCTTCAGAATCGAAAATAGCGTACGATATATGTATCATTGATTCAACATACTTGAGCAGTAAATCATGAGCAAATTCATCAGCATTTCCTTTTATATATGTATTGTCTACGGCAACAAACAGACTGATGAAATTATTACAGAATGACTCAATGCCGATGTATACCTTTTTTTTATGCTTATGAAAAAAAGTATGACTTTGTGACCTTATTATACCTGTGGTTATTTGATTAATATTGTCACTTAATAAATCTGTGACTTTTCCTGAATAGAATAACATAGCGGTGTACCTCCAAAAACATGTCTTCAAATATTTTATATCAAACATGATGTACCATTATTGACGCATAGTATGATGTACACTTCAGTTGAAAGCTAAGCAGGAGGAGTGATATGGAGTATGCTCGGAAAAAAGATAGTTTTACTAAAGGAGTGTTAAATCTCTCTGTAGAGATTTTGCATATGCTATAATGGTGAATATGATAATCTAAAAATTCTGACATAGGCAAACAAACTGATATTACAATCTGATAAGAAACAAAAAACAATAAAACGGGAAGGAGAAGCGTATATGGAATTTGAGATTAAAAATGGTGTATTAGAGAGATATGAAGGAGAAGAAGAATATCTGATTATACCTGATAATGTAATAGTTATAGGTAAAGACGTATTCAGCGGGTGTGAAGGTCTTGTCAGTGTCACTATACCTGAAAGCGTAATTATAATAGAAGAAGGTGCATTCGCATCTTGTAGAGACCTCACCGACATAACAATACCTGAGGGAGTAATATACATAGGTGAGAGAGCATTCATGGATTGTGAAAACCTCAAAAGAATTACTTTACCCGGAAGTATAAAGAGTATAAGAGAGGCTGTTTTTGAAGGGTGCAGGAGTCTTAATCGTATAAACATATCTGCCGATTCTGCTAATAATCCGGAATATGTAGCGACAAACAAAGCATTATATAACAAGGATAAAACGGAACTTATATGCGCTTTCAAAAATATTAGAAGTATGGTTATTCCGGAAACTGTGACGACAATAAAAACAAAAGCATTTGATTATTGTAATAGCCTTGTAATTCTAACTATTCCTAAGAATGTCAGGATAATAGAATCGTTTGCATTCGATTATTGCAACAACCTTACCGATTTAACGATTTCTGAGGGACCGGAAAGAATAGACTATTATGCCTTTTCCGGTTGTTCTAGCCTTACCGGTGTAACTATTCCTGCGAGTGTAAAATCAATAGGGTCTTGTGCATTCCGCGGTTGCAGTAACCTATCCGATATAACTATATCTGAAGGCGTAGAAGCAATAGGAGATTTAGTTTTTAATTGCGGAAATCTTAACAGTCTAACTATACCTGAAAGTGTGGAAGTTATAGGGAAAAATGCATTGTTTAATTGTGATAAATTAGAATTGGAAGCATACTGCGTTGCAGCAAAGACATTGGAGTTTAGTAAAGACTCACATCCGAAGTTGCTTATATTCCCCAAGGTAAGTATTAATGAATGCAAGGATACACTGCATAAGGAATTATGTGCATACGGTTTTATTGCAAAACCCGAAGTATATACTGATAAAAAAATTATTAATGATTATATCAGTTACATAAGCGGAAGAAGAAAGCAGTTTTTACCTGAAATATATAAAGAGGATAAAGTACAGGTAATAAAATTACTGGGAGAAGCAAAGAAAATTACAAAGGCAAATATTGATGAATATATTGAACCTGCTTTAAAAGCAAAAGCAACCCGGTGTCTGGCTTATCTGAAGGATTTGAAGAATATGCATTGAATACATGTGTAATATTATTCAGTTTCAGCTCTTTCAATAAACCCGTACCGCCCCATAACAAGGCCTATTATTACCTGTCACTTAACACGCATTTTTATCTTATCTAAAATGTTGATTACCGTCTGCTCGGTAACGGATGGTATGTGGGTTGTGTATTTTGGATATTTCTTCATAAGGTCATTGAAAAGAGATATCAGCAGGTCGGTTGCTTTGGGGTTTCCCGGATAACCGCGTGCTGTAACGGCCATGTTGTGATCGAATATGGGAGCAAGACCGATTATTGTGCCGGTATTTATATCTCTTAAAAGCCCGAAATTGTTTGTATGACGATCGGGATTTGCTATTACGGCATCAAGAAAAATCATCTTTATATCTTTAACTTCCGGTAATACTTCCTCTGTCAAAATTGCCGGAAGTTAAGGTTGACATATGCTTTCCGAATGATATAATAATAACGGCATATAATAACTAAATGCGTATATAATATATCACATGAAAGGAGCATTTTATGACATATATTGAATATTTGT